>OIYG01001735.1_pt1 | contig 15596 bp, 15 predicted proteins | sample 1587861 | NCBI WGS metagenome assembly OIYG01 (sample SAMN03283272) | human gut metagenome | biome: human-associated habitat; material: feces | host: Homo sapiens | place: Peru | collected 2012 | reverse complement strand
TGGAAGAAAATCAACTAAATGAGTTTCAAAACCTTCATCAATAAAATCTTGCCTCATTTCGCCATCACGAATTCCAATAACAATTGGTTTTATTCCATATATTTTTTTAATTGCTTTTAGGGTTTCAAGGGCAACTTTTGGTGCGCCCGTTCTTGAAAATTCATGGGTTACAAAAAGAATGTTATTATCACCCTCATATTTTTTTGCTTTTTGTTCGATTGAAGTTAAAAAAGACGCATCTAAAAAATAAAGATAGTCGTTTCTTGAACCAACAGCTTTTATGAAACTTCTGAAAAATTTAAAGTTAATATAGTCATCAGGCAACTTAGAATAAATGTTTATTAAGCATAAAATTTTTCTTATGAATAAAAACAAAATGTAAACTCCTTGCCAACTGATATTGTTCTATAATATCATAAAATAAGTTATTAATAATAGGATTTTACAAATTGTGAACAATTTATTTTCTTTTTTTAAAAAAATTAAGTTTCAAAACGTTATTTCTTTAGGTTATAACTGTGAAGTTTCTTTTTACATTCAAAGATATTGTAAAAACTTAAATTCAAGTCTTTTTTCTTGGGCTTATGTTTATAGTGTTGAAAGCCTTTTAGGTGCTTTAAGTGACCTTGACAATCTTTTTACTAAAAATATATCTAAACCAACCCCATTATATAAAGATAATGATTTTAACATAGCTTTTCATGGTAATTTGCCAGATTTAGATTTAATCAATCCTGATATCACTTTTTCAGATGAAGTTTTAGAAAACGATAGAAAAAATACAATTGAAAAAATAGCTTATTTAAAAGAAAAATTTAAGGAAGTTTTATCTAGCAAGGAAAATAAAATCATATTTTACAAGGTAAGAGAAAACGACCTTGATAAAAAAGAGGATTTTATTAAGCTATATAATAAATTAAAAGAATATTCTAATAATTTTAAATTAGTTGTTATTGTTGAAAAAGAATTTTTAAAAGATTTTAAAAAAATTGAACAAGAAAGATTGTATTTTCGTGGCGTAGAAAAATTTAACCCCGAAAATCATTCCGATTATAATACTTATGAAAAAGATTGGTATAAAATTTTTAAAGAATTTAAAATTAAAAAAGGAAAAGATTAATGGATAAATTAATTTCAATTTTAATAGCTTCTTATAACCACGAAAAATATATCGGCTATATGCTTGAAAGCGCCTTAAATCAAACATATTCTAACATTGAATTAATAATTATAGATGATTGTTCTAAAGATAAAACAAATGAAATTATTGAAAGCTATAAAGAAAAATGCGAAGAAAAATTCACTCGTTTTACCTATATTAAAAAAGAAGAAAACAAAGGAATTATTGATAGCGTAAATAAATTAATTGACCAAGCACAAGGTGAATATTGCTTTTTAATGGCTTCAGATGACGCTATTAAACCAAATGCAATTAAAATTCTTGCTGATTTTGCAAAAAATAACCCAGAATATGCTTTTATTGGCGGTAATTCTGAATTAATTGATGAAAATAACCAAAAATGCTATTGGAAAGAAGATATGAGCTTAACTCATAGCCAAGAAGAAGCAAAATATTTAACTTGGTCAGATTATTCAAGAAGAAGCGCAAAACTTTGTTCTCAAATTGATTATGATTCAGATGATTTTGGAAGGTATGACTCACTTTTAAAATGCAACTATATTGTTAATGGCTTTATGTATAAAAAATCTGCAATTTTAGAAGCAGGAAAATATAAGCATAACGTTTTTGAAGATTGGTTTATGGCTTTAGAAGTAGCTAAAAAACATAAATTTAAATATATTGATGAAGTTATTTATGAATATAGAAAACATTTTTCAAGCTCGATTGATAACGTAACTTATTCTCAACCAAGATATTATACAACCCTGATGAGTCAGAAAAAATATTGTTATGAAAACAATCTTTCTGAATTATGGGATGAAGTTTATGGGCTTAATTGCGGCAAGTTTGAAACAGAATTTATAGATAAATATATGTCTAATTTTGACACTAAGGAAAGTAAAGATATTCTTCTTTTTGCAAGCGTTATTCAAGAAAAAAATGACGAGATAAAAAGATTAAATCAAATTATTCAAAATTATGAAAATAAATTAAACAAGAAAAAAGATTTTATAGATTTTTTAATTAGTTTAATTCCATCTAAAAAATTAAGAACAAAATTAAGGGAAAAATGCAAAAGAAATTAAACAGGGCTGCTATTTTTGCTCATTATGATAAAAACAGCAAAATTGAAGATTATGTAGTTTTTTATCTTAAAGAATTAAACAAAATCGCTTCTAAAATTGTTTTTGTTTCGGACAGCGATGTTGATGAAAAAGAACTTGAAAAAATTAAACCCTACACCATTAAACAAATTGCAAAAAGGCATTTTGAATATGATTTTGGTTCATATAAAAGAGGGGTTCAATTTTTAAAAGAAAACAATTTATTAGAAAATTTTGATGAATTAATTTTTGCAAACGATTCAACTTATGCCCCATTATTCGATTTTAAAATAATGTTTGAAAAAATAGAAAAATCAAACGCTTCTTTTTGGGGTGTGACTTCAAATAATGAAATTCAACCACACCTGCAAAGTTATTTTCTTGTTTTTAAAAAAGAAGTTTTTCTTTCAGATTGCTTTTTAGATTTTATTTCAAACGTTAAAAAAGAAAAAACAAAAGAAGACGTCGTTATTAATTACGAAGTAAATTTAACTAATTATTTAGCTAAAAATGGCTTTTCTTATGATTTTTACTGTAAAACTTTTAAAGACATCCCTTGTAATCACCTTAATTGCTATAGAGATTTAATTTTAAAAGATAGCTGCCCATTTTTAAAAAGAGGCTTAGTTTTATTTAACCAAATAGGCTATAACTATCCTTTATTTATTAAAAACTTAATTAAAAAAACAAGCTACAACTATTCTTTAATTGAAAAAGATAAAATAAATCAAAAACCTTTATCTAAATTTGAACACATAAAATTGTTCATTAAATCAATCAGAAAACAATTTTTAAAAATTTATTTTAAGAAAAGATGTGTGCTTTTTTTGGGAAAATGGTATTGGTTTTAATTGGCTGAGTAATAATTAATAAATATTTCATTTAAAAGCTACTACACTTGAAAAACAACTAAAGATAATTTATAATATAAAAGTAGGGAGGGTATCCCTAACGATACCCAGTTTCAGACCCTACAAGAATAATAGAACAATTTTGAGAGCTGCAATTACTGCAATAATTGCAGCTTTTATTATTTGCCTTATTCTCATATCACCACCCCCTTCCTACACCTCGTTTCAGAAGAAGTTTGTTGTGCGTATAGGGGATGATTGGTCACCTACTTTTTATAATTTTATAACAAAAACATTTAATTGGCTGGGGCACTCTGCCGAAGTAAAATGATTAAATATCATTTTACGAGAGGGGACGAGAACCGTGGGTTCGAGTACTTCCGCCAATTAAACTTACATAGCAAAAAAGCTCTCAAAAGAGAGCTTTAATTGGCTGGGGCGGAAGGACTCGAACCTCCGAAATGCCTGGACCAAAACCAGGTGCCTTACCACTTGGCGACGCCCCAATGGACAATATTTATTGTAGTATATAAATAATTTTTGTCAACAAGTTGTTTTAATTAATATTTAAAAAATATATAACATTATAAGCTACAATGATTTGAATTAATTACATCAACAATGGCGTCAATTAATTCTTTAATGAAATCTTCAATATATTTTTGAGTTGTCATACCGTTAATAACAACATCTGCCATATCCATAGTTGGGCGAATGTGTCTGAATGCTGTTTGATTAACGTCATGAAACTGCATTTGTGCTGCCATGCCGGTTTTACCACGACTTGTAGCACGAGAAAACCATCTATCTTTTATTATTTCAAAAGGAGTGTAAACATAAATTTTAACATCAGTTATATCTCTTAATTTTTCATGAAGAACATATAGCCCCTCGTTTAGAATTAATTTTGCAGGTTTTTTTAAAACTGAATCTTTTTTGCTTTCACAAGTAACAAAGTTATATAAAGGTGAATAAACTTCTTTGCCTTCTTTAAGCTGAATTAAGTGTTGCTTCATTAAATCAAGGTCAATAGCGTCTGGTGTATCAAAGCTAAAACCTGTTTCAAAAAGTTTTTCATAACTTCCGGCGGCTTTTAATTCTTTTGAAGCGTCTTTATAATAATCATCACAGCAAACAACAGTATAGACATTATTAGTATCAGATTTTAAACATGCTTTTGCGGCATTTTTAACCAAAGTTGTTTTGCCCGAAGCGCTTTCACCTGCTATTGACATAAGAAAAGTTGAATTTTTTTCTTGAATTGCTTTTCTTGCAATATTAAAAATAAAAGCCTCGTTAATTCTTAAAATTAAAGGTTGTTTTTGCATTCTGTCTTTTGCAATTACTTCTCTTATATTTTTCCCAATTGTATAATGTACTTGATTAGCTTTACTTTCAGAATTAACATTATCCCTTTTTAATTTAGATTCTGTTTGAGATATTCTAAACAAATTAGCAATTAATTCCTCACTACCCATATTATCTAATATATCTTCTCGGTATCTTAATTTCTTTCTTTTAGCAATATCATCTGCTGTTTCTCCATTATATAATCCTTTATAACCATAATTATGGAATCTATCAAAGTTCTTAACTCCAGCATTTCGTGCAGTAATATTTAATGAATAATTTCCTTTCTTTGTTAGATTTCTTTGATAAAATCTTTTTTCCTTGAATCACCATTTTGAGCAATAAGATAGCAGGCATATCTTGACAGTTTGTAATCAGGAACTTCTCTTTTGGTATCAGAGCCTATTTCAACCATTTTGTCGGCGCCGACAAAATGGTCTAAAGCCTTATAGCCACTTGATTCACAAGCAATTTTTGCTTTATCAATTACACCTTTAAATTTTCTCCATTCAGTATATTGTAATACACTTTGTAATTCTCTGGCCAACCAGTATTCATTACCAAATTCATCTATATGTTTTATATCATCAAGCATCTTTTCTGTATATTCTTTTATTTCATTCATTCAAAACATCTCCCCCTATAATCACTATTTTTATAATCATAATTATGAAATTTATCAAAGTTTTTAACTTCACCATTTTGTACTATTAAATGACATTCATAACGAGATAATTTATAATCTAGTATAGTTCTTTTAGTCTTCTTTGATAATTCTATCATTTTTCCCACTTAGGAAAAATGTTCTTCACATATGCAATTACTTTTCTTAACGCTATTTTTACATTGTTAATTATATTATTAAACTTATCCCATCTTTTATATTTCAGTACCTTTTGTAATTTTCTAGCCAAATTTATTTAAAACATCCCTCTATAGGCCTCTACAAATTATTAATTATTTCTAGAGTAAACTCTGCTACTTCAGTACTACTCTTCTTTAAAAATTTATCATAAGTAATTAGATTATCTTTACCTATTACATCAGATATAGATCTAATTACTAAAAATGGTATACCACTTAAATAGGAGGTCATTCCTATACTAGCGCCTTCCATTTCTACTGCTACTGCATTAAATTCTTCTTTTATTTTTTTAGATAATTCTATATCTGTACAAAACATATCACCAGTAGCAATAGTACCACTATAAACATTATCTTTATTTATACTAAGAGCTAAGTTTCTAAGATTTTTATCACATTCTACATATACTCCTACTTTTGGTATATAACCTTTAGGATGATCAAAGACTGTTATATCAAAATCATATTGGACTAGTTTATCACTGACTACTATATCACAAACATCTAATTTATTATCTATACCTCCTGCTACTCCAATATTTAATATATAGTTAGGACTATAGTTATCTATTAATACTTGAGTGCTTCTTGAAGCATTAACTTTACCTACTCCTGACTCTACTAAAATGCATTCTTTATTATTAATAGTGCATTCATAAAAATCTAAATCATATATTTTATTTATCTTATTTAATTTAACTAGTTTTAACATTTCTTCTAATTCTTCATACATAGCAAATATAATACCTATTCTATTCATGTTATACCTTCTTTCTTTACTTTTGAGTAATCATTTCTTTTTTATCATATTCATAATTTAGTCTATTACTCTGAGTAACAATACTTTCTCCTAAATTACTTTCTAATTCATCTCTAGCTACTTTAGCAACATTACCACCAACTTTAGCCACTTTAATATTGCCATCAAGACCTACTGGTTTATGTTTTCCTGCTAATCTTTTAGTAGCCTCTTCAGATAAATCAGTAAGAATAAGTTCTATACTATCCATATTATCTCTTAAATTTTCTTTTCTAAGTCCTTTATACTCTTTGTATTCCTTACTAGTCATACCAGACCAAGTTTTATATATTTCATTAGTTAAAATAGCATACTCTTTGGCATCGCGGGTACCATTTTCTTTCCAAACATCAGTTAATTGTTTTCTATTTTGAATGGACTTCATTCTCTTTGCTATCCAGTTTTCATCATAACCTTTTGACCTATATAAATCTATAGATCTTTGCATAGCAATTGATGGATCAAATACCTCATCAATTCTCTCACTACCTAACTTAGCTAACCATTGCTTTATAGGCTCAACATTCTTACTAGGAATAGATTCTATTATTCTAAACATTCCTTCAATATCAGTAACATCAGTCATACGATATTTACCATCAGTAGCCTTAAGTTTCAACTGTCCGATTTTTTCGGACACTTCACTTCCTTCCGAAGTTAATTGCTTCTTTAAGTCACTCCAGTATTTTCTGGGTCTAGCACTTCCAGTTAATACTTCAATAATATCAATAATACTAACATAATATTTCTCACTTTCTTTATTCCAAACAGTTCTAACTTTCTTATCATTAAATATTTTGTTAATCAAATATAATTTGTCTTTTTCCATATAACCCTCCTCTTTTCTTACACTCCCAATATAACACATATAAAATATCTAAGTCAATGAATTTTAATACATTTCTTGGTAATATTTTTACCAAAAAGAAAAAGTACTCTATGAGTACTTATCACCTAAATTAAATTCATATACACATTCATTTATATCAATACCATGTATATTAGAAGACTCTAATTCTACAACTTTACCACCTATCTTTTGATAAAATTCATTAGCAGTATTCTCTTTTAGACATCTAATAATAACTCTTTTATATCCATCTTTTTTAAATATATTAAAACAATATTTAATAAGTTTAGTTCCATAACCATTTTTCTGATTATTATCTTCTATATAGATAGAATATATTTCTTTATAGTCATTATACTTATCTCCTCTTGCGTCTCCGTAGCAGATAAATGCCTTAACCATATTATCTTCTTCTAGAAGAGCATAATTAGAACTACCTTTCTCTATAGCATTCTTAATATTTTCTACTCTAGTATTATATTCACTTTCTTGTTTATCAAATACTTCTTTTGGGAAAACATTACTATAAGTACTTCGCCAAGAATTTAAATGTATTCTAACTATTCTTGCAGCATCACTTGTATTAGCTTCTCTAATCATCTAAATCACCATTACTAAAATATATTTCTAATCTATTATATTTACCAGTATACTTTTCTATATAATTATTATTAGTATAATCTTTTACTACCATCTTCCAAAAAGATTCTGCCACTTTAGAATTAGGTACAGCCTTAATAGTCCAATTACCTTTATACATATCAAATACTTTAATTGCTACTTCTTTACCTATTTTATTTCTTTTATAATTATTTAAAACAAATATTTCACTTATTTCATAATTATTATTTCTATTATCATCTATAAGTACAAAGCCTAATATATCATTATCACTCTTAATAAAATAAGCATAATTATCTATAAAATATTTATCTAAATCATATTCATACTGACATATATCAGAATTAAAAGTAATAGGAAAATATAAACTTAAATCATGTAAATATAATTGTAATAATCTTTCTAATTTATTTCTATCTTCTAATCTAACTTTTTCTAATTTAATATTATTATTCACTATATCCTCCATAATATTTTCTTTAACCTCTTCAGCCTGTAGTCTTCCGAGGTATGATGAAGCCTATTCTAGTCTTCCTCATAATATTTTTTTAGTTTATTTATTTGTCTATTTAAAAGAATACATAATTTATTTATTCTAGTATCAGAAAAATTAGTTATATATTGATACTTATGAAGTAAGGCATCAAACCATTCTACTATTCCATCTAGTTTATTTATATCAATTCTTTTAATATCTTCGACTACTTTAATTATTTCATCAAAAGGTTTAACTTCATAGAAGAATCTTCCTTCTTATAATTTTATTGTATCAAATATTTAATAAAAAGTCATTAAATTTAAAGAAAATAAGTACTATTTCAAGTACTTATCAATTATTTCAAATAATTTATCTTTACTAATAGGTTTAAGTAAATAACCACTAAAACCATATTTTAAATATTCTTCATTATATTCATATTCATTATTTCTAGTAAGTAAGATAACATTAGTTTTAAAGTTTCTAATATCTTTAAATTTCTTCATAACAGTTACTCCATCTAACGGATCCATAACTTCATCAAGTAATATTAAATCATATTTCTCTTTACCTCTAATTTTATCTAACGCTTCTTTACCTAAACTAACATAATCTAATTCTATGTTAGTATCTTTAAGTATTTTACTAACAATCTTTTCAGTAGATATATTATCATCTACTAAAAGGATTTTCTTTTTATCATATACTTCTTCATATTTATCTAATTTTTCATCTGCTTCTTTTGCTACTTTTTGATCAAGTACTATCTTCATCGTAGTACCCGTTCCATATATACTACTAGGAATAATAGTACCACCCATTAAAGTAATTAAAGCTTTGGCATTATATAAATTATTATTTAAATTAAGAGAATCTTCATTATGATCATTCTTTTTATTAAATACTTTAATTATATCATCTGCTTTCATACCAGTACCAGAATCTTCAACAGTAATAATAAGTCTTGCTATATTATTTTTAATGATAGCATTAACATTAAATTCAATATAACCACTACTAGTGTATTTAACACTATTATCTAAAATAATATCTAACACTTGTTTAAGACCAACACTATCACCATATAAATATTCAGGTATATCACTAGCTATACTAGGACGAAAAGCAATATTCTTAACATTACATTTTTTACTATATACAGTAACTAATTCTTTAATAATTAATTTAACATTATACTTATCATTATACACCTTGATACTAGCACTATCAATACTGTTTATATCAAGTATTTCATTAGTCATTGTAGTAAACTTAGCAGTACTACCCTTTATCTCTCTAGCAGCATCATTAATAACTTCAACATCAACCTTTTTATTACTCGTTTCATCTAATATATCATCAGCAGAATAATCAATATCTTTAGTAATATTTCTTATTTCATTAGTCATATTATATAAGAACATAGTCTTCTCTTCATTAGCATTATCACTAATTTCTTTTGCTCTATGTACTTCTTCTAGAATTTTCATATCAGGATTTTCAATTGTATGATACATAATCATAAGCAAATATGCTTCCATCGAAGTAGCCAAAGTAAGAGCAGGATTTATTTTTTGAATCAATGCTACTACAGAACCACCTATTATAAATACGAATAATGGTAAATATTTCTTAGATTTTAATTCTTTATAATTTTTAATCATCGAAACAAAGCATAATATAACACATATAGTAGAAATAATATAAACTACATTGGTACTAGGCCCATATGAATATATAATGTTATTTTTATTATAAATATCTAATTTAAGATAGAATATTAAAAATACTGAAAATAAATACATCAACATTATAATCATTCTCAAAGTATTATTCTTTTTATTTGCTTTATCAAATGATATAGAAAAAACATACAAACTAAATAAAAATACAAAAGTTACTAAATATAATAAAAATAATCTATTAACAATTTCAATCAATATTTCACTTGAAGAATATTTTATTGTAAATATACAACCAAACTCTAATAAAATACCAATAAGATTTAATGTAATTAACTTTCCAAATGTATCTAATTCAAAAGTTTTAATATGACCTTTCTTTAAAAACATAACATTTAAAAATGCAATATATAATATACTTAAACTTAAGAATGCTAAATTAACATTTACATTCATACTAGCCACCTACCTTATAACAATTGTACCACAAAAAGAAAAAAAGTTATAGTACTTTTATAACTTTTTTATCTTCTTTTTATTATTTTCTACTATATAATTTTCTATTCCTAATCCAGAAACAACTATAAGTGAATTATTAGGTATACCTTCCTCGGTAAGTGCAATATTATTTCTTTTTCCGCATCCACTAAGAGGAAATTCATTTCTCTTATTAAAGACAAATTGTGAAGTAATTTCTTTTCCAAATATTTTTAAGCATCTTTTATAAATACTCATAATTAATTTATTAGTATCTTTGATTTTAGCATCAGGCATAGCAACAAAATGAATTACATATTTATCTTCTATTTTTATAACTTCACAAGATAAAATATTTTTTGTATCTTTTAAAACAGTATCCGCTATTTGAAATGGTTGTATCTTATCTTCAGAATTAATTCTACCTTTCATATGAATTTCACCATATCCATCTTTATAACCATATACACAGCAGTCTCCCCATACTTTACCTAAACTATCTTTAATAAAGAATTTATCGGTAGCTTCAAGATTATTTTTATAATAAAGCATAGTACAAGGTGAATTAGCTACTACTCTACCTATTTCTCCTGGTTCACAAGAGTTACCAAATTTATCAAGAACATCAACATTGACCATATTATATGTTCTAAGCCCTTTATCTTCTTTCTTTAATAAATAATTTAATTTTTTTCTTTGCCATTCTTTAAATAATACAAAGAATAAACCACCATGTTCGCAGTCTCCTCCAGCCATTGACATCACAACCGGAGATAATGGTGAATGAGTAAATTTACTACCAGCATTTACTTTTCTTAAAAATTTATTACAAAACTTTTCTTCACCAATAGAATTTGGTTCTCCTACTATCATTGGTACTAGTAAAAATGGCATCTTAACATTTTTAAACTTCTTATTATTTAAAATATCATTAGCACACCTTACAAAGAAACTTCTAGTAGCGGTAACAAAACTTGGTTTATTTATAAGTAGACTATATACAAAATGATCAGGAGCATATATAGGTTCTACTGCAATTTCTGATCCTTGCATTAATGGATCAGTAATACATGACATAATATTAGTATTAGAATGTGTTGGAATATGAGCAAGCATTCTAAGATTTTTCATTGATGGAACTTTAGATATTTTAGGATCATGATAAATACCCATTACAATATAACTTTTAACATCATGGACTATAGCTTTAGGTCTACTAGAATTAGTGGAACCACTTGAATAAGTAATTGTAAATTCATCATCTAAATTAACTTTTTCAATATAGTTACCTTTATATTCTTTTCCAAGATTTAAAAATTCAGAACTAAACATAAATCTACTACTATTATCTTTAATTTCATTTCTTCTATCTTTAAAATCATACCATTTCTTTTCTAATTTTATATATGGATTTTTACCATTAAGTAAAGATTCTGTTAAAGATATTAATACTACCCTTTTGTTTTTAGATTTTTTAACAGAATCATCTATAATACCATATTTGTCATCAGTAGCAAACAAAATATCACTATTACATCCATTTATTATTTCCGTAATATAATCTTTATCAAAACCTTCTCCAAATATATTAGCTTTAGCCCCTATTAAACTAATACCTCCAAGTAAATAAATAAATTCAGGAGTATTAGCCATACATATAGGTATTTCGTCTCCCTTTTTAATACCATAAGCCTTAAGAGCTTTAGCATATTTAATAACATTATATTTTAATGTTAAATAATTTATTTTAGTTCCTTTATAAAATAATGCTGTTCTATATAGTTCTTTATCCCTTCTTTTAAATATTTCTTCAAATAAAGAATTATTATGATTTTCTTCTATTTCTTTTAATAATTCTTCTGTAGTCATTTCTTTCATACAAAAACCCTCTTTCCATTTAATTTTTTTTCTCATAAAGATGATATTATTTTACCACAAAAGAAAAATTTTTACAACAAAAAAGAATAACACTATGTTATCCTTAATTATTATTCTTCAGTTTTTTTAGAAGCTTTTGCTTTTTTAGGAGCTTTTTCCTCAGTTACTTTAGTTTCTACTACTTTTTTAGAAGTATCTGCTCCTTTATAAAATCCACATTTTGGACATGCTCTGTGAGGTCTAATTTTAGCACCACAGTTAGTACATTCTACTAGTCCGTTAGCGGTAATTTTATAATGAGTTCTTCTCATATCTCTTCTAGTTTTACTTACTTTTCTAAATGGAACTGCCATCTTCTTCACTCCTTCCCTATAATAGATCTTTTAAACTACTTAGTGGATTATTCTCTAATTTAACATCATCTTCACTAATTAGTCTCCAACCATCACCCTCAAGTGTTAAATCTTTATTTTTATCATTAACACACTTAAGAGGAATTTCCACAAGAATATTTTGCCATAAATCTTCCGTAATATCAATAGTTTTTTGAAAATTTATTCTTGTTTCATCTATTTTTTCATCAATACTACTAGTAAAATTATATTCATAGTCCTCTAATGTTATATCATCAGGTAATATCATTGTACCACTAAGAGTACCAGATAATTCATAAGTATCATCTATTAACCTATCTAGATATCCATTAAAATGGACATTATTTAATCTTCTAATTGTACTAGTTTTTAATAGTTCGTCATTAATAACAACATCATTATCAATAATAATCTTTTTATTATTAACAACAAGATTAAATAATTCAATTACCATAAAATTTCACCTGCCTAATAATTATATAATATTTTTTACAAAATATCAACCTTTTTCTTGATTTTTCCTTTTTTTATAACGATATTATCTATACTCATGGGATAAACAAAGTTAAAATATCTAAATATTCCTGATGTTTTAGATAGTTTAGTAATACCTCCACTTATAATTAAATGTGTATTATTTATATCTTTTACTCCTCTAGTATTATCTGCAAATAATCTATTATCCGGAGACATTAGTCCTCTATTTCCTTTAATAATTTTATCAAGATAATATGGCATCATTCCATTATGCATATGACCGCAAAAGATAAAATTAAAATTTTCAAGTTCATTACTAACATCTTTATTACTTATGTTAATAGGAGAATGACAAAGTACAATCTTTATTTTATTACTATTAATATTATTAAATAATATTTTATCTTCTTTAATTCTATCTAATAATAATTCTCTAGATTCATGTTTATTCTTATAGTAATAGTCATAATCTTGTTCTAATAAATATACTATAATTTTATCATCTTCATAATAATTATTATATCTAGATAAATATATTCCATCTATTTTTGATACTTCTAACCAAAATTCATTATTATCATCTTTTATTTTTTTATGTTTATTTCTAATGGCTAAATCATGATTACCTAAAGTTATAAATACTTTACTTTTTTTACTCACCTTTTCTAAGAATTTTATTAATTTATCTCTCTTATCTATATTATTTACTACATCAGTACTATCTAATAGATCTCCTGCTATAAAGATATACTCACTATTTTTTAATTTGTTATATATTAAGTCTAGCTTTTTATCATTAAATTTATCTGAATAATGTAAGTCTCCAAATAACATCATATTTATATCTTCATTACCCATATTATAATAGTGTTTCTTTATATCTATCATTTTACACCTCTAAAAGAAAGATAGTAATTATTCATCACTATCATTACTTACTTCTTTCTTTATTAATACTTCTCTTGGTTTAGAGCCATTTTGTGGTCCTATTATACCTCTTTCTTCTAGTAAATCTACTATTCTAGCAGCTCTATTATATCCAATACGATATTTTCTTTGAATAAGAGAAGCGGAAATTTTACCAAATTCCATAGCAAAATCTACAATATCATTATATAGTGGATCATCATATTCTTCTTTTGATTCATAACCATCATCATACTTAGTATTATCACCATTCTCACTACCACTCTTATCTTCAGTAAGTGAATGATCATAATTAGCCTTCTGCTGTGATATAGTATAATCAACTATCTTTTGTAATTCTTCATCACTAACAAAAGCACCCTGTATTCTAATTGGAACATTCTCACCCATTGGTTTAAATAACATATCACCTTTACCAAGTAATTTCTCTGCTCCAGTTTGGTCTAATATTGTTCTAGAATCTATTGATGATGATACAGCAAATGATATTCTAGATGGAATATTAGCCTTAACAACACCAGTAATAACATCAGTAGAAGGTCTTTGTGTTGCTACGATTAAGTGAATACCAGCTGCTCTAGCCATTTGCGTAATTCTCATAATTGAATCTTCAACATCTTTAGCGGCTACTAACATAAGATCTGCTAACTCATCGATAATAAATACTATATATGGCATCTTAACATAATCTGTATTAGTTTCACACATTTTATTATATGCTGTAATGTTTTTACACTTAGTATCTTCAAATACTTGGTATCTTCTTTCCATTTCTACAACAATATTTTTTAAAGCAATAGAAGCTTTCTTAGGATCAGTAACAACTGGTGTAAGTAAGTGTGGAACTCCATTATACATTGATAACTCTACCTTTTTAGGGTCAACCATTACTAATTTTACTTCATCTGGTCTAGCTCTCATAAGAATAGAAGCTATAACGCAGTTAATACATACTGATTTACCACTACCAGTAGCACCTGCTATTAAAAGGTGTGGTGTAGCATTAATTTCAGCCCATTTAACTGTACCCATGATATCTTTTCCAAGTCCAACTGCAAGAATAGTCTTATCACTAGGAGCAGGTAATTTAGATAATATTTCCCTAAATGAAACAGCAGAGTTTACTTTATTAGGAAGTTCTATACCAATAGTACTTTTTCCTGGAATAGGAGCCTGTATTCTAACGTCTTTAGCGGCTAAATTAAGAGCTATTTCTTTCTGAATAGAAAGAAGTTTATTAACTTTAGTACCAGCTTTTAATTCAAGTTCATATTGTGTAACTGATGGACCAATATGACATTCTTTAATCTTTCCTGGAATATCAAAATCTGCTAATACTTTTTCTAAAGTTGCAATATTTTGTTTAACTGCTTCAATATTTTCTTTGTCATTACCAGCTTTAGCTACTTTAAGTAAACTAAGAGGTGGAAGTTTATAATTTAAATTAATTTCAGGTTTTTCCATTACATTATTATCTTCATTACTACTAGTCATTTCAGTGGCGGATTTTATTGGAATATCTGGTTCACTAACTACTTCTTTATCACTAACTTTATCTATGTCTTTAGAAGACAATATAATTCTTTTATCTTCTTCTTCACTATGTTCTTTTTCTTTCTTTTCATGTTTAATCTTAGGTACTTTAATTTTCTTAATTAAATCTATAATACTAGTATTAAATAATAATATTGTACCAATAACTATTAAAGTAATAACTACTATCTTAGTACCATCTCTAAATA
>OIYG01001732.1_pt1 | contig 15608 bp, 13 predicted proteins | sample 1587861 | NCBI WGS metagenome assembly OIYG01 (sample SAMN03283272) | human gut metagenome | biome: human-associated habitat; material: feces | host: Homo sapiens | place: Peru | collected 2012 | reverse complement strand
CCACACCAGTGACATCGGTCACTGGTTCGCAGCGACATACTTTTCTAACAGCCCCGTCTTTTCTTATATTCGTTTACCGCAAAACCGTCCCATCCGCCAATGTAATGGTGTAGCCGTTCAGATTCAGGGTACCGTTGTTTTCCAGACCTCACCGAAGAGCGCATCATCATTCAGGTGGGCAAACATAGGCGCAAAGTCCCCCAACCGGGTGCAGCCCGTTGTCTGGGTGATTTTTTCAGCGTATTCACACTCCTGTTGTATTATCCACAGGGCTTCAACAGCCCCAGTGTTACCGAATTGCCTGCTTTTCCTCTTGGCCGTCCAGCCAATAGGTGAGCTGAATTCCGCTATCTGCCTGAACTTCTGCCTTTTCTGCCTGGGCAAAGATGCGCTGTACCCGAGCGAATCTCGCCATTGTCTCCGGGCTGTAGTTGGCGGGATTGTCTGAGCAGAGCAGGATATTGCCAAACAGCGCATTGGCTGTGCTCAGCTTGTCCTTTTCCTCCGGCGTCAGTTGGCAGTTTTCCTCCCGCAGCAGGAACACATCCGGGTCATTTCCAAAAGCCCGGCCGTTGAGCTGGCGGCGGAAAACCGTATTGTCGATGGACTGCCTGGTGGAGACCCGCTCCCGGTGGAGCAGCCGCATGAACCACTTGTCGTCCCAGCTGAGGCTCACATCGCAGCCGATGCGGCAATAGTCCACTACCCCGAAGCAGGGCATCAGCGGCACGCCGCAGCCGAGGATCAGCTTGTCCCCGCACCACTGCCGCAGCAGCTTCATGGCCCGGCCCATTCTGGCGGCCCTGGACTCCCGCTCGTTTCCAAAGGGGGCCACGGCATAGAGGAAATCCAGCTTCACAAGATCAAAATGCCACGTGTCAAAGACCCGTTCAAAAACCCGCCGGAGATAGTCCTGCACCTGGGGATTGTCGATATCCAGCGCATAGAAACCGCTCCAATTGCAGCCGCAGTACCAGCTTTGCCCATCGGTTTTCAGCAGCCAGTCCGGGTGCACCCGGTAGATTTTAGACTTTGTCTCGCACACGAAGGGGGCCAGCCACAGCCCAGCCAGCAGGCCGCTCTCATGGCTCTGCTCTACAAAGGGGGCGAGGCCATCCGGGAATTTCTTCGGGTCCGTTTCCATCCAGTCTCCCACAAAGGGTTCCCAGCCGTCGTCAATCTGGAATAGACTCCCTTTGGGCAGCACCTGCCGGTAGCCCTCCAGGTCCTCCGCCACGGAGGCGGCACTGATATTCTGGTAGCGATTGTACCAGCTGGAATAGCCCGTCAGCCTGGGGGCCGGTCTTGCCGTGCAGCTCATGGCCGCGAACCAGGCATCGAACACCTGTTTCTCACTGCCCTGGGCAAAGAACAGGTCAAAGGCCGGGAATTCTCCGCCCGGATGGCGGACTCCCGCGCAATCCCGGCGGACGGTCAGCTTCCCTGCCTGGGCATCGTAGCCGAAGATGGTGTAGCCGGGGGTTTCATCCAGGGAACCGATCAGTCGGTAGGTATCTCCTTTACGGAAGTAGCAATAAGAAAAGCCGTGGCTTTGGCCCTTTTTCCCGCTGTAGGGCACGAAAAAGTAGTCCCCGTAGCGGTCCAGACCATAATGCTTCCGGATAAACCCAGGCACACCGTCCAGGCCCCGGAGCTTATCCTGCTTTCCCAGCTCCGGGCAGTGGGTCCAGGTCTGGTAGCCGTTCATGAAGAGCCTTTCCGTCTCCCCCATGGCCCAGGGCAGCTCTGCCCGGGCATCCGTCAAAATTCCTGCCGGGAGCGCCGCCCGGATGCGGAGCACGCCGCAGTCCGGGGAAAAGGTCGCCGTTCCTTCCAGGCTTCCGGCATCCGTTCCGGCGCAAAATGTTAGAAGCTGTTCCATTTAGCCTTCCTCCTTTTCGATTTCAAAGACAACGCCGACACTTTCGCAGCCCGGGGCGCTAACGGTCAGCTTCGCCTGTCCGGCTGTGCCCACCGTGCGCAGGTAAGTACCGCCCATGCCGCCCTCGGCAGTCTGGATACCGGGACCCACCAGCTGGGCCGGTCCCTCCAGGGTATATTGCAGAGGCAGCTGGGCATAGGGTGCCACATTGCCGTTCTCGTCCAGAATGCGGACCCGGACCGCTGCCATATCGTAGGAAGCCCCCTCTGTCAGCTTCTCCCCAGAGACGCGGACCTCCAGATGGAGCTTGCCGCTGGGACTCATGGTCACGGAAGCAACGGTCTTCTCCCCGTCCTTCGCGTCAAACCGCCAACGGGTGGCCTCACCGCCCCAGTTGCCCACATACTTTCCGTAGAGGTCCACTCCATCGGAAAATTTCATCTTGTAGCGGACCATGCACCGGGCCATTTTCAGCTTCTTATTCAAAGGGAGCCCAGCCAGGCCGTATTTTCCGGCGGCAAGCAGGCAGTCCCGCAGGGCATCCGCCTTGGGCTTTTCAAAGTGCTCCTGGGTTTCCAAAAGCTCGCCGATGGTGTCGTCTACGCACAGGGGTGGATGGGGCAGCGCCGTCCAGGGGCTGGGCTTCAAGGTTGTCACATACACATCGTTCTTATAGAGCTCCACCCGCTGGGCATTGGAGAAGACATAGACCGTGCCCACCTGTCCCGCCGGATAGTCGCCGATGTCCATGGAGGAGCTAACCGCCAGCACCGGTGTCTCTGCCTGAGAGGCATAGACCGCTGCCGCCAGCTTGGGATTGCGGAAGCTGTCCAGAACGCCATGGTAGCAGATGCGGTCCCCGGAACCAAAATCCTTGTGGGTGGCGTAGTCGAACATACACCAGCCGAAGCAGCCCACGTGCTCGCCGTCTGCATAGGCCGCGTTCAGCACCCGGGTGTGGCGCAGCGCATGCTCCTGCCGGTGGGGCCAATCGTCAAAGGGCTTTGTGGGGTACATATGGCCATTGCACTCAGAGATCAGCAATGGCTTGTCCCGTTCGCGCATAACGTCCTTTTTCCGCTTTACGCCGGGGTTGTTTCCCGTATGGGAAAAGTCGTTAAAGGCGTACACATCCTCCAAAAGGCTGCTCTTTTCCAGATACCGGACGCCGGAGGTGGCCCGGCTGGGATCCAAAGCGTGGGCAATGGCATTTGTTCTGGTATAGAAGGGGTCGTCATCCTGGCTTTCATTGATGCGTACCCCCCACAGGACAATACTGGGATGATTCCGGTATTGCAAAATCATCTCCTCCAGCATATGGCATGCCAGGTCCTTCCAGGCTGCGTCACCGATGTGCTGCCAGCCGGGCAGCTCCGTGAAGACCAGAAGGCCCATTTCATCACAGGCATCCAGAAAATGCTGGCTCTGGGGATAGTGGCTGGTGCGCACGGCATTGCAGCCCAACTCCTGCTTCAGGATGCGGGCATCCTCCCGCTGCAAGCGCTCCGGGGCGGCATAGCCGATATACGGGTAGCTTTGATGCCGGTTCAGGCCCCGCAGAAAGGTCTTTTTCCCGTTCAGATAGAAGCCGTCCGCCCGGAAAACCGCCGTGCGGAAGCCGAAACGGGTCCGGCACACGTCCAGCGTCTGCCCCTTTTCATCCAGCAGCTCCGCCATGCAGGTATAGAGCACCGGTGTTTCCGGTGTCCAGGCTGCCGCATCCGGCAGGGAAATGCGCGCGTGGATCTCCGCCATCTGGGAAAGGAGTTTGGTTTCCACGGTCTCCCCAGCCGGATTCTGCAAAGACAGGCGCAGCTGTCCATTTTCCCGGGGCCGGTCCAGCTTTAAGCTGATGTCGGCCTCCGTCAAAGACGGAGTATATACAAACAGCTCCTCCATCCGGCATTGGGCAGAGGTTTCCAGCCAGACCTCCCGGTACAGCCCGCCATAGGTGAGATAATCAATGACAAAGCCGAAGGGCGGCAGCGTCGGATCCTCCCGGGTGTCCAGGCGGACAGACAGGAGATTCCCCTCTCCGGGGTGCACCAGGTCCGTGATTTCCAGGGTAAAGGCCGTGTAGCCGCCCCGGTGCTCCCCGGCTTTTTTCCCGTTGACGAATACCTCCGCCTGGTGGGCCGCACCGTCAAATCGAAGAAAAAGTCTGTCCCCAGACTCCGGTGCCGCAAAATACCGCCTGTAGCCGCAGACCATTTCATAGTCCTTGGGGGCAGCATAGTGCAGGGGCAGCTCCCGGCAGGTGTGGGGCAGCCGGACGCGCTCCGCCTTTGCCGGTTCTCCCCGCAAAAAAGCATCATCGCAATGTTCCGTGAAAAACCAATCATTGCACAGACTGTAGTTCATGCCATTCACTCCTCTTTTTACACTCTACCGGTATTGCACACCAGGTACAGAATCTGGTGTGTTTCCGCCATTTCTTGCAGCATCGCCAGCGCCCGCCGGGTGTGTTCATCGTCCAGGTTTACAAAGGGGTCATCCAAAATCAGGAAGGGAGTCTCCTCGCCAAACAGCGCATCCACCAGCGCCAGACGCATACACAGCAGGATGCTGTCGGCTAGCCCTGCGCTGAAGCTCTCCACCTCTCGGGCCGCCCCCCGGATATCGATATGGGGCTTCAGATCCTTGTCCACCATCACGCTGCCCAGCTGCCGGGGGAAAAGCTGCTGGGTATAACTGCGGAACCCCTGCTCGATTTTGTCCATATAGCTGTTTGCCAGAGCGTCCTTGGCCTTTTCCAGCAGGGCCATGGTGCGATCCGTCAGATCGCACTTTCTCTCCGCCTCCCGAAGATCATCCTCCAGGGCCGTCAGCCGATCCTCCCATTCCGGGATGCACTCCACGCTTGCCTGCAGACTTCTGCGCTGTGCCCGGGCCTGCTGCAATTCCTGCTCCAGTTCATCCAGCCGCGCCTGAGTAAGCCGCTCCTGCTGCTCCAGCACCTCTGCCTCCGGCAAAGCGTTCTGCTGCGCCGGGCCCACATCTCCGTTTTTCTTCAGGAAGTCATCCAGGGCATTTTTCGCATTTTCCAGTTCCTCGCAGAGCAGCTTCCGGCGGTGCAGGTCTGCCTCCATCCTTTCCAGGCATTCCGATTCCGTATCTCCAATGAGGTCATACTCTTCCAGAAAATCCCGCACCGTTTCCACAGCCTGTTTGGCCTCCTGCCGGTCCTGGGCATTCTCTATATCGCATCTTTTTCTATTCTCGGCAATGCGCCAGTTCAAACGCCGGTAGGTTTCCAATGCTTCCCGCAGTTTTTTGAGGAAAGCATCGTCATAGCACTCGTCGGGATAAAAGCGGTCAAACACCTGCCGCAAATCAGACTGCACCTGCCGCAGCTGCGTTTCCGTCCGGCTGCGCCGATCTGCCCAGTCCGCTTTTCGTCCGGACAGTTCCAGGTAGCGCTGCCGGTCCGCTAACAACGCCGCCAACCTTTCTTCCGGGGTTGCTCCATCAAGCGCATAGTGCCCCAAGAAAGCATTCAGCTGCCGCTGCAATTCCTCCAACGCCCGGACATGCTCCGCAACGTCGTTCGCAGCTGCCCGGGATGTTCGAATTCTGTCAACGATCGTCCAAATCAGGGCCCCAACACCCAGCGCCATAGCGCTAATTCCGGGAATTGTCACTTTCAGCAACAGTCCCAGGATCGCAGATAACAGCCCGAAAATCAGCCAAAAAAAGTCACGCTTTTTCCCGTGTCCTTTCGTTTCCGTGCTTTGGCTATTTTGCAGTTCTTCGATGCGCCTGCACCGCCGCTGGGCCTCCCGAATCTGCGCATCGTCCGGGATGCCCTGGGCAAAGGTTTTCGCCAAGGCCTGATAGTCTGCCTGTTCCCGTGCCGAAAAGCAGTCCGCATTCCGGCTTTCCAGCAGAGCATCCCGCTTCTGCCGCATCTTTTCCCAGGCTTCCAGCTCCTCTTCTCCGGGGATACCCTGAGAGAATTGCCTGTTCAAGGCCTCCAACCGTGTTTTCTCTTCCTCCGACAGGCCGGAAGCATCCGCATTGGCCCGGCGCTCGATCCGCTGCCGGGCGTGGGCTGCTCTGGTCAGATTTTCCTGCTGGGCACGCAGCGCCTCCAGCGCCGGATATCCCTTCGGATATCCCTCATCCAGGTCAGAAAGTTCCTTCTCCCGCCCCCGGACCTGCCCGCGCAGCCGCTCCAGATTTTCCTGCTGCAGGCGCAGCGCCTTCTGGGCATCGGCCTGCCGGATTTGCTCCCGCAGAAATGCCTGCTGCGCAGTTTTTTCGTTTTTCTCCCGGTTCAGGGCGTCAATTTGTTGGCAAACCGCTTCCAGCGGCTCCTTTTTCTCTGCCGTAGTGTGAATGGACGCTTCCAGCTCCCGGCACTCCCGGCGCAGCTGGGCGGTCTGGCCTCCCTCGCCCTTGAAGAGTTTCAGGCTCTTGCGGTATTCCTGGAGCTGTTTCATAGCGGTATCATAGTTATTCAGATCGTTGGTATCCTCCACCAGGTTTGTCAGCTTCGCGCGAATAGAAGTCGTGGCCGTGATCTCCCGGTCGGAAAGCTGGGGAACAAAGGTGCTCCTGGCAAAGGAATCCCCGTCCAGCTGAAAAAGCTCCTCTCCCAGGTTTTCCGAAAACGCGGTGCTCTCCGCGCGGTTTGTCAGGTCCGTCAGAGAAAAGCTATCCTCCTTCTTCCCAAAATAGCGAGTCACCCGGTATTGGTTTCCCCGGTATTCAAATTCCAAAAAGCCACCGTATTTTCCCCCTTGCCAGGGGTCATAGCGCTTGCGTTCGCTTGCCTTGGCGCGGGTTTTGGGCAACCCATAAAACATGGCCTTGAGAAACGCCGCCAGGGTGCTCTTTCCGAAACCGTTCTCCCGGCAGAGCACATTGAGGCCCTCTGTAAACGTAAGGTCAAAGTCGGACAAAATGCCGAAATTCTCCACATGGCACCGCAATAGCTTCATAGCCCGATCTCCTCCCCTACCAGCGCTTCCAGCCCCGTGCGGATGATTGCTGCACGGTCGGCTTCCTCTTCCACCTCAGAGAGCACCATGCGGATAAACATTCCTTTCAGAGAAATGTCGTTTTGGAACTGCTCCGGATCCAGCGCCATGGCGGTTTCATCTTTGACCTTGGCAAAGGCAAATTTTCCCTTCACCAGCTCCTGCAAATAAGGTACAGACAGGTCCGTCCCCGGGTCCGTCTTCCCCGTCAGCAGAAATTCCACCATATCCTCTTTGGGAATTTCCGCCACGGCCTGCTTCATGGCCTGGGCGATCTGGGCATTGTTATCCAGGCCGGTAACATCCACAGTCACTCTGTGCAGGCGGCATTTGGCAAAGGGCACAAACGTGGGGTGGACGTTTTTCTCGTCCACGTCCAGCAGTACAAAGCCCTTCTCCCCGCACTCATCAAAGCCCCGGCCCTCCAGGCAGCCGCAATAGCAGTAGACACCTTTCTCGTCCAGCGGCTGCAAGGTGAAGGAATGGATGTGGCCTAAAGCCAGATAGTCGATTCCCCTGCCCTTGAGCGCATTCAGGTTCACCCGATTCTCCCCGCTGACAGTGCCTGCCTGGCCATGGAGCACCGCAATATTGACGCAGCCCGGAACATGGGGAACGTTTTCATAAATGGTTTCCCCATTGTCCGCGCAGAGCTGCACACCGGAGATTGCCGCATATTCGTAACAAAAGGTGGTCCAGTCGGTTGAAAACTGCTTCAAATTCTCCGGCAGCACCCGGTCGGAAAAGGCTCTGGCTGCACCGTCATGATTTCCCGGAAGATACAGGTAGTCAACCTCCGGTGTCCGCTCCATGGCGGCGAGAATTTCGTCCACTGTCCGGCTGCGGACACGGGTTCCATCGAACAGATCCCCTGCAATGATAACTGCCCGAACGCCATTTCCCCGCGCGAAGTCCGTCAGCCGCAGGAACGAATCCGTGATCTGCGTATTCCGCGCAGACGCCTGCTGCATGGTCATGTGGGTCCCCATGGGGGAATCCAGGTGTAAGTCGGCGCAGTGGATCAGTTTCATAGGCCCCTCCAAATTCATCCGGCGCAGAATTTGCTGCATCCTGCTGCCGGGCAAAAGCTCTTGCCTATATTATAGCAAATTCGTTCGGAAAATCAATGTATTTCCAGAATCGCTGCAAAAAGGCGGCCGCCCTATCCGGCAGCCGCCCCGCAATTTACTTGAGTCCCTTTGTCAGCGGGATCAGCATCAGCAGCACCACGATGCCGATGATACCAACCGCAATTCCCAGGACCATCTTGCCGAACACCATGCACATGCACATCCCGACGCCCAGCAGCAGCGCTCCAACGATCCCCAACAGAACGGTTCCAATGGTCTTACCGCTGACCTTGATTGGGGCCTTGCCCTCCATTTTCCGCCAAATCAGCCAAGTGGCCGACATAAAGAGGATGGGTATGTGCTTGTTGACCCGGCGAACACTTTCCGCAAATTCAAAGCCGTCAATTTCCGGCATCATATGGTTGCAGCCAGTTTTTGAACTGGCTGCGCAAAATGCCACCGGCATTTTGCATTTGAGTGGGTTCGAGTCCTGCCACCAAAAGAAACACCACCCTCTCGGGTGGTCCGTCAGACGATATAGGACTCGATTGCTGAATTTGCCTCTAGGGCAAATTCATATGGTTGCAGCCAGTTTTTGAACTGGCTGCGCAAAATGCCATCGGCATTTTGCATTTGAGTGGGTTCGAGTCCCAGCCACCAAAAAAGAAGCACCATCCTGCGGATGGTGCTTCTTTTTTGGTGGAGCAACGCAAGTCATATCCGAACTTAAAGCATCTTCAATTTCTTTCAGTGTTATGGGCTGGGTGCCGTCCTTGAAGTTGTAGGTCAGAACCAATTTATCATCGTACACGTAGACGGAATTTACAAACACATCGATAATCTCCCGCTGGTAGGCTTTGTCGTTGATGTTGCCGTATTTGAAGCGGCTGATCCATTGGACGATCTGCTCCTTGCTATACTGAGGACGGGCAATCTGGGCTTGAAGAATCGACGCCTTTAAGGTCTCCCGCTGCTGTTCCAGCTGCTCCAGGCGCTCCTTGGTGGAAACGGTCAGAATCCCCATCTGGATGGCATTCAGAATATTTTCGATGCCTTTTTCACAATCCCGGAGTTGCTGCTGCAATGCCGGGATTGTAGTATCCTCCTTTGCCTGCATGGCAACCATAGCGTCCGCAATGCGGTCAATGGCAGTATCCGTCAAAACCTTTGTTACGGTGAGCTGGACTACCGTTCGTTCAATCCAGTCCTTTTTCAAAGCCTTGCGTTTACAGCCTAAATGACGTTTGGAACCGCTGCACTTGTAATAATGGTAGATTGTTCCTTTGCTTCCCTTTCCGCTTTCTCCGGCCATCAGGCGGCCGCAGGTGCCGCAAAACAGCTTGGTAGTAAGCAGGTATTCTTCCGCCGCTTTCGCTTTCGCGGGAGCTTTTTGATTCGCTTTCATTCTTCTTTGCACCCTTTCAAACAGTTCCTTATCGATGATTGCCGGAATCCCATCCGGGATCACGACCTTGGAATACCTGTATTCTCCGATGTACTTCCGATTTTTCAGAATCAGGCTGACCCCACCGATGGTGAATGGAACGCCACGTCCGGTTCGTAGGCCACGGTCATTGAGCGACTTCCGAATGTCCGTGATCCGCTCTCCGGCATCAAACCGTGTGTAGATTTCCCGGATTACTGGCGCTTTGACAGGGTCAACCGCCAAAACGCCAGTGGTTTTGTCCACATAGTATCCATAAGGAATATTGCCGCCGTTATTCTTGCACTTCATGGCATTGTCGTACTGCCCACGCTGGATTTTCTGGGACAGTTCTGCCGAGTAGTATTCGGCGTAGCCCTCCAACATGGATTCCAGGATAATTCCCTCTGGTCCATCCGAAATGTTCTCTTTTGCGGAAATGACCCGGACACCGTTCTTTTTCAAAATGTGCTTGTAATGGGCGCTGTCATAACGGTCTCTGGAAAAACGATCCAGCTTCCAGACCAATACCGCATCGAAAAGCCCACCCTCGCTGTCGGCAATCATGCGCTGAAATTCCGGCCTGTCCGCCGTTCTGGCGGACAAGGCTCTGTCAATGTACGTCCGCAGCAGGGTGATTCCGTTTTGGGCGGCATATTCCGTACATTCCCGAATCTGGCCCTCAATGGATTCCTCACGCTGGCTTTCCGTAGAGTAGCGGGCATAAATTACAGCTTTCATTGTCTCCCTCCTTTTTCGCCCTAATCATAGCCCTTTCCCTCAGAATTGACAAATGTGCAGAAATCCATTTGTTTATCTGTATCCTGCATTCTTATCAGGAAGAAACGTGCCATTCGTTCAATGGCAGTATCGGGAAGCAGGGTGCCTACGTCCCGCACTGCAAGAACTGCATTCTGTTCTTCATTTTGAACCAATTACACCCCTCCCTATCTGGCATCTCGCTCAGAACGCTTTCGGAATTGCGCCTCACACAGACGCACAATTTCATCTTCCATCTGCGTGGTAGTGTAGCTTTTGGGGAAGTATTTCCGAATCCGCTCCATGGGAATGCGAATGCGCTCTTTCTGATTTGCCTTTTCCTCGCCCATAATAGAACGCAGTTTGGGCACAGTCAGAGCCTTTGCCTGGTATTCCTTTTTCAGGCGAACAGCCTGAGAAAGAGAGGGGGTGCAGTCATTTCGGCGCATTTCTTCCAGGAGGCAGGTCTGGGCTTTTTCTGGGAGGTAGCTCAACTCCACGGCGGGGGTGAGGGCGATTTTGCCGTCATCGACAAGCTGTAGCAATTCTGGTAGCAGATAGGTCAAGCGGATATATCGCCGTACCTGATTCTTGCTTTCTCCGCTTGCATCCCCAATTATTTCCGCTGTTTCCAACTTCCACCCAACTTGGGTGGAAGTTATACCTGTGCGTTGTCCTTGGCGACTCATTGCCTCCATTTTCAGCTTATAGGCAAACGCCTTTTCGCTAGGCAGAATATGCTCCCGGTGCAGATTACTGTCCACAAGCATAATAGCCGCTTCCTCCCGGCTGATTTCATAGACAAGGGCTGGAACCTTCGAAAGCCCTGCCCTTTGTGCTGCGTGTAATCTGCGGTGACCGCTGATCACTTCGTATTCGTCTGTGTCAGCCAATGGGCGGACGATCAGCGGGGAGAGAATACCTTCTGTGTGAATGCTCTCGGCCAATGCCTCCATTTCTTCGTTGTCTAGAACCTTGTAAGGGTGGCCCTCGAAGGGGTGCAGTTTCTCTACTAGAATTGCAGTAGATTTACATAATTTATTATCTATTCTCATTTCATCCTTTCTCTGAATCTTTGATATGCCGCCTGTTCCAGACGGTGTTCTTCTTGTAATAGCTCGTATAAATGCGGGAACTCGTCCAGAATCTTTTTCGCCTGCCGCAGCTTCTTCCGCAGCGGTGCGATTTTCTGGGTGAGTTCCTTTTTGCGGCCTTTGGCCTCTTGCCGCTCCTCCGGTGTCTTTGCTCTACGGCGGGTATTGTCGGCTTTACTGCGTCCCGCTTCCATTTCATCAATCTGGGATTGAATTTCCGGGATTGCCGCTTCCAACTGGCCTATCGTGTGGATTCCGTTTTCTTGCAAAAAGCGGTAGTCCGCCCGGTAGCTTTCCAGGTCCTTTGCTGCCACCCGCAGGTCGGGAGATAGAAGCATAACATCCGTGGTTTGTAGTACCAGTTCCATCACCAGGACTAGCAGTAGAAGCACTGTGTCCACCAAGACTTCTTCTGTGTTGTGACTATGTTCAATGGTAAAAGCCAGACGGTCCATTTCCCATTCCAGTGGAAATTTCTTCGGCTTGTAGGGTAAATGCGTATTCCACTTCTGCCGGAAGTCGTTGGAATAGAAATTCTCATCAAACCGGCTCCGCAGCACCTCTTTGGTATAGCCCAGCGAGGACAGGCGGACGGGCCGCTGCCAATTTGCTGCCTTGACAGAAAGCCGTACCCGGTCAATGGAATAGCCTCTGGATACCATCTGCTTTTCAAACTGCTCCCAGTTCTTGGCATAGGTCAGGCAGTATTCCGCATCCTCCCGCAGCATATCCCGGTGGGTTTTCTTACCCTGCCGGTGAAGCCAATAGGCTTTCTTTTCGTGCTTATAGAAGTCGCTGTTTTCCAGCACAGATAGCCCATGCTCCCGGCAGATGGCATCTGAGATTTTCCGCAGTTCTTTGTGGTCGCCTATCTTGTTCTGAAATTTGCTTCCATCCTTAATGGAAACCGGATTCACAACAAAGTGGCAATGGATATTTTCTGTATTCAGATGCACCGTCACAAGCACCTGATACCGGTCACCCCACATCCGGCGGGCCGTTTCCTTGCCGATCTCAAAGGCCATCTCCGGCGTGACCTCACCCGCCTGAAAGCTCTGGATTCCGTGGTAAGCCACCACGCTGCCACGGTTGCCAAAGCGTTTCTGAACAGCCACCATCTCCCCGTAGGCATTCTGCTTGGAGCAGTTGATCCCAGCCACGAACATGGTACGGTCCGTCTTGGCATCATTGGCGGCGTATTTCAGCGTATCGTAGAGGTCACTGTCTAAGTACCGCTGGGGTGTGGTCTTATCCGGATTGTCCGCATAATCCAGCACCGCTTTCAGTTGCCCCTTTACGGGCCAGAATCCGGTAACAGCCAGGGTGCGCCCTCCTTTCTGGGCAGAAGCAGGGTATCTGAGATTTCTTTTAGCAGCGTACAGATAGCAGCATCCGTTTCCGGGGATGCAGACAAATTCTGCAACTGGCCGATTTTTTCAATCAGCGGAAATATGGCTTCTGGGGGAACCGGCTGCGGTGCATACCCCAATGACCGCTGCTTTACATACTCGCTTACGCTTAATCCGCACTTCCTGGCAAGCACAGTAATTCTCTTTTTCTCCTGGTCTGTGACCCGGAATACAATTCGATATTCTTTCTTCATAAATCAGCTCCTTGTATTTTCTTTGCCGGGGGATTGGGGTTCTCCCCAAAGATGGGGAACTTGCGGCACACAAGTTCCCTGCTTGTTACACTACAGGACAGCCTCAGCATTCCGCAGATAGATACGTTTGTTTTTTACCGTTCCTTCAAAGGTCAATCTCAGATTTGTGCCAATTGGAATATCCGCAAGGCCCAGATAATCCGTCTCCGGGAACGTGCAGGCAATGATTTTTCTTCCATCCGCGAATGTGAAGAAGCATTCCAGGCAGCGCTTCCCCCATACCTTTAAATCCAAATATGCGGTAAAAGTTCCCGGTTCCGTGATGAAATGATATTTGCTGGTATCAAATCCGCATTGAGCAAATTGCGCTTTAGACAGTGCTCTTGCCTTTTCCATAGCGACCTTCTTTCTGACGACGCTTTTTGTCAAAAATACCGTCGTATTTTCCAATTTTGCCGCCGAAAGCCACCAAATGCGACGGCAAGTCGTTTTGCAATGTTTGCGCAGAGATGGCATTTTCCTGGAAAACCGCCGTCATTTTCTTACTCCATGCCGTTGAAAGCATCCAAAAACGCCAGCGTTTGCTCAGCGTTCTCCTGTGTCTGCTGGGAAACCTCGTGAACTGGCTGAAAAGGGGCCACATTCCCAGCCGCTTTCAGTTCATCCCGGAGCATCAGCCGGAATCTGCTCATAAAGGAATCCTCCCTGCTTTCTGCCTCCTGGGTATCCAGGCAGTCGTTAATGGCCTGCACCACGGATTTGCTGAAAGAACTCCCCGCCGCTTTTCGATCCCTTAGATACTCCAACGCACGGGCATCCTCGGCACGGGACAGTTTGAAGCGTATTGTGGTTTTGGCGGCCCTCATTTCACGTCTCCCGTCACATTCTGTACCTCAGCCATGTACTCATATCCCTTTGCCGTGGCACAAATATCACTAATGATGATGATTTTGTCTGGGGCAATGGGGAAGAAATTCCTCAGCAAGCAGCCACCGCCGCCAACTACATACAGCTTCATAATCCGGGGGTCGTAGCCATGCTCCCGGAGCTTGCGGAAAACTTTTTTCGCATAGTCGCTGGCTGTCAACTTCATGGCCTTTTCCAGTTCTTCGTCGATACCGACTGCACCGTACCGCAAGAAATTGTGGATCATCTGTTCCTCCAGTTCGGCGTGATGTTCCCGCATAAGAGCCTCCTGAATAGCCAGAACGCACTGCTGAACACCATACTTTTCCGTGAACATCTGCCGCAAGTCCACATTGCTGTCCATAGTTCGCAGAATGTTCATGGTGCCGTTACCAATGTCGCAGAGCATATTGCTGCCGGTAAAGTAGTTGACAATGGGCGCAATTGCGGCAAATCCCTGGGGATAGACTGCCGCACCTACAATGCGGATGTGGTAATCCTTTCTACGAAAAGAAAACTCTACCTCACAATTCTGTAGCAGGTACGCCTGGAACGCCTTCCGCTGTTTCGCCACCCAGGACAGGGGCAGCCCCGCCGCCAGAAACACATTAGCCTGGGTGATTTGTTCTCTGCTCAGCTCCCGGGCGATGGCCGCCAGGGTCAGAATGTAGTAGTCCTCGTCCATGACCTTTTCAGCGGCGTATTCTTTGTGTCCAACGCCAATCTGGTAGTAACGGCCCTGATAAATCAGCAAATCGTTCTTGAAAGTCGGTTCCGTGTCGCTGCTCTCTACACCGGTAGGAAAGCAGCAATTGGCTGTTTTGATGTTGCCATAGCCGTGGTCAACACCGATGATGTAAATTCCGTTTTTGTTTTTCATTTGATTTTCCTTTCAAAATTTAGATTTTTGCGCACCTATTCGTCCTCGCCCCCGTGCGCTTTGGATTCATCTGATGCCCGACAGCGAATCAGGTCCATGGGAGTTCCACCCCTGCGCTTCTGCCCAGCTCTTTCGAGAAGTATCATTGTCCTGCCCCCGCCGTCGTCGCCATGCCGGTTGCTATCTGGCAGTGGAGGCCCGTGGTTGTCGCTCGCATAAAATGGTCATGGCGCACGGCCTTCCGGCTCGGGTGGGGAAGAATGTATCAGATGAATGATTATGAACTTGTCAAGGTACATGGAGAGGGACAATACCCCTTCACCTATCGCGGCAAAAACGAGGTTTTGTTAGGGCGTTTTGAACAAATATTTTCGTTTTCGTGCAAGCTGCCCAAAATCCTCCTCAAGTGGTAGGCATCCAGAATGGGCAAAAGTAAAGGTGTTTCTCAAGATTTTTCAATTTCATAAAGCCTGCACAAATTCCCTCATATATTGAGCCCACGAAACAGGCCGAATTTTTACATCTTTCGGTAAATAGTTTGTTTCTGTGAAATACGCCAAAGGTACCGTGAGATATTACCCCTTCACCTACCGCGGCAAAAATGAGGTTTTGTTAGTGTGTTTTCCTAAAATATTTTTCCCTCTCACTTAAGTAGCCATCGAGGCGGACCGTTTTTTAATATGATTTCTGAAAATAAATTATTTTTGTGAGAAATGACAAAAACCGCCACGGTGCGACTGACAGAATCAGTACACACCATGGCGATTTTGCTATATGCTTTTTCTAGGCAAAAATCAGTTCATTCAACACAATTTCATCTGCCCGATTCCGAATGTTGTTCATCCGGGCAACCCAATCCATTTGATTTTCCGCTTTCAACTGCTCGGTAATGCCCTCCTGCTGTGCCAGCTGAGAAATAAGCTGCTGCTCCATTTCCTGCGCCTGGCGGTCAATTTCTTCCAGATGGGGATTCAGCGTGTTCTCCATAAGCATGATGGTATAAAGTGCC
>OIYG01001731.1_pt1 | contig 15612 bp, 7 predicted proteins | sample 1587861 | NCBI WGS metagenome assembly OIYG01 (sample SAMN03283272) | human gut metagenome | biome: human-associated habitat; material: feces | host: Homo sapiens | place: Peru | collected 2012 | reverse complement strand
GCCATTGCCATCATCATTTTATAATTCATTTTCTCTTATATTTTTCCGCATGATTTAAATTCGGGTGCAAAGGTACGAAGAATCATGAGAATGGGAAATCCTTATTTATTAGGAACTCTATTTGGCAGGAAATGTCATAAAAGGATAGAAAGAGTAAAAGCCCCTAGCCCAAGAAATTTCTTGAAGCTAGGGGCAGCGAACTTAAACCTAAATATTGATAAATAAAAAAATCCGGAAGATTCTTCCGGATTACCATGCCTCTAGCTTATCTGCTATCTCAGGCATCTTACTCTTAGTAAAGACTGGATTCTTGCCTTCCTTCTTCTGCTGGCGATAATCCTGCAGCAGGAAGACGGCTTGGCGGGAAAGCAGGACGATGGCCATCAGATTGCAGAGCGTGAGAAGAGCCATCGTGATATCGGCAAAGCTCCATGCAAAATCCAGTGATACCACAGCTCCTACCATCACTATCGCTGCCACGGCAAGACGATAAAGAAATACACCTAATTTGGAATCCTTGATATATCTCACATTGGTCTCGCCATAATAATAGTTGCCGATGATGCTACTGAAGGCAAAGAGCCATATCATTACTGCCACAAATGGATTTCCGATGCTTCCTATTTCGTGGGTCAAGGCATCCTGCGTCAGCTGAATTCCATTGGATGCTGTAATATCTACCCCACTCACCAGAATGATAAAGGCTGTGCAGGAACATACTACCAAAGTATCCGTAAAGACACCCAATGCCTGAATCAATCCCTGCTTCACCGGATGGCTTACCGTAGCCACCGCTGCAGCATTAGGGGCACTACCCTCACCAGCCTCATTGCTGAACAAACCTCGCTTGATTCCCTGTATCACAGTGACTCCAAGTACTCCACCTGCTGCCTGGTTGAATCCGAAGGCATTCTCCACAATGGTGAGCAACACCTTAGGCAAGCTGGTGATATTCCAAACCACTACTCCAACGGCAATCAGAAGATAGACGACTGCCATCACTGGAACCACCGTAGATGAGAACTTTGCCACTCGCTGGATACCACCGAAGATGATGATCAGGGTGAGCACCGTGAGTGCGATGCCCATGGTAGCCGGTTCGATGCCGAACGCTTTCTGCCAGGCCAGACAGATGGTATTGCTCTGGACGGAATTATAGGCAAAACCAAAGGTGATGATCATCAAAACGGCAAAGAGAATACCCATCCATCCCTTTCCCAATCCATACTTCATATAGTAGGCAGGTCCACCAAAGAAGGAGGTCTTTCCCTTACGCTTGTAAAGTTGGGCAAGAGTTGATTCTATGAAAGCCGATGCAGAACCCAGCAAAGCAAGCATCCACATCCAGAATACAGCTCCCGGTCCACCAATACTGATAGCAGTAGCTACACCTGCAAGATTACCTGTACCGATACGGCTTGCCAATGCCACCACAAAAGCCTGGAATGAAGAGATATGTTTCATTTCGCCATCCACCTTCACCTCCATGGATAATTCGTCGTGCCCTATCTCTTCCGGTTGAACCTTGTCGGGATGCAGCAGCAACCTGACCATCTCCTTGATGAGACGGAACTGAACGAAACGAGTACGCCAAGTGAAAAACACGGCACAGCATATCAAAACGGTAATGATGATATACGACCAGAGAAAATCGCTAATCTGAACTAGAATGTTTTGTATTATATCTATCATTTGTCTATTAAAAACGGAATATATCTTCTTTTCGGCTGCAAAATTACGAATTTAATTTCAAAAATCAGCAAAATATCTGTCTATCTTACGTTTAACCGTCTTTTTGTCCTCTTTTTAAATATAAAACGAAGGTATTTTATCCATTTTTCCATGGTGAATATACTATCTTTTGTCCGTTTTCCCAAGATTTAACACTTTATTATGCACTATCATCGAAAAAACTCCAAAAGAAGTAAGTATCTCAGATTTTATTTGTACTTTTGCCGTACTTCAACAAAACTTCAATAAAAAACGACAACAATGAACATTAAAAACATTTTTCTTACCACAATCATCGGTTCAATGATGACCATGCCTACCATGGCACAACGAAAAGCTGCGACCATCAATGACAACTGGGAATTCAAACTTCCTACCAGTCAGAAATGGACTTCAGTAAATATTCCCCATACTTATACTCTGGATGCCTACCAAGGCAGGAACTATTATAAAGGGAAGGCAGAATACCGCCGCATTCTTACCCTGGCAGAAATCAATCCAGACAGACGCTATTTCTTGAAGATAGATGCAGCAAATAAGGCTGCAGAAGTGAAGGTAAATGGAAAGGAAGTAGGTTGTCATGCCGGTGGATATTCGTCCTTTACCTTCGATATCACTGATTTTCTAAATACCAATCCTGCAAGACAAGGAGAAAAATCAGAAAATACCATAGAGATAACTGTAGACAACAGCCGTCAGGATGTCACTCCTATCATGGCAGATTTCACATTCTGGGGCGGCATCTATCGTGACGTCTGGCTCGTTTCTACACCCGATATTCATTTCAACATGCTCAACATGGGAAGTGACGGCATCTTCGTTTCTACTCCTATTGTGAATGAAAAACAAAGCATGGTAAAGGTGGTTAGCGAAGTGAGCAATGATGGCCAAAAAGCATCGATGGTAGAACTGAGAAACGAGATTTTCTCGCCCGATGGAAAGCTACTTCAAACCATCAAGAAGAAGATAACCCTGAAAGCCGGCGAAACCAAACGCACGGCATTGCAGTCAAAACCCATTGCCAACCCACTTCTTTGGACTCCAGAACGTCCTACTTTATACAAGGTAAAAACCTCTATTATAGATACGAAATCAGGGAAAGTCATTGATGAGAAAAACCACAAGGTTGGATTCCGCTGGTTTTCTTTCGATGGAGAGAAGGGATTCTGTCTGAATGGAAAGACTTACAAGCTACGTGGATTCAACCGTCATCAGGATCAGGCACCTGTAGGAGTAGCCTTACCCGACGAGGCTCATCGCCGTGACATAAAACTGATGAAGGAACTGGGCAGCAATTATATCCGCATCTCCCATTATCCTCAAGATGACGCCCTCTTGGATGCCTGCGATGAACTCGGTTTGTTGGCATGGGAAGAAATTCCTATCATAGACCTTGTACCAGACACTCCCCACTATGCCGATAATTGTGAGCGTAATCTACGGGAAATGATCCGCCAACACTACAACCATCCAAGTATCATCAACTGGGGCTACATGAATGAAATCCTGCTCTGCACTCCATGGCCAGGAACTAAGGAATGGCCAGCCTTTAAGGAGCGCACCCTAGCCCTTGCCCATCGATTGGAAAAGGTTCTTAAGGAAGAAGACCCAACCAGAAACAGCGTAATGGCATTTAATATGACCAATACTTACAACGAAATAGGCCTGAACCTTGTTGATGTTGTGGGGTGGAACCTTTATCATGGCTGGTATCAGGGCGAACTGAACGGATTCAATCACTGGTGTGAAGACCAGCACCAACGCTATCCCCAAAAGCCGATGATAATTTCAGAATGGGGAGCAGGAAGCGATCAGCGTCTGCACTCAAACTCTGCCCATGCCTTCGATTTCAGCATTGAATATCAGCAAACTTATATAGAGCACTATCTGCCATTCATTGAAGAAAAGCCTTGGATTAGCGGTTGTACCTATTGGAACTTCATCGACTTTAACGTGGCAGAACGCCAGGAATCCATGCCAAGAGTAAACAACAAGGGAATTGCCTACAACGACCGTACCCTGAAGGACGTAGCTTATTACTTCAAGTCTATGTGGCGTAAGGACATACCTGTGGTTCATATTGCCAGTCGCGACTGGAGCATAAGAACTGGTCATATCAACGAGCCCCAGCGCATTAAGGTATATTCCAACACGCCTGAAGTAGAACTTATCGTAAATGGCAGGAGCTACGGGAAAAAGAGTGTACAGAATTGCTTTGCCGTCTTTGATGTCGTCCTGCCTTTCGGTAGTTCTACTTTAGAAGCAAAAGGTTTTAACGAAGTTCTGACAGATTATAAAAACAAGGTTGATGGGAACACAGGAGACGTAATGAAAATTCAGTACAACCCTCTGCCAAATTTGGCAAAGGGAGAAGAACTTGCCATCAACGTGGGCAGTAACTGCTATTTCATATCTTCCTTGAGCCAGCTCACATGGTTACCAGACCAAGCATACAAGCCTGGAGTATGGGGATATGTAGGAGCCGAAAGCAAGAGTACGACATCTGAAATCGAAAACACAATAGATGGCCCGATTTATCAGACATGGCGTGAAGGAGATTTGGAATACAGAATAGACGCACCTTGTGGCGAATACGAGGTAGAACTACTGATGGCTGATGTTACCAAGCCTGCAGTCCAACTGCCTAATCTCCTAGCCAAAAGCAATACAGAGTCTTCATCCAAAGATGTAAGATTTGATGTCAGCATCAATGACGAAAGGAAAGAATCGGATTTCACTCCTACTGATGGTCGCCATTACCGTACTGCCTTTAAGCGTAAATACATCGTTGAAAACAATCGTGGCAGCATCAACATCCAGTTGAAGTCCCTGCAAGGAAAGGCTTTCCTAAATGGCATCAAGATTAGAAAGTTGAATTGAAACCATGAGCAAATCAGTTCATCATTATGGTTATTTAAAACAGAACCAGGGAATGAATACAAAAAGTCAGTTGGTAGTACAATGTTACCAACTGGCTTTTTTGTTAAAATTGCTTTTGAAAAAAACAAGAAAATAAGTTGTGGAACAAAAAAACATAAACTACACCATAATATATGGCAGAAAAAACAAAAATATATGGCAGAAAAAACAAAATCAAAAAATCATGTCTTAAAGTCAAATAATAAAGTTCTTGCATTCAATATAAAGCTAAATTTGCAGCAGCAATTAAGATTTTAAACCAATAAAAACAAAAACAGATGAAAACAAAACTATTAAAGAACAGCTACGTATTGCCTATGACTTTGTTTTGTTCTGCTTTGACATTTTCTCCATTGGGAGTTGCCCAGGCACATGCAACAACAAATGTTGTACAACAGGCAAAGACTGTGAAAGGTACAGTTGTAGATGAGACTGGTGAACCTGTAATTGGTGCCAGTGTCATGGTAAAAGGTACTAGTGTGGGCTGCGCCACAGATTTGGATGGTAATTTTACGCTTCAGAATGTAAAGCCAGAACAGACACTTACCATTTCGTATATTGGCTATACTGCTCAAACGATAGCCATAGGTCAGCAAACAAACTTCAATGTGGTACTTAAACCAGACAACAAAGTTCTCAACGAAGTAGTTGTAGTAGGTTATGGAGCAATCACCAAACGCTCAGTGTCTACTTCCATGTCAACAGTAAAAGGCTCAAATATTGCCGAGATGCCAACATCCAACATCACCCAGAGCCTTTCTGGTTTATCCTCAGGTATTACCCTGCAGCAAACCAGTGGAGAACCAGGTGCAGCCCCTTCCATCCGCATCCGTGGTGCAGGTTCCATCAATAGTGGTAACGATCCACTTTACGTTATTGACGGTTATCCTACTACCGATTCAGAACTGTTCAACAATATCAACCCAAGTGATATTGAAGACATTCAAATTCTGAAGGATGCCGCATCATCTGCCATCTATGGTTCAAAAGCAGGTAACGGTGTCATCATCGTAACTACCAAGAAGGGCAAGGCAGGAAAACCGACGGTAAATTTCTCAACCCAAATTGGTGTAAGTCAGGCGCAGACCCGTGTAGACGTTCTTGATGCTAAAGACTATCTTGACATGATTATTGAAGCACGCACTAACAACGGAACCATCAGTAAATATCCAGAACTCACCAAGCTCCGTGATTCCGGCAACTATTGCAATACCGATTGGCAAGACGCTATATTCCGCAATGCTCTCAACTATCGTGCCAACGCAACAGTCACCGGCGGTACAGATATGATAGCCTACAATTTCTCTGTAAATTACCAGAATGAAGATGGTATCCTGCTCAACTCTTTCTTTAAGAAGGTGAATGTCAAGGCTGGATTTGATGCCAAGTTGAGCAAATATGTAAAGATTGGTGCCAGTTTCTCTCCAAGCTATAACAAAAAGCGCAGTCAGCAGCCAACTGGCGGTAATACTGAAGATGTGAAAGGCGTCATCGCAGACGCACTCTCCTATCCACCTATCCTCCCAGTTTACCAAGCCAATGGTGACTATACGCAAATTTCACAGCATTATTCTGGCAAGAATGGAACACCAGACTATGGCTTGAATACACAGTTGCGAAACCCGGTCTGCAACCTGTTGGAGAACAACAATGACAGTTGGTCATTAAGAACGCTGACCAATGCATACATAGAGATAACTCCTATCAAGAACCTCACAATCCGTTCTACAGTAGATTTCTCTACCAATTCCACAAAGCTTGACTATTACCAGTCAGCTTATCTGCTCGGTTCTTCATACACAGGAAACAAATCTACACCTTTTCTCAAGTCAGTAGATGCTTATCGTGCTTCAGGTTTTGGCTATAATACATATTGGTCAACTACAGCCTCTTACAATTGGGACATCACAGATAAGATGAACCTCAATGCCGTAGCAGGTTACGACTTTGAATACAACAGTGCCTTCAACGTTCGTCAGGACGACCGTACTGATGCCAACAACCCAATCGCCTATCTTGGTACAAGCATCAAGAACGTAATGGGTGCAAATCTGTGGACTGGTTCTTCAAGTAACACAAATTATGTGTTCGATGCCATGTTCACACGACTCATATTCAATTATGACAGCAAGTACGTGCTTTCTGGGTCCCTGCGTCGTGACCGTTCCAGCAAATTCGGTCCAGACAACCGTGCCGGACTCTTTTACTCAGCATCAGGAGCCTGGAACATCACTGAGGAATCATGGATGAAACCAATAACCTGGCTCAGCCTGGCTAAGGTGCGCGCAAGCTATGGTGTAACAGGAAATGACCAGATAGGAAGCAACTACGCATGGATTTCTACTATCAAGACCGACCACAACGTAGTATTCGGAACAAGTTCCATTCCTTCATATTATCCTGGAGGATATTCAAACCGTGAACTTGGATGGGAAAAGAACAAGCAGTACGACCTCGGTATCGACCTGGCGTTCTTCAACCGCATCAATCTGAATGTAGACCTCTATAAACGTACGAGTGACATTGTAATGCCTGCCAATATTCCAAACTTCAATGGTATAGCAAGTTCTGTTTATATGAACTCCGGTCAGGTAGAGAACAAGGGTATTGAACTTTCTCTTAACGCAAAAGTATTACAAGGCGCATTCAACTGGGAAACTACCCTCAACTGGTCAATGAACAAGAACAAGATCCTTTCACTTGCCAATAACCAGACACAATTGGCAAACGGAAAGGCTGGTACAAAATGGGGCAATGTCATCAGAAACATCGTTGGTCGTCCTATGGGCGATATGTATATGCTCAAAGTGATTGGCACATACAACACAGAAGAAGATTTGCAGAAATATCCTAAGTTTGGAACAGAAGGTATCGGTGATCTCATCTTCGAAGATACCAATGGTGACAAGGTTGTCAATGCCAATGATTATCAGCATGTAGGTAATTATCAGCCTGATTTCACATATGGTTGGAACAATAAGTTCAGTTATAAGAACTTCGACTTGGCTGTAACAATCGATGGTCAGGTAGGTGGTAAGGTTATCTATGCCGCAGCACGTGCTTTCTCTCTTAACCGTTGGGACGATAACGTGCTCAAGGAATCGGGTCTCGGCCGTTGGCAAAGTCCTGAAAATCCTGGTAATGGCAAATCACACAAGGCAGGTACTAACAACCTTGGTTCAAACATCCAGCCTTCAACCCGCTATCTTTATGATGCCGATTTCCTGCGCATCCGCAATGTGGCTCTGGGTTATACTCTGCCAACACAAATCTGCCGCTACATCGGTTTGCAGCGAGTTCGCTTCAGTGCAAACGTTCAGAACCTCGTTACATTCGACAAGTACCCAGGCTATTCTGTTGAGGCAAACTACAATGGTAATTCTGCTACCAACAATGGTGTAGACTTTGGTGGTTATCCTATCGCACGAGTAATGACATTTGGTATTAATGCAACATTCTAATAAGGAAATAAAATTATGAAAACAAAATATATAAATAACGTAATTCTCTCAGCATTGCTGGGAGGTTCGGCTATGGGATTCTCTGCTTGTAGCGATAGTTTCTTCGATCGCTATAATTCTGATGCCATGCAGATGGAGACCTATCTTACCAATGACAGCGAAATAGAAAACATCCTCTTGGATGCTTACTATTATCTGCGTACAGTACAGGAAGATGTGATCATGGTCAACGGACTTTGTACAGACGAAGCCTATGACTACAAGAAGAACAACCAGTCTGACTATATCAGCCTGAACGAGGGAACATGGGATGCTACCTCTGCCACCATCAATGATATCTGGAGTAACTGTTACAGCATGATTAACAGATGCAATAATGCTTTAGACAAGATTGATAAAGTCAGCGAAAGCAATCGCAAACAATTTGAGGGTGAAGCATGCTTTTTCAGAGCATACGCTTACTTTACACTTGTAAGACTCTACGGTCCTGTACCATTGACACAGCATGTCATCTCCAACTATAATGAATTGTACAGCTATAATCGCAGTCCGAAGGAAGATATTTATGCCCTCATCAAAGAGGATCTTGCCAAAGCTACAGCCAATTTGCCACAGAGCTACAAAGAGGCCAGCAAGGCAGGTCGCGCTACCAGCATTGCAGCCAAGGTGATGCTCGCTGATGTATATATGACATTGAAAGACTTCAACAGTGCAAAGACACAACTCAAGGAAGTCATTGACTATGCCAATCAGAATCCAGACAACCTTGGATTGCTTGATGACTATGCCAGCATATATGACTCAGAAAATCCAGTAAACAAGGAAATTATTCTGGCAGCACAGTTCAACAACGGTTCCACCCAGATTACCAACTATCTGATGCGCCGCTGCATCCCTGCTGTCACACCAAACAATCAACCTGCCTACGTTTACCCTGACGGAACAAAATCTACAATTCTTTGTTCTCAGGGAGTAAGTTGTCTGTTGATGACATGGGAGTTATATAATGCCTTGAGAAAGAATCCACAGGATAAGCGCTACACCCAGATGGTTTACGACAAGCTTTACGACACATCACAGACTAAGTCTAAACAATCCGACGAAGTGAATGTGACAGAAAATGGAGAGGCTTATACTCCAGCTACTCTCAAATACTTCGACACTCACAATCAGGGCTTGAAAGCTTGTACCAGTGGCTGTGACGATATCATCTACCGTTATGCCGATGTATTACTCATGTATGCAGAGTGTCTGAACGAAACATCTTCTACCGATGAAGCTAAGACCTACCTCAATCAGGTTCGTAACCGAGCAGGAATCGATGGCACAACCGCAACAACTCAAGAAGAAATGCGACTCGCCATTGAAAACGAACGATATGTGGAGCTCTGCTTTGAAGGTCATCGCTGGTTCGACCTGGTTCGCACAGGACGTATAAATAAGGTTATGGAAGCTCATTTCAATCATCGTACACAAGGATTGTCTGCCACACAACAAGCCAATAACAACGGTATGGCTGTGAAAGATTGCGATGCAACAACAGGTACACCACTGGAGTGGCGCTGGAGTAAAATTACAGACGATATTCTCTTCCCGATTCCTTTTGATCAGCATCAGCTGACACAGAATTGGGAACAGAACAAAGGCTATTAATATCAAACCATAATGAAGAATAAAGCATTTATCGGAGTCATTGCTGCCTCGCTCGTGCCGGGGCAGGCAGCAATGGCACAAAACAAGGCTGTAAAGGCTACGGCCGACAGACCCAACATCATCTTCATCCTTGCCGATGATCTTGGATATGGTGACCTTTCCTGCTACGGCAGCAAGACCATCAAGACACCCAACATTGATAAACTGGCTGCTACGGGTACACGATTCAACCAAAGCTATGCCGGGTCAGGAATCAGTTCACCATCACGTTGTGCACTGATGACGGGTAAGAATACCGGCAATAGCCGTATACGTGATAATATGTGTACTGCAGGAGGCATGACAGGTCTAAAAATAACCCCTGAAGGTGACACGACCATCGTTCGTAGAACAAGTCTGCAGCCGCAGGATACAACCATCGCTACGGTATTGCACGCTGCCGGCTACAAAACCTGTCTTGTCAACAAATGGCATCTGGATGGCTATGATCCAAAATCATCACCAATCTATCGTGGTTTTGACGAGTTCCACGGATGGCTGATCAGTACGGTAGAATCCAATTCACCTTACTATTATCCATACAACCGTTTCGACAATGACAAACTCATCCACATCAAGGCAAATGAGCACGATAAGCACATCAAGCACAATACGGATATTTCGACCGATGATGCCATCAATTTCATCAAGCGAAACAAGAAGAATCCTTTCTTCCTCTATCTGGCTTTTGATGCGCCTCATGAACCCTACATCATTGACAACACCACATGGTATGATGATGAATCCTGGAGCATGAATGACAAGCGCTACGCTTCACTCGTAACCCACATGGATGCGGCAATAGGCAGACTGCTCACCTATCTGGAAAAGAACAACTTACGCGAGAATACGCTCGTTATCTTTGCTTCAGATAACGGTGCTGCTGTTCAGGCTCCATTGAAGCTGTTCAACTGCAACGCAGGATTCCGCGGTCGCAAGGCACAGCTCTACGAAGGTGGTATCCGAGTACCGTTCATCGTGAACCAGCCAGGAAAGGTGCCGGTACAGTCGCTGAACAACATCATCTATTTCCCAGATGTAATGCCTACGCTGGCAGCTCTTACGGGAGGAACCCAATATCTGCCTCAGAACATCAACGGCATGAATATCCTGCCTTTGTTCTATGGCAAGCAGATTGATACAGACGACCGAGTTCTCTATTGGGAATTCCCAGGCAAGCAGCGTGCTGCCCGCCACGGCGACTGGAAGGCTGTTACCATCAAGCCAAACAAGCCGCTGGAACTCTATAATCTGCGGGAGGATCCGGAAGAGAAGCATAATCTCGCCAAGAAGTATCCGGAAATGGTAATCGGTTTTGACAAGGTGATGAAGGAGATGCGAACTCCATCAGAAAACTGGCCAATACCGGAAGATGCGGAAAGTGGGAAAAAGTAATTGGCTTTGTAAAACTGAGGGCGTGTCATGGACTTATGACACACCCTCCTTTGATTTATCAAGGTACCATCAATTTCTTACCATTTACAATATTGATACCCTTTACTAAAGAGTTCATTTTCTGCCCCATGATATTGAATATCAGCCTTTTATTATCCATGATTTCAACACCATTAATCTTTGTATCTGTTCTTGGAATAAACTCATATTTCATAGTTGTAGGATATATACAAAACTCACATTCTGCATTTTCCAACAAATCTGGTTTTGTAATATTGATACGATTTGTCTCTTTGGTCAAAAATCCAGATAAAGCATGATTTTCCTTTATTCCATATACATTAATCCAAAAATCATCTTTTAGTTGACTTTCATCTTCATATACCAAAAAATCATCTTCAGAATTAATTATCAAAGAACAGTAATTGCCATCTTTCGAATATACAAATGGCACAGTATTATCTGCCGTCCATCCATTTCTACTGCCAATATAATAAAAAAATCTTCGATTACCTTTCGTTACATTTATTTGGCATGTAGCCTTGAATACATTGCCATCATAACCTTCTACTTCAACTATTACAGATGTAACACCTTGCTTTATTCCCTTCACCATGCCTCTTTCATCAACAGAAGCTATATTCGGATTATCTACCGTCCATTTTACACGCTTGCAAGCCGAATTCATTGGATAAATATGAAGCATTACAGGATAAATTTCATTTTCACCAACAGAAATATCTGAAGACATGGCTATTTTTGATATATTTGCAGCAGCTGTACTTTCCCAAATTAATTCAGGACTAGTTACTTTCTCTTGAGTATTACGAGTTTCAGGATTGATATTACCATAACGGTTGTCACCCCATCCCCAGACACTTCCATCATTTTTAATAGCAAGACTATATGACCATGAAGTTGAAACTTTTGTAACATTATCCATAATTTTAACAGCCTGTTGTGGAGATGTCGATTTACCCAAAGCTGTCACTGTTCCATTACCTAATTGCCCACAATCGTTTAGTCCCCAACTCATCAAGCTTCCATCTTTCTTTACATACATTCCTCTAAAATAGCCTCCAGAAACATCTACGACAGCCTCTGATATTTTAATTGGATTAAAATAGTCATCACAAATATACAAAGTGCCATTAGAAGTAATGTAACTCGGTGTTTCTTCTCCATTAGACGAAACCAATATTGCATTGTCAGCTATTTTTAACGGCTTATCTATCAAAGTATAACTACCACTACGTGATGGTGTATAAAAAAGTCCCCATCCCCATAAGCTTCCATCATTTTTGATAACAAAAGAAGTTCGGTCATTAGCATTTATATATCTAACATCATCCATTAGCAACGTGACATCAGCATATGAAGTTTTAGCAGTAGGCAGAAGTTGATTAAAGGAATTACTACCCCATCCATACAATTTACCATCTTCTGTCAACGCAAGAGTATGTCCCAAATCACCACCACAAGCTACCTGTTTAACATAATCTATTGCAACACAATAGGGAGAATCATGCTCATAATAACCACTGTAAGAGCCATCTCCTATACTATAATTATTATTACTTCCCCATATATAAAGCTTTCCTTCCTCAGTCACAAACGGAATATGATATTTAGATCTACAACTGGTCTTCACAGGCCAGCTTCTCCAGTACCAATCTTTACCTATACTAGATGTCCATCCGCCTTTAGAATTAGGAAAAGCGCCCCAATAATACAATACTCCTGTATTTGACAAATAACTAGAAGTCAAATCACCAGCATATACATCAGTTGCATAATAGGAATAAGGAACTGTTATATCTTCTGTCTTCCAAGACAAGTTCATACTCATATTACAATCACCACTTTTTAACTTCAAACTATTTTCTGGTATTGTCAATATAGCAGTTTGATTATCTAATGGAATATCTTTTTCCGGAATAACCAAAAGCCATTTATCTTTAATGATACATTTATCCAATACATTTTTGCCATCTATAGTAAGGGTTATGGAATTAAACGCATCCGATTTTTCTATTGCATCATTAAATCCAACATAAGGAAGCGTAAATTGACTAATCCTATTGAACTCACCTGTAGATTTCAAAGATGTAATATCATATTTATATGAAATAATATCACTTGTCAAATAATCTGTATGATATGCAATAGCCTTCAAAGTACAATTTTCCTTTAATACAATTGGAGAAGAATACAACATCGAACTGGAAGAAGGAGTCGAACCATTGAGCGTATAATAGATTCTTGCATTATCAGCACTAGAAGTAAGTTCGACTTCAGTTCCACGCTCTACCAAACCTGCCTCAACATTTGATGCAAGTTTCAACTTTGGCTTTTCCACCGTAACAAAACAATTGTTACTTCTGTTAGTTCCATTTACCACACAGTAGACAGATGTTGTTCCATGCTTTACGCCGATAACAGTACCATTATTAACTGCTGCAATATTAACATCGTTTGAATACCATTGAATAGAATTCACCGTAGCGTTATTGGGAGATATTTCTTTACGAAGAGCACAAGTTTCTCCTGCAACCAAAGAAACAGCAGATGTTATTGACACTTTCTGTACAGCAACATCTTTCACTGTAACCAAACAGCTTGGCGAATTACCTGATACTTTAGAATATAAATTTATGTATGCTTTACCTGGAGCAACCGCTGTAACTAAACCATCAGATGTAACATCCACAACTTTACTATTGCTTGACGCATAATAGATATTTGCATAAGAAGTATAAGAATTACTATATGTCAACGAAGATGACACATACGCTTGTTCTCCTGGAGAAAGTTCTAAAGAACTTGGATAGATAGACGCTGGATTATCATTGCATGTAAAGTTCCAAGTTCTACTTCCAGTCTGCCATTTGCTCGTAGAAGTTAGCCTATATTTCCAACGACATGTGACAGAAGCCGTTCCCTTAAAATACTGTGTAACCTTAATTGTCCTATAAAATCCACTTCCACTCATGGAAATGTACCCTCCACTATTGGACCATGATACATCAGAAGTTAGACCTACCACAGCCGAAGAAGCATTACAAGAATAACTTTCTCCGACCCACATTGCTTTTGTTGTTTGCGCATGCAATATAAGCGCAAACAATGAAAATACACAAAATAACAAAATTCGTTTCATCATAAAAGTTTTTCAATACATTATTGGGCCCTCTTTAAAAAGTAAGGCCTGTTTAATATCAATACTGCGTTAAATTAATATTTAATCGTCTGTAAATCAATAACTTATATTAAGAAATGCTTATGAAAACTTAACTGTAAAAAGTTGGTCAAGTCGCTGATTTTCAGTAACTTTGTAGATCACGACAAATACAATATTACATGAATACAGGACTTGACCAATATATGGATATCTTTAAAGATGCAGTTGAAGATTCGGCTGCAAAGTTAACAAAAAGTTTCGAGAAAATACTCATCGAGGTGATAATTTTGTTCATGGTAATACCAAGAAAGATAAATTTCACCCAAATGGGGAGGTATGGCTTGCATGTTGAGCAAACCTATCGCAACGCATTCGGCTTGAAAAAGTCGAAGTGCATTGATTGGCTCAAACTTAATGTCTCACTTGCCAAGCGCTTCTTGGGTAAACAGGGAAGATGGGCTATTGCCATTGATCCCAGCTACATCAGTAAAGCTGGCAAGAAAACACCACATATCGGTCGTTTTTGGTCAGGATGTGCTCAGTCTGTTAAACATGGTCTCGAAATCATGGGTATTGGACTCATTGATATTGATACCAAAGACTGCATGATGTTAAGAGCCCACCAGTCGCTAAATAATAAAGAACTGAGTCTTAGAAACAAGACTATGGTAGATTTCTATATCAGCGTCATTAAGCGTTATCGCAAGGAACTTCTCAAACTCTCAACCCTCATAGTTGCAGATGCTTACTTCTCTACAAGTACATTTGTTAATGGGATAAAGAAAGAAGGGTTCTCTTTGATAAGCCGCTTTCGTGACAATGCTTGTCTCTTTTATGTCTATACTGGTCCACGTACTGGAAAACGTGGTCGCCCCAAGACCAAGGATGGCAAGATTGATATGAAGAATCTTGACCTCACTCGAATGGAGAAGATGGAGATGAAAGATATAGAAGGAACAGCTTATACTTTGATTGCCTATTCCAAGGCACTCAAGTGTAAAGTTAGACTTGTCATCTGGCAGATGCCGAATGGCAAGAAGAAACTATTCTTCTCTACAGACACCTCACTTTCGGGTGAAGAGGTACTTCTTTATTATAGAACCAGGTTTCAGATCGAATTTTGCTTTCGTGACGCCAAAGGCTATACTGGTCTTATGGACTGCCAGGCTCGCGATAAGTGGAAACTCGATTTTGCTTTCAATGCTTCGTTCACATCACTAAATGTTGCCAAGG
>OIYG01001729.1_pt1 | contig 15620 bp, 13 predicted proteins | sample 1587861 | NCBI WGS metagenome assembly OIYG01 (sample SAMN03283272) | human gut metagenome | biome: human-associated habitat; material: feces | host: Homo sapiens | place: Peru | collected 2012 | reverse complement strand
CGAGGATCGATTCACTCTATTACCTTGACTCCGCGATCCGGAAAAAGGCCGAGTTCGACGCTTGGTACGCCGCTCTCTCCAAGACGGAAAGGAAAAAGTACGATTTCGAGGTGAAGGAAAAGATCAAGAAGCACATAGCGGACAGTGTGCTCAACGTGAAGGACAGCCTCAAGGCGCACAGGGACAGCGTCAAGGAGGCCACCCCGAGGATTCTTGAGACTTTCGCATTTCCAGACTCCCTTCAGTACAAACGGATCATCCAATGGACACATGAGCGGGAGTTCCACAAGATGGATGTCAAGCAGCCGGACACCAGTTACAATCATTGGCTGCACGACTACCCGTTCTACCGCAAAGACGTGAATGCCACATGGCTGGGTGTCGCCGGTTCGGCATTGCAGTACTACAACTGGTTCAACCGGACAAGCGAGAACGGGGTGTCGTTCTACAATCCTTACGAGTCATGGACTTATTCCACGAAGACACTCCCGATGTACAACACCAAGACACCTTACACAGAACTGGCATATTTCGGGACCATCTTCGCGAACGCCCAGAAAGAGTCCGACAACCTGCACATCCTGACGACACAGAACATATTCCCGGAACTGAATTTCACCCTTGAATATGACCGATTCGGCGGCAACGGCATCATGCAGGGCGAGAAGACCACCAACAAGACGTTCGTGACCTCGGTCAACTACCTGGGCAAGCGCTACATGATGCACACCGGCTACATCCACAACAAGGTGATAAGGAAAGAGAACGGCGGAACCAGCGACAATTCTATGGTAAGGGACACGACTCTCGATGCCAGGGAATATCCTATAAACCTGAACAACGCCTCGACCGATCTCATCAGAAACACTTTCTTCCTTGACCAGCAGTACAGGATTCCGTTCACATTCATCAGGAACATCAAGGACCGCAAGATCGACAAGGCGTTCAAGGATAGCCTGCTGGCCTCAGGGGACACCGCAAGGATAGATTCGCTTGACGTGTTCCTCGCACGGAGAAGAGCCGCGAGAGAAGCCGCCGACACCCTCGGGGACAACAACATCACAACCGCGTTCATAGGACACAGCAGCGAATATTCCGTGTTCCGAAAAACTTATGCGGACCAGATCACCGACGCGGCCGGGAAAGCGTTCTACAACGATGTGTTCAACTACAATCCGACCACGTCATTCGACTCTGTCAGAGTCATGAAACTGGAAAACAGGGTGTTCCTCAGGCTACAGCCATGGTCTGACGACGCCATAGTCTCCAAATTGAACGGGGGAATAGGCAACAGGATCCTGAGTTTCTACACATTTGACCCAACCTTCCTGAAAGCGAACACTAACACAGTGTGGAACTCAGCGTTCGTCTATGCGGGTGTGGAAGGTCAGTTGAGAGACTACATCCATTGGGACGCGACAGGAGACTATGTTTTTCTTGGCTCGCAGATGAACGACCTGTCGGTAAAGGCGAACGCAAGACTTGACCTGTACCCGTTCAGAAGGGCGAGGAAGAGTCCGGTTTCCCTGAATGTGCACTTCGAGACATCATTGGAAGAACCTGAATATTACTACCAGCACTATTATTCAAACCATTACAAATGGGACAATGACTTCGGCAAGATCTCCACGACAAAGATCCAGGGAAGCCTGAATATTCCAAGATGGAGAATCGGAGCGCGGGTCGGCTATGCCTTGCTTTCCGGCAATGTCTATTACGATTCGACCGGGGTGGTGCGTCAGAACAACTCTCCGATGAGCGTGCTGAGCGCCTCCCTTGACAAGAATTTCGCGTTGGGCCCGGTTCATCTTGACAACCGGCTTCTGTTCCAGATCTCCTCCGACGATGAAGTGCTCCCTTTGCCGACACTGGCCGTCAACTCAAGACTGTATCTCCAGCTGAACATCAAGAAAAACATCATGCAGATGCAGCTCGGGGCCGAAGGCTGGTATAACACGAAGTTCTATTCTCCGGCCTGGAATCCGGCCGTCGGAGCGTTCTACAACCAGAAGGAAGAAAAGTACAACAACGGTCCCGTCATAGACGCCTTTATCAACGTGCAGTGGAAAAGAGCCTGCATATTCGTGAAACTTGAGAACATCGGCAATGGTTGGCCTATGGACAAGGCGGACTATTTCAGCGCCCACCACTACATCAGGACGCAGACAGCCCTTAAGTTAGGAATATATTGGCCGTTCTATCTGCAATCCAGCTCCAACAAGACCGTCAGCGCCGGTTCAGGTCTCTCTGGTGGCAGCGGCGGTTCCGGCGGCAGTGGTGGTGGATTCGGAGGTGGATTGAACGGTCTTGGCTCCGGCGGAGGCAGGAGTTTCAGCAGCAACGGCTTCTAACAGAATCCGCCTATGGGACTGAAACGAGTGACCAAAAAATTCCTCAAGTACCTGATACCCACTTTGGTGGTGCTATTGATCATTCCGTTCAGCGAATTGAACAGGAACTCGAAAGGAGAGGAAGATGTTTTCGGGACCGGTCCCATAAGGTTCGCGTTAAAGTTGGATGAAAAACTCTACGAAGGCTATGTGACCGGCTACTGCTACGAGATGGCCGAACGCTTTGCGGGACACCTGAAAGATTCCGTGGAGATATTCATTGCGGACAGTGACGCGGATTATCTGGACTCGCTCCGGCTTGATAGCCTCGATATACTGGCAGTTCCTTTTCCCAAAATTCCTGATTCCGAGGAATTCCTGTCGTTCCAACTCGGAGACGTACCCGCCGCCTGGGTGATAAAGGCGGACAAAAAGCGGCAACGTGAAATCATCCGTTGGCTCAACAATTTCAAAGGAACTGATGAATATGCCGCCGTACAAGACCGATTTTTCAAAGGTTACAATCCTTACCGAAAGGGTGTGAAGAAAGTTCCAGGGATCATCAGCCCTTACGATGACCTAATCAAGCGGAACGCGAAGACTATCGGCTGGGACTGGAAGATGTTCGCGGCTCTTATCTGGAGCGAGTCAAGGTTCAGGATCCAGGCGAGATCTCCGAAAGGAGCAGTCGGGCTTATGCAGATGATGCCACGCACAGCCGACCGTTATGAGATTGAGGATCTCCTCGACCCAAAGGAGAACATCGAGGCCGGAGCCGCCTACATAACCCGCCTCCAAAGCAAGTTCAGAAACACGGCGGCCGATGGTGATGAACTTGTGAAATTCACCCTGGCGGCCTATAACGCCGGCGAGGGACGTATTTACGACTGCATCAACCTGGCGCGCTCACAAGGCATCGACACCAGCACCTGGGAAAGTCTCTGCACCGTTCTGCCGCAAATGAGTCAGGATTCTATTCTGTTCGTGGAGGATGTCCGGCACGGTAAATTCAAAGGGAGGGAGACAGTGGCGTACGTGAAAGCGGTCCTCAACCGCTACGACATATTCAACGGGGCGACTCCACGTTATCAGGTTCAACCAACGGACACATCCTCAGTGCTGATTGAAGATGAGGATGATGTGGAGCGGGTTCTACTGAGCCCTGACAGTCTGAGCCGGATCGACTCTGGAGATGAACAGGCAAGGGATCAGGAGAAGGAGCATAATGACAAGCCAGGAGAGGAGGTCGGCGGCAAGCACCGCAGGTAGATTCAGACTCACAGGAACAAAAGGCACGAAATAGTTCTCCGGGTTCAGTTTAATGATGTGGGTCCATTTCTGGATTCCGCACAGCAGCAAGGCGATGCCGTTGCCGACAAGCATACCTTTGAACACGATCACGGAAGCGACTCTGAGGAACACTTTGGCTATGGCCTTGTCGGTCATTCCCAAGGATTTAAGAGTGCCGATCGTGGAGATGTTCCTGAACAGCATTATCAGAAGCCCGGAGATCATGTTGAACCCGGCCACAATCGTCATCAGGACGAGGATGAACAGGACATTGAAGTCTATGAGATTCAGCCAGTCGAAAATCTGAGGATAGCGGCTGATCACCGAGGTGGCTATCAAGGTGTCGTCATCCTCCCCTGCCTTTTCCAATGCGATGTGTCCGACCTCATCTGTGACATCGCGCATCCCGGCATCGGTCTTTGCCCCGGGTACAAGCGCAAGTTCCAGTACGGAAGCCTCATCGGAGGTCCAACCGTCAAGTCTCTGAAGATCAGCGATGTCAGCCAGCACGACGATGTTGTCCGTTCCGTCCATCACACCTTCGTAGAGGCCGGTGATGTTGAAGTTGCGTACCTTTACCTTTTCTCCGACAAAGTAAGTCAGAAGTTTGTCGCCCACATTCAAGTCAAGCATTTCAGCCAGCCTTACCGGAATGGAGACTCCGAGTCTCACCGTGTCGGATTCAGATTTATCACGCGGAGTTCCTTTGAACAGAACGCCGTGGATGCTCTCGCCTTTCTTGACGATTCCCGCGCGATAGACTGCCGGAGTGATATTCCTGACTTCCGGAATCGCCTTGATGTCAGGGATAAAACTTTGGTTGACCGAAATCGGGGAAGCCTCGCTGATGTAGTTCATATCCACAGGCATCAGTTGCACGTCCCCCGTAAGGTCGGAAATACCGTCCCGGATCTCGTTCCTGAATCCAGACGAGACTGAGACGGAGACAATCATAATGAGGAAAGAGACAGCGATGGAGACCATCGCTATCCTTCCTCCGAAACGGAGGCGTCCGGCTATGAACCTTGACGCGTCCAAAAAATTATTCTTTTATGAATATTACCAAATGTGAACCCTTTCGCTCTCCGGACGCCACATCGGATCGCCTTCCTTGATGCCGAAAGCGTCGAAGAATGTCTGGAAGTTCTTCAGGGACACGTTCACACGGTTGACGGCGAGTGAGTGGACATCGAGCTTTGTCAGACGTGCCTTCTCCTCGTCGGTGATATTCTGCGCCCAGATCGCGCCATAAGAGAGGTAGAATCTCTGCTCAGGTGTGAAGCCGTCGATAAGGCCGATGTTCTTGCCTGCGATAGCGTTCTCCATCGCCGTGTAGGAGATGCTGAGTCCGCCGTGATCTCCGATGTTCTCGCCGAGGGAGAGCTGGCCGTTGGCGTGTACGCCAGGCACGACCTCAACCTCGTCGAACTGGGCCACAAGCACCTTGGCCTTGGCGTTGAACTTCTCGGCATCCTCCGCCGTCCACCAGTCGGCCATATTCCCGTCCTTGTCGAAGAGTCGTCCCTGGTCGTCGAATCCGTGGGACATCTCGTGACCGATCACGACTCCGATTCCGCCGTAGTTGACAGCATCGTCAGCGTCAGCGTTGAAGAACGGAGGCTGAAGGATGGCCGCAGGGAAGCAGATCTCGTTCGTCGTAGGGTTATAGTAGGCGTTGACTGTCTGAGGAGACATTCCCCATTCGGTCTTGTCAGTCGGCTTGCCGAGTTTGGACATATTGTCGGCTGTGTACCAGGCACCGGCGGCGCGGAGGTTCTCGTAGTAGCTCTTCTCCGGGTCGATGTCAAGGGTCGAGTAATCCTTCCATTTGTCAGGATAGCCGACCTTAACTGTGAAGTTGTCCAGTTTCTCGTGGGCCTTGGTCTTTGTGGAATCGCTCATCCAGTCGAGCTCGTCGATGTGCTGGCTGAACGCCTTCTTGAGGTTATCAACGAGATCCAGCATCTTGGTCTTTGAGGACTCCGGGAAGTATTTCGCCACGTACATCTTGCCGACGGCCTCGCCGAGGATGCTGTTCGGAACCTGCATGGCCCTCTTCCAGCGAGGCTTCTGCTCCTTAATTCCGGACATCTGAGTGCTGAAGAAGTCGAAGGACGCGGTGTAGAAGTCATCGCTGAGAGATCCGGTCGCGCCCTGGATGAGCTGGCCGGCCACGTAGTCCTTGAGGACAGCGAGATCCGCTCCGCCGAAATATTCGCAGAAAGCCTTGAAGAACGAAGGCTCGCTGACGATCAGTTTCTGCTGGTCAGTGATGCCTCTGGTCTCGAAGTAGAGTTTCCAGTCGAAGCCAGGGTAATTCTTGATGAGTTCCTCGGTGCTGCAAGGGTTGTACTGAGCCTGGATATTCCTTTCCTGAACGCTGGTCCAGGAGTTGGTGGCGAGGACATCCTCGACCGCGAGAGCATTGGCGGCAGCTTTCTCCGGCTCGGCCACTCCGGTCAGTGAGAACACTTTAGCCAGGAAGTTACGGTAACCTTCCTTGATGGCGGCGTTCTCAGCCTCAACATAATAGTCACGGTCGCCGATTCCGAGTCCGCCCTGTCCGAGATAGAGTATCTGGTTGTCGCTGTCGGCGAGGTCTGACATCACGTAAGCCCCGAAGAACGAGCTTTCGGAGACATTATGAAGCCCCGCGATGATCTTCACGAGAGCGTCCTTGTCAGCCGCGGCGTAGATCTCATCGACATATTTCTTCAAAGGAGCCGCGCCCTCGGCGTTCAGCCTTGTGGAGTCAAGTCCCTGCTTGTAAAGGTCGGAGATCTTCTGCTCGACCGTGCCTTTTTCCGTTTTCAACGTCCCCATCTCGGCGAACAAGTCGTTGAGTCTCTTGACGTTGTTCTCCCTCAACTGGTCGAATGAGCCGAAACGGGCATATTCAGGCTTGAGAGGGTTGTTCTTCTGCCATCCGCCGGTCGAGTACTGATAGAAATCCGCTGCCGGAGAGACCGTGGTGTCAAGGTTCGCAAGGTCAATGGCCGGAACCGTAGCCACCTGTTGTTTTGGCCCGCAGGCCGCCATCGCAAGCGCTGAAGCCATAATCACAAAACTTTTTTTCATATCCTTTGAATATATTCGTTCATCTTCCTAGTCGCCTTGAACAATCAAAGCGCCTTCCAAACTTATCTGTCTCAGAGTATTACCCTGCATCAGATTTGCCAAAACAAACCTTTGATCCGCAGAGCATTCCTCCGCCCCAAGATTCGCGACAACAAAGGTAATGAATTTATTTTACCCAATGTCCATTTAATCATCAATGATTCCTGTAGGTCTGGATGAAGTCCCGGACCTTGTCACGGCTGCTGAGGAAGGTCAGTTTGTCGATGGCGCGGAAAAAGGCTTCCTTGTCAACAACATTGGGATAGACCAACTTCAGGAACTCGACCTTGTCGTCATCGAAGGAGTAAAGGTCGATGAGGCGCTCGCACTGGTCTGTGGTGAAAGCCGTGTTGGCGAGGGCGGTCCTGATCAACTTGTTCTTTCCGTCGCCAAACGCCTCGTCCTTCATCCGTTGGTAGAAATCGGCGAACACATCGGCGGACATCACATTCTTTCCGAACACGGATGACCAATGTCCGTTGTGCCCGCCTCCGGCTGAAGAGCCACCGTCAATGCGGATGTCCATAATCCCTATTCCATTGTAATATACCCGTTTGCTGTAAAGCAGACGGCCTTTCCAGATGTCATCGTCCGACATCGAGCGAGACTCGTAAACCTCTACCGTGTAATAGCCCGAAGACAGACCGGCGACAAAGCAGGAAGTCGCAGGCATTGAGACATCCCCATTGTCAATGGTGACTATGAACGGCCTGTCATACCCGCTGATCCGGATCCCATCGACAAACCCGGCCCTCGCCGACAAAGACAAAAGCACGCACAGCGCGCATATCATAAGTTTCCGCATAGCAGTTCATTTTGTTCGCTAATATACATTTTTTCGGGAACAATATTATAAATTTGCACCTGTTACTAATTTGAACTATGCGAATGAAATCCAACATATTCATCAAGGCGGTCTTCTGCATCGTTATGGTGGCTGCGATGATCGGGTGCAACAAGAAGGCGTTCGAGTCTGAAAAGGAATTGATAATCAGCGATGCGAACCTATTGGAAGAAGGGAAGACTCTTGCACCGGGGGATGCCATCCATCTTCTGGGAGAGGGGTACCGGCAGACGGACAACATAATGCTCAGCTTTTCTTGGGAGACGGGCGACAAGCTGATTCCGGTCGGAAAAGCCAGCGGCGTCTATGCCGAAATCGTGAGTGTTGAGCCAACGCGTATTGAAGTACTGTTGCCTTACAGATACCCTGCGGCAAGAGTGGACGTGTCCCTGATGCGGGAGGGAAAAACTCAGGACATAGGATCTTTGAATATAACTGACGGCCAGGCTCCTAAAGACCTGAGGCTCTACGGAATAAAAGATAAGAGTGTAGATGGTTACATTCTGGACGAGAATGGCCTTGGGAGGAAATCCTTCACGGCCGTCCTTTCCGGGAATATTCATTCGGTGGTAAACGCACCCCGCTCTTTCGGACTCTGCGGCCTCGCCGAGGAGGACGGCAACCGAAGCGCGGTGTTCCTCAACTTCTTCACAGGCAAGACCGAGCACTTGAGCGGCAATGCGATCGCACTGTCCAGAACTCCAACGAATATGATCGCCGCACTTTGCTGCCGGGACAATGTCTGCACTTTCAACAACTTGCCGGTTGAGGTTTGCGCGGATTATATGACAAAATCCTCCGGCACGCCGGCTCCTGTCCAGCCTAAATACGACCTCCCGGAAGGGCTGAAACCGGAATATTTCGGTGACTATCCAGGGACATATTCAGAAAAAGAAGGAATCTACTCCTATCTATTTTCCGCAAACGAAGGCAACGGGAAATGGGCTACCGTCATTTTAAGAAAGGAGAGCTTAAGGAAGATTGAGGAACTTGACGCCGACGCCGTCATTCCGTTCCGTGTCGGTCAGGACGCAGGTTACATCATCACTTTTGAAGGTGGGCCAAGCTTGTTCCGTGTCGTCAACACCGAGACCGGAGAGATGGATCAGCCAAGCTACACTTACAAATCCGTAAGGATCCTCTCGGCTGGTGTCCATCCCGACCGCCCGGATCATATCCTGCTGAATATCGCTTCCGGAATAGCCACACAGATCCAGGATCTCGACTGGAAAACGAAGACATTGTCCCCGGTCTCCCTGCCGGAGAACTACAAGGAAGTCCTGATGGCGAACTGACACACTCACTTTGACTCTGCCATAGAAGTTTTGATTTGTTTGAAATGTCCTTTGAGAGGGAAAATCTTCAAACGAATCAAGCAAGCCTCATCCGGAGGATCGGAAATGGATTGCCTTGGTCATCAATCTCGCTGCGGTCATAGGTCTTGAAGCCCCAATGGGTATAAACAGAGACAGCATATGTGTTCTGCTCGTTCACGTCTATGAGACGGATGCCTTTCTCGTTTATCGCCCAGTCAACTAATTTGCGGCCGATACCCTTTCCGATGAAGGCCGGATCAATGAACAACATCTCAATCTTATCCTCACTGAGGCCGATAAAGCCCGCGACTCCGTCCTCAGTCTCCGCTACGGCAAGCGCGGGAACTTCCGCCAGAGCCTGCCCCGCATACGGTTCCAGATTCGCAAAATCCTTTTCCGACAGGAAGTTATGTGTCACCCTGACCGATCTGTTCCAAAGGCCACTCAAAGAAGAGATGACTTCATTGCTCCGTTCCTGTTTTGAGAATGTAGTGATATTCATTGTCCTGACTTTCTATGACACCGCAAAGTTAATGATTCAAAAACCACCTTGGAAATCCTGGCGATGCAGGATTCCGCCTCTTTTAGGTCGCCCTTAATATCTTTCAGGAATATGGCAATGCTGTAATGTCTTCCGTCAGGGAGAACAATGAAGCCGACATCATTGACTCCGATAATCTCCCCGCGCATATTCCTGTCGCCAGTCCCGGTCTTGTGTCCGATCAACGCCTTGGTTCCGACCAATGGAGCGCGAAGCCGGTCCCGGCCGGTATCGCAATTCTCCAACGCATTCACCAGCCAATCAGAATAACGGCCTTCAAGTATTCGGCGGCCGTAAACCATCTCCAGCAGCCGTGAGGCCTCTTCAGGAGTCGTAGCAGCGCATTATATTTTCGTGCATATCTTTCTCGTTCCATCTGATGGCAGTGCGGGTAAAGCCCAGATTATGAATATCTCCGCGCAGGACACCTGATGGACGGCTCGGCCAAGCGTGGGGGCCAACTTGTTCTTTTTCAGAAACATAGAAAACGCCGCCGGTCATTATGAGAGGGCGGCATTCCCGAACATATTCATTAACAGCACATTATAAAACACGCCATTTTCGGTATCGACTCATTCTATGGGGATGCCGCGCTTCCAGAATGGATGGATAACCGCGCAAGATCACAAGATCAAGGGGATGGGGGCTATGAAATAACAATAATCCCCACAGTCGATTATGGGAAGCCTGTGGGGACGATGCTGTCAAGCCGGTCTGTCATCAGAAGACGAAGGCGGCTCCGATTTTCAGCTGGTTGCGCTTGAGGGTGGCGCCATCCAACGAGGTGCGGTTCAGCAGACCGGCGTTGTAGCCGACCGTGAAGCGGAAATGATGGTTCACCTCCATTCCGAGGCCGCCGCCGGCAAGTACATCGAAACGCTTGTAGTCATCATCCGAATAGAGATTGTGTTTCTTTCGGTTGCCACCCTTGCCTGTTCCGGAATCGACAGAAGTGGAGGCGGCTATGCCAAGGCTTAGTGTCGGGCCGCCAAAGGCGAACAGACGGACGTTGTCCCCAAGGTTCACTCCCGCGTTAAGGAGAACCGGAACGTTGGCGTAATGTTCCTGAACAGAACCCGACGCAAAAGAGAACTTGTAATCGCCGGTGGTAAGGAACTCATAGTAAACGCCTGAAGTCAGGCTGAAGACTTTGCTCAATTCGAGATTCCAGTTCGCACCGACATAGACACCGTTGGTGGTGCCGGACATAGTGCTGCCGGAAGCTTTCATCTTCTGAACGGAATTAACATAGCCGGCCTCAACGGAAGGCTGGGCTAACAAGTTTGCGGGAACCGCCATAAGCGCTGCCGCAAAAAGCACAAACAAAACTTTTTTCATCTTACGTTTAAATTTTGATGCAAAAGTAAGGTTACGCGCAGTATGCGGCAATACTGATTTTTCAGTATATGCACGACCGCACCACTTCAGTAATATTCGAGAATGAATATGTCAGATCAGCCCCAAGGAGCGGGCGTGGTTCAGGGCCTCAATCGAATTGTCGGCGTTGAGATGCTGAAGAATATGCTGGTGGTGGGTGTTGACCGTGGCCACGCTTATGTGCAGGAGGTCAGCGATTTTCCTTGCTCAATTTCCCTTGCGCGATGAGCCTCAGGATCTCCATTTCCCTGTCCGACAGGATCTTGTCGTATGAATATAACTTGTCGGAAAGCGAGAAGACATCGCCGGAACCTTTGTCGATTATGATTGACCTCACATTCGCGGGAGAAGTCTGGTCCACGGAAATGTCCACGGCGCTCAGAAGAAGCCATATGTTCCCTTCCGCGTCTGTCTCCAGCGGGACGAACCGCTCCGTGATATTCCTGAAGCGGCCGTAGGCGTACGCCCTGTATGTCCGGATCATTCTTAGGTTCAAGGCATTTCGATTGTGCTTAAACACGAACTTCGTGGCGGCGATGGCATCCTTCAGAACCTCCTCATAGTCATCGGGATGGGCGGTTATGCCGCCGCAACTTCCGTCCTCGTTTCTGAAGCAGTCCTTATGCGCCGGCGACTCATAGATATGCTCCATACGAATGTTGTCGTAGATGGTAAGCGCGCTCTTGGTCAGCACCGCCACCCTGTCGATATCATTGACAATGCTCTCGACACGGCTCCTGTCAATGCTGTCGATGTCGAAGCCTACACTCCCGGCCAATGAGGCATATTCCTGCTCAAGTCGTTCCTTTGCTGTCATCCTTTCTTTTGATAAGGATACAAAGATAACGCAAATCATCAAAAAACGCCAATCCGCTGATTATCATATTTTTCCAAAAAGCTGCCGGTCATTTCGGGAGGGCAGCCTTTACGAATATATTCATTAACAATGAGTTGCCGAACACGTCACAATCAGCGACCGGCGGTTCCTCCGGCGAAGTCATAATCCTGAATATTCAGAAGCCGTTTTGATTTGTTTGAATATTCAATCCTCAGGACTATTCTTCTGGCGGCAGTGCCTGGGAATGCCGGGTGGCGAAGACTTCGAGAAGGAAGAGAATGCTGAAGGCGCAGGCGATCCAATATATTCCTAAAACATTGTCAGGAAAGAATTTGGCGGCGAGCGGGGTGGCCACCAGAGGGGAAAGGAACTGCCCGGCATAGAGGGCGGCGGAGAGGAGAGGCATCACCGTCGTGGCGGCGTCTTGACCGGCCTTGATCGAGGCGATCGTGTTCAGATAAGGGACTCCGATGCCGTTGGCGATTCCGATGAACAGGCAGCCGACGAGCAGAGAGGTAAGGCTTTGGGAAGTCGCGAAGCAGAGGTATCCCAGCAGGAAGAATGTCGGTGCGAAATACTTGACAGACAGCCTAAACCGCCTCATCATCCCGCCAAACACCACACCCACCAGTGCCGCCACCACATCAAGCGCGACCATAATGATGGTCACCGCGATCGGATCCAGATTTGTCGTCCTGACGCAGACCGCCGAAAAATTTGTCGGGAATATGAAAAAGCAGATCATCAGTAGCAGCATTCCGAGGACGGAAGGATAGAACCTTTTGATATTTCGGACGAAGCCTCCGGAGCCTTTAGGTGTTTCCAACCTTTCATTGGGCAGGAACAGAAGCACAAGAATCAGCACAAAAAGTCCCATTGAATATACAAGGAAGGCATAGTTCCACCCCACTTTGGCCAGCACTCCGGCAATCAGCGTGGCGATCACTCCCCCGATCTGGTTCATCGCGGCGCACAGCCCCATCAAGCGGGATTGGTCTTCGGGTGGGAAATAGTAGGACAACAGTCCCGTTGACAACGGCATAATCATTCCGACGGACACGCCCAGCAATGCTCGCAGGACGAGAATCGCCGAGATGTCTTCCAGAAAGAAAGCTCCGGTGCCGGAGACGACGTACAAGACAAGGCCCGCCACTGCTATGCTCTTTGTTTTCGCGATTCTGCACAAAAGCGGGAAGCAAAGATTGGTGACAATGATGAAAAGCGCCGGAAGGCTGACTATGAACTGGATAAGGAGATCTGGCTTGCCGGCGAAATGCGCCTTTACCGCCCAAAGCGCCGGTGCCATCGCCGCCCCGGCCATAACCGTCAAAAGACTGATTGAAAGAATAGTGAACGTCAACCGTCCAGAGATTTGTCTCGTCTGCATAAAATCTTAATTTTTAATTGAATATCATCTTGTGGAGTACGGGCTCTGCCAAGCCCGGATTCTTCAGACGCTATTCCAGACGCTTACAAATCCGCGGTGCAAAAATAGTAAAAAAATCAAAATTCCGGTTACCTCTGTCGCAGAAGGTCAATGTAGATTCCGGCAGTAACTCCCTTGAACTCTACAGGTAGAGCCACAACAGCGGACAACATCCTAATCCTCGCAATAAATCCTAACGGGGATATTCTCTTTTGAACCAAGCGGAGAAAACTGGGTCCGAGGCGAATATCAGCAAACAAACCCAAAGTTCACAACTTTGTGGACCACAAGGTTGTGAACTTTTTGAAATTACTTATACAATCGAATATGAATCAGTGCAATATCTAAGTTATTATCCACAACAAATTGCACGACATAGACCTTACTTCAGGAAAATCAGTTTCTTGTTCCGATAGGACAGGATCGTCTTCTGCCTTGACAGGATCTCGTAGCCGATGAGGCCGTCGATTCTCTCGTCCTTGTTCGGATTGAGGTGGCTGATGTTATTAAACACGGTTCGAGTGTCCCTGAAGGTTTTCCCGCTGATCTTGAGTCTCTTCAATTTTCCATCGTGAACCTCTTTCCCCTCATCATTGCTGATGCCTTTCAATTTTGTCGTCTTTACTCTCTTCATCATATTCTTGAATTCATCCCACCGTTCGGAGTCAATAAGATTGCTTGTGGCTCCGCAGTCAATGCCGAACGTCAGACTGGCCGTATCCACCTGAGCCTTGATGATCGGAATATGGCGCATAGCCTTGCTCATATCAAAAGGCACCTCCTCGTATTTATATCTATGCTCTTTCAGGAAGGTTTCCGTATAATCCGGATCAATGAGAGTCAATGTCTTATGTCTGTAGTCGAACAGCAGGTCATAGTCCTTGTAAACATCATATCCGATTAGGCCGTAAACCTCCGTGCCGTTCTCCAGATGAGACAGATCCGACATCATAACTTTTATGCTGTCCGCACATATTCCGTTGAAATCAAAGGAATCGACTTGAATGACATCTTGACCTCCACTTATGTTTCCGTTGACATCTTTCGATGTGCTCACGTGCGTTCCTTTGTCCTCCTTTTCCTTGAAATATTTGCTGTTCAGATATAGTATAGAACAGCCGCTGTCAATGATGAAATTATGTTTCTCTCCATTTATTACAGCCTGAGTGACAATCAGATTGTCCTTTGACAATGTTATCGGGACTGTGATCACCTTAGCCTGAGGCTTCTCGAACTTGAATCCCTTGTCAGCCTGCTTGACCGTCGCCTTCAGCAGTTCAAGACTTTTAATCTTATTCTCCTCGTTGAACACAAAAGTCGTGGCCCTTTCACCAAGTTTTGAATATGTGAACGAATATACCAGCGTCAGCGTATTGTCGCCTCGACTCTCCGAAACCTTTTCATATTTCGTGACGCTGTCACTCGACTGTTCCAACTTCCCGATGGTGGCGTTCAGCACAAGACTGGCGACATCCCCCTTCTGCCCTGAGCACTCAAAGTCAGAAGACAGATACGGGCGAAGTGTCTCGACCGAATAGCCGTTTATAGCATTAACCGCCTCTTTGACAACATACTCGCAATCAGTCAACGACTGCGCCTTCAAGCAAACGGCGCTGAACAAAAGGAGCGCTACAAAACCAAATCTTTTCATTTCTTTACTACCTTTGACGACATTAGCGATAGTCCTTCTATGGAATACCCGATTCCCAAGGCTACCCATATTCATAGACAATATACTTCTTCAAAAAGATGGCCATATCTTTCACATTGTACTAAGATGGACAAATTGTCAGTTTGCCATAAATCTTTTCCAACGATGCTTGGAAAATAGATGTAGTCATTCCATTTACTCTGATGATATGATGTTATATTCGAACTAATGTAATTTTGAATAATCTGCGGTTTTTATATTCGATATGATATAATTTCACAAAATTCATTATATTTGCATCCGATAGGATATAATTATTATGAAGACACTGTTGTCCGCAAAACTCAAATCCCTCCGGAAGGAGTATGGATTGACACAGGAAGACCTCGCCCTGAAATGTGGCGTGGGTCTTAATTTTGTGCGTCAGCTTGAGCAGGGAAAGCCGACGCTCAGGATGGATAAGGTTAATCAGGTGCTTGCTATGTTCGGTTATGAGCTTGCACCGGTAAGAACAGATGAACTAAATGAGAAAAGCTGAGATTTACTTTAAGGATCACCTTGCCGGCATTCTTACAGAGACAGAATCCGGTTATGAATTCCGCTACAATAAGGAGTACTTAGACAATAAGGGCTCAGAGCCTGTGAGTCTTACACTTCCTCTCTCTGAAAAACCTTACCAGTCCAAGATTCTGTTCCCGTTCTTCGATGGTCTAATTCCGGAAGGATGGCTGCTTGATGTGGCCTTAAGGAACACAGACATCAGTTCATTGGACCGTATGTCCCTGCTCCTGCTCTGTTGCAAGGACTGCATCGGAGCGGCAAGTGTTGTACCTGTAAATGAGGAAAGCGATGAGTAAATGTCTATATTGCTATAAGGGGCTTGCAGACGG
>OIYG01001728.1_pt1 | contig 15620 bp, 13 predicted proteins | sample 1587861 | NCBI WGS metagenome assembly OIYG01 (sample SAMN03283272) | human gut metagenome | biome: human-associated habitat; material: feces | host: Homo sapiens | place: Peru | collected 2012 | reverse complement strand
ACCCAAACCCCCCCCTTAAATACCGCATCCCCCTTAGATACCGCACCCCCCATTGAAACCACCACCATCGACATTACCTACGTCACCCAAATCCTATCCGCCTGTCCCAATTACGACCACATCATCTCCGCCAAATACCCCGAAGACGACCCCCTCTCATCTCTCCTCATAAACTGGTATCGTGACCTCATATTCTCCGCCACTCCCACCTCCCAGTCCCAATTAAAAATAATAAACGCCCTCGATAAAAGCCTCTACTACTACGTAACCTCCCGCAAATATAACCGCCTCCTCCATAAAAACCTCACCCCCTCTGAAATAACCCTCCAAGATGCAAGCCAAATCAAAGCCACTATCAAAAAAATAATAAACCTCACCACTACCTACGAAAGCAAAATAATACTCGATATCCCCACTTCCAAATGGCTCTAACCATTATTTTATAAGTGTGCCCTACGGGTTACCAATAACCCATATTCCCATTATATATATATAGCCCCCACCAGAAAGGATGTTAACTATGAATAAAATATTAGAAAACAAAACCATCGTTGCCTTAACCTTCACCATAGCCATTATATTTACCGCTATAGCAATGAGTGGATCATCTTATGCCCTCTATGTAAATAAAGACTATGGAACAACTGAAGACTATACTACCGGCCTCTTAGACTTAACCTTCGATGAAAATACTACCCTTACACTTGCTAGTGCCTTCCCCATATCCGATGAAGAAGGCCTAGCAAGTGATCCCTATATCCTTAAAGTAACCAATACCGGTAATTTAACATATAAATTCAATATCGAACTATTAGATACCACCTCTACTAATCTAATAGATAATAAATATATAAAAATAAAAGTAGATAATGGAGATATCTATACCCTAAACACAACCAATATTCTAAGTAAAGACATAACCCTCGTACCAGGAGAAAGTAAGAAAATAAACGTAAGAATGTGGCTTAGTGAAGATACCCCTAATAGTGAAGCCGGTAAAGGTTTTAGTGCTAAAGCAACAACTAATGGTTATGCATTGTATACTACAGGAACAGAGAAACCTAAGACTGCTGCTGATACTATTATGGAACTAAGTAAAAGAGATACTTGGCCCGCCGATCTTACCGATAGTGGCGTATATGCAACTAATAAATATACTGCTGATGACGGAACTACAAAATACCACGATTATCGCTATATAGGAGCTAATGTCAATAACTATGTTAAATTTAATAACGATCTATATAGAATAATAGGTGTCTTTGATGAAAATAGTCACGGTGTAACAGGCCAGTACCTAGTTAAGTTAATAATGGCTAGTCCTTTATCTGGTAATAGTTGGGGTATATATAATACTAGTAATACAAGTGGTACTTATTCTAACTATAAGAATGATTGGACAGGTAAAGCTACTGGTATTAAAGCTAATCTTAATGTCCTATTAAATGAATACTTTATAAATAAGACTAATACTAGTAGTACTTATGGATCTTGTAGTAATTGGACATATTATAGTAGTGATACTAATTATCGTACTAATGATTGCAGTGATATTGTAGGTTATGGTATTGATCCTAAGTATAGTGGTTATATAGAAAATGCTACTTGGTACTTATATGGTAGCAGCACGGATCAAAGTAAACAAAACTGGTATCTATGTGAAAGAGGAGGTAACTCTTGTACTACCTCTGGTCCAAATACTGGCGATGCTAGCGTAACAAGTAAAATGGGGTTAATGTATTTAAGTGATTACTTATACGCTAGTGGCTATTATTCTAGTACTGATACTGCTGCCCAAGGAAAATTTGATTATGGTAAAAAGAACTGGTTATATAAAGGCTGGGAGTGGACACAGACGCATTACGCCTCCAATTCGTATAGTATGTGGATTGTCGCACAAGGCCGTACCGTAAACACCTTCGCGCGCGAACCGTATGGATGGCGCCCCACCTTCTATCTAAAATCTGATGTCAAGATTTCTGGAGGGTATGGAACTTATAATAATCCGTATATCCTTGAACAAGGTTAATATCTTTGTCAAGGCTGGGGGAGGTATATATCTCCCTCGGCCAAGGTAAAGATAAAATAAAAGAAAGGGTCGATATAGATGGATAAGAAAAAACTAATAACATCCCTAATATTTATAATAATAGTAGGTGCTGTAATAATATCTTTAACAGTATCTAAAAAGAGTTATGCCGTAGGCACAACTCTAGTAGATACTGTTAAAGCCTTAAATAAAGGTAGTAGTTGGAGTGCCGGAGCTAGTGGTGTATACTATACTAACAGTCACGAATATAGATATATAGGAGCGGAAGTAAATAACTATGTTAAGTTTAATAATGACTTATATAGAATAATAGGTGTCTTTGATAGTAATAGTCACGGTGTAACTGGAACAGAATTAGTAAAACTAATAAGAGCTCGCTCCTTAGGTGGATATAGTTGGGGTGTATATAACACTGATAATTCTGCCGGTACATACTCCGGATATGCTAATGACTGGACAGGTAAATCTAAGACTTCTAAAGCTAATTTAAATGTTCTCTTAAATGAATACTTTTATAATAAGACTGATACTAGTAGTACTTATGGAGATTGTGCTAATTGGACTTACTACTATTCTAATAATAGTTATAAAACCAAAGATTGTAGTGATATTATAACTTATGGCATTGATAGTAGTTTAAGAGGATATATAGAAACTACTACTTGGTATTTATATGGTAGTGGTACAGCACAGAGTAAACAGAACTGGTATCTATGTGAAAGAGGAGGTAACTCTTGTACGCCTTCCGGACCTGGTACAGGAGATACTAGTGTAACTTCTAAAATAGGACTAATGTACCTAAGTGATTACTTATATGCTAGTGGTTATTACGCTAGTACTGATACAACCACCCAAGGTCAGTTTTACTTTGGAAATAAGAATTGGTTATATAAAGGCTGGGAGTGGACACTCACGCCTTACGCCTCTGGCACGAATAACGTGTGGTATGTGTACAGTGGCATCGCGTACGGCAACAGTTCGATCTATCCGTATGGGTCTCGCCCCACCTTCTATCTAAAATCTAGTGTCTATGTAACGGGAGGTAATGGCCACTTCGATGACCCATATACCTTAGGATGTGATAACTGCTCTTAAATAGATAAATTAATAGCTATTATATTATAATAAGGAAAGAGAGTGATATATATGAAAGGAAATAGGATAAAGATAGTATTATTTACTATAACTTTAATATTAGTGGTAATAGGTATAACTGTAGCTTTATTTAAGTGGAGTACTACTACTAAAACGAATGTAGTAGTAAATACTAATGGATATGATGATTATATAGTATATACTAAGGGAGAGGATACTACTAATAGTAGTTTAGAACCAGTAACTACATTTAATGAGGGAATGCACTCTACTATAAGTATATATAAGAAAACTACTGCTACTAATATACCCTTATATGCTCACTTCTATATAGATATATCTAATATAGGTACTAATATAAGTGCAGATAATGGCTTAAAATGGGCTATAACAAAAGGAGATGAAACAAGTACTAATATCTTAGCAAGTGGTACCTTTAATGGTTCTACTACTACAAGTCCTATAACTCTAAAAACAAATGAACTATTAGGAACAACTGAGCAAAAATATACCGTATGGATATATCTAATAGAAGAAGATATAACTAATGATAATATAGTAGGAGAAAGCCTTAATACAACTATAAGAGTAGAAGTAACAGGGAAAGGAATCTAATATGGTTGAAATAAATACAAAGAAAATAGATCCTAGTAAGAAAGTACAAGAATACATAAAACCCCGAATAATATACTTACCCCTTGAAAATAAACGAGAAGAAGAATATAAACATCTTGTAAAAGAAGGAGACTATGTATATAAAGGAGATGTAGTAGCCATAAATACCAAAACAAAGTTCCCTTTACACTCCTCTGTTAGTGGTTATGTTATAAAAGGAACAATGAAGAAAGTATCTAGTGGTAAACTAATAAAATGTATAGTTATCGAAAACGACTTCAAAGAAAAATACCGTACTCCTAAAGGAACTAAGAAAGAAATAAATAAACTAACAAAAAAAGACTATGTACAAGCCCTTTTCGATAATGGTATAACCGGATTAAGCGGAAGTAACTTTCCCACATACATAAAGTATAAGGGAAAGGTTAAATACCTAATAGTAAATGGAGTAGAGTGTGAACCCTATAATAGTTGTGATAATGCTATAATGTATCAAAATACAGAAGAAATATTAGAAGTAGTAGATGCTATAATGGAGATAAATAATATAGAGAAAGCCTATATAGCCATAAATGAAACCAATACTAAAGTAATAAACAAATACTTAAAGTATATAAATACCTATCCCAATATAAAAATATACTTAGCAGGTAACTATTACCCCAGTGGCTGGCAAAAAGACTTAGTAGAAAATATCTTCCATATAACCTATAATAAGTTACCAATGGAACAAGGAATAGTAGTAAATAACATATCTACAATATATAGTATATATGAAATGCTAAAGTACCAAGTACCCCTTACCGAAAGAATAATAACCATAATAGGTGATGGTGTTAAGAAAGAAACCAATGTAAAAGTAAAGATAGGATCCAATCTAAGTGAAATAATACCCCTAATAGGAGGATATAAAAAAGATGTAAGTAACCACCTATTTATAACAGGAGGACCCCTAAACGGGACAAGCCATCCCGATGATGATATAATAGTAACCAAAGACTTAACTAGTGTTTTAGTATTAGAAAATATCGATGAAAAAGTATACCCCTGTATAAAGTGTGGAAAATGCCTTAAAAACTGCCCTGTAAAATTAAAACCCATATTTATAACAAATAATATAAATAATAAAGATAAATTAAAAAAATTACATCCCGAAAAATGCATAAAGTGTGGCTTATGCTCTTATATATGCCCCTCTAGAATTGAATTAAAAGAAATAGTAAAGAAAGCAAGGGATATATGTGAATAAAAAATTCTTAGTAAGAAGAGGAGTATTTATAAAAACTCCCTTAAGTACTGATAAAATAATCGAAAAACTAATAATAAGTATGTTACCCCTAATACTAGTAAAACTAGTATATAATATAGAAACAATAATAACACTACTAGTAACAATAATAACATTTTATCTAGGAGAGTACTTAGTATACTATCTAAGAAAAAAGAAAAAAACAATAAAGAATCTAACCCAAGAAAGTTTCACTCTCTATTCAGGTCTATTAATATATCTATTTACCCCTCTAAGTACTCCAGTATATATAACCATAATACTAACCACTTTAGCATCTATACTAAAAGTACTACTAGGAGGCTTTGGAAAATATAAACTAAATCCCTATATACCATCTATACTAATAATGATACTAATACAAGGATACTATTCCATTAATCCCCTTATCCTAGTAGAAGAAAAACTAAGTACCTATATAATACTACTAAATATAATAGCTATAGGTAGTCTTATGTATCTAATATATAATAATAGCATAAAATACAGAATAACCATATCCCATCTATTAACAACAATAATACTTATAAGTATTATAAGTATTAAATCCCAAACCCTAGGATTAAATCTAACAACCCTAATAAATTCCGGTATTATACTAATATCAATATACTTAGCAAGTGATAGCATAACCACACCAGTAACAACAAAAGGACAAATAATATACGGAATATCCCTAGGAATAATAAGTATACTCCTTATAAATATATTCCCAACAATGTTTGCTATCCTACCCCTAATAATAATGCCATTATTAACAAAACCAATCGATAACTACTTTATGACCAAGTAGAAAAATTGACATAGATAAAAAAATATGTTATATTATCTATGCGAGAAAAAAATGGTAATACATTTTTGCAAGGGCACTGTCTTAATTGATGGAGCCCTATTTTTCTTAAACTATATAAGTACTTACAGCACGTAGTGAAAAAAACCAAAAAACTACTCAAAACCCCTTGCAAATACCCCCAAACTATGATAACATATTAAGACAAATGGAGGAAAAAAACAATATGAAACTAAGAGTAATAAATGGAGCAAACAATAATATATTTAATACCCATTATGTAATAAAGAACTTTACCATAAACGAAGGATCCTATAAAGTGGTAAAAGGCGTTTATGCCGATAACGGTAGGCCCCTTATTCTCGATGAAGAAGGAAATATCGAATTTATTGCTCTAGATCAAGAAAACTTTTTAACTAAAGAAAAAGAAGTAGAGAAAACCCATCGTACAGGCTTTAATAAAGTAATAGGATATAACTATACCCACTATAGTTATAAAGAAGGCTTTTTATGTCCCCATAAAAAATGGTACTATAGTACAGAAAGACATTACAGTTTGGACCCCCTTTTAAATAGGAAAGAAACAATAGTTGTATCAGATAAAGAAGGCTTGCTTTATCTATATAATTACAAAACTACCCAAATAATATCAAACGCTTTCACAGAACTATCAAACAATTACCTATCTGCCCAAAACCTAATACAAACACATAACATTATACATTTCTCAGTTCATATATCCTTCATAGAAGATACAACAATAAGTAGAAAACTCTCAGGCTTTGTTACACTACACGGACAAATACTAAAAGAAGCCTTTGATGATAACGGTAATATTTATGAAATAGAAAATAACAACCTAAACCCCATTTTTCATATAATATATAAAGAACTAGAAGAAGAAGCCAAACAAAAATTAGAAAAAAACACCAAAAAAATATTAGCTCGTCAAAGATCTTTAGAATTATTAGAAGACTATAAAAACAACTAAAATATCAATATATATAATAAGTATAGCCAAATAAAGACTAAAAACACCAAAAAACGTTAACAATAAGTTAAATTTAAAAAAAAGTATTGACAAATACAAATACATCATATATAATTGATATTGTCGTTGGGGAATTAGCTCAGTTGGCTAGAGCACCTGCCTTGCACGCAGGGGGTCAAGGGTTCGAGTCCCTTATTCTCCACCATATTTTTTTCGGGAAGTGGCTCAACTTGGTAGAGCATTTGGTTTGGGACCAAAGGGTTGCAGGTTCAAATCCTGTCTTCCCGACCAGTTATTATAAACATTACCTTTGGTATTGTTATTTTTTTTACTTAAAATATATAAGGGAGGAAAAAATGAATAATAAAGCAATAACAAATAGAAGTGACGACTTTGCAAAATGGTATACTGATGTCGTTAAAGCTGCCCATCTAGCCGATTACTCCAATGTAAAAGGATGTATCGTTATAGAACCAAACGGCTATGCAATATGGGAAGAAATACAAAAAGCATTAGATAAAAAGTTCAAAGAAACAGGACACGAAAATATATATATGCCCCTATTAATACCCGAAAATCTAATGAAAAAAGAAAGTGACTTAATAAACGGTTTTGCTCCCGAAGCCGCTTGGGTAACAATAGGAGGAACCAAAGAATTAGAAGAAAGAATGTGTATAAGACCAACTAGTGAAACCCTATTTAGTGACTACTATAGTAGAGTAGTATCATCTTGGCGTGATTTACCAAAAAAATATAACCAGTGGTGTAATGTCTTAAGATGGGAAAAAGAAACAAGACCCTTCCTAAGAAGTAGAGAATTTCTCTGGCAAGAAGGCCACACCATTCACGAAACAAGCATTGAAGCTGAAGAAGAAACAAAAAATATGCTAGAAATATACAAAAGCCTCTTTGAAGACTATCTAGCAATACCCGTTATTACCGGTAGAAAAACCGAAAAAGAAAAATTTTCTGGAGCCGAATACACCCTAACAATCGAAGCCCTTATGCAAAACGGTGTAACCCTTCAGTCGGGAACTAGCCACTATTTTGGCCAAAAATTCTCTAAAGCTTACGATATATCATTTACAAACAAAAACAAACAAACAGATTACGCTTATCAAACATCTTGGGGTATCTCAACAAGAAGTATCGGAGCCCTTATTATGGTTCATAGCGATGATAAAGGCTTAGTATTACCACCCAAAATAGCCCCAACCAAAGTAATAATTATCCCTATTGGAACAGATGAAAAAGTATTAAATACCTGTACTAAGATAAAAGAAGAACTAGAAACAAAAGGAATATCAACAAAACTAGACTCTTCAGCTAAAAGCCCTGGCTATCGTTTCGCCGAGGCCGAAGTAAACGGTATTCCCCTACGTATAGAACTAGGAGCAAGGGACCTCGAACAAGGAAAACTAACAATCTTTAAAAGAGATACTTATGAAAAAGAAACCATCTCTCTAAATGAAGATATCGAAGCATTTGTCACTAAAGAGTTAGAAGAAATGCAAACAAGAATGTACCAAAAAGCCCTTGCCAATAGAGAAAACCTAACCTATACTTGTACTACCCTAAAAGAAGTAGAAGACATAATGAATACTAAACCAGGTTTCATTAAAGCAAGTTGGTGTGGAAACCAAGAGTGTGAAGAAAAAATGAAAGAAATAAAAGGCACTAAATCAAGGTGTATAATAGACGATAATCCAAAAAATAAAACCTGTATTGTCTGTGGAAAAGAAGCCAAACATTTAGTAGTATGGGGTATTCAATATTAATATTAAAATAAATATTTATACTTTAAAAAAGTTTCTATTCCAAAAAAACTCCACAGTGGAGTTTTTTTGGAATAGAACTACAACAATCACACGAATAATAAAAATAAATACCCCCATCTCTATAAAATAGTTATCCAAATACCAGCCCCCGATAGGGCTTTTTTCTCTAAAAAATAACCCAATTATCTTGATTAATCATACCATATATGGTAAAATGAATAAAGGAGGAAAACAATTATGGAAACAATAGTAGTAATAATATCAATTCTATTAATAGCAATCGTTCTATTGCAAAGCGGTAAAGCAGCATCAGCAAGCATTATCGAAACAACAGGCGATTCAGAATTATTCTCTAACCGTAAGGAAAGAGGACCCGAATTATTTATAAGTAGAGTAACATTCATATTAGGATTTACATTCTTTATATTATGTATGTTCATATCATTTATGTAAGCCTTTTAAAATAAGGAGTTGGTTATGTGAAAGAGAAAATAATAAAAATATTAGAAAACAAAAAAAGACCCAGTCAAAGCCTCATCGAAATAAACGATGCCCTAAGACTAACAACAGCAGAAGAATTAGAAGAAGTCCAAAAAAATCTAAAACACTTAGAAGAAGAAGGACTAGTCTATTATAGTGAAAAAAAGAAAAACTATACCCTAATAAAAAACACCCATTATCTGCAAGGAAAACTAATCCTAAATCCCAAAGGATATGGCTTTGTTGTTATCGAAAACCATTCCAAGGATGTCTATATAAACGAAGTCAATCTTGCCGGTGCTACCAATGACGATATCGTCTTAATCGAAATAATCGATATGTATCGAAACGAAGGCCGTGTTGTAAAAATACTAAAAAAAGACGATAAAGAAATAGTAGGGGAAGTATACTATAAAGAAGGAAAGTGCTATGTAAGATGCAATAATCGCAAGTATGGCGATATCCCTGTTATCAAGGATGAAACCCACAATATCGTTGACGGATCAGTTGTAATGATAAAAAGAACCAATCATAATGCCATCATTACCAAACTAATCGGCCACAAAAACGACGTAGGTATTGACATCCTCTCCTACGTATACCAGTATAACTTCCACCCCAATTTCCCTGAGGACGTCATAGAAGAACTAAGTACCATCCCAAACGAAGTATCCCCATCTGACCTAAAAGGCAGGAAAGACCTTCGCGATCTAACCATATTCACCATTGATGGCGATGACACCAAAGATATCGATGACGCCATATCCATAAAAAAGAACCCTACAGGAACCTATAACCTAGGAGTCCATATAGCGGATGTATCCCATTACGTAAAAGAAAATAGCCCCCTCGATAAAGAAGCCTATTTCCGTTCAACAAGTGTCTACCTCGTTGATAGAGTAGTACCAATGCTACCCCATAAACTATCAAACGGAATATGCTCACTAAACCCAGGTGTCGATAGATTAGCAATGACTTGTATGATGGAAATAGATCCAAACGGAAAAGTAATAAATAAAGAAATATACCCCTCAGTAATAAGAAGTAGACTACAAATGACCTACAACAAAGTAAACGATATCCTAGAAAAAAATATCATTGCTGAAGAATACAAACCATTTGCCAAAGACTTACACCTAATGAATGAACTATCGCAAATACTAAGAAAAAAAATGATATCACGAGGTTACCTCGAATTCGATAAACCCGAAGCCAAAATCCTTGTTGATGAAAAAGGCGTTCCAACAGAAATAAAACTAAGAGAGCAACGAACCGGCGAAAAACTAATCGAAAACTTTATGATAGTTGCTAACGAAACCGTCTCTGAATACATAACCAATATGGGTTTACCTTGTATATATAGAGTTCACGACTTACCAAACCCCGAAAAACTAAAAAATCTCTTCAATATACTATCCCTAAAAGGAATAAAGTTCAAAAGCGATCCCAATAAAATAAAACCATACGACTATCAAAAAGTCTTAGAAAGCCTCAAAGAAGAAGACTTTGCCGGTGTCTTTACCACCCTTGCCATAAGGTCTATGGCTAAAGCCCGCTATAGCGATGTCAATATCGGTCACTTTGGTCTTGCCAGCAAAACCTATTCCCATTTCACATCCCCAATAAGAAGATATCCCGACTTAACCCTTCATAGACTAATCAAAGACTATACCATAAACTATAGTGATGAAGTAGTAAACAAATGGGATAGCACCCTTTACGATATCTCTAATCAAACCAGTCAAAAAGAACAAGACGCCATAAACTGTGAACGCGATGTCGATAAAATGAAGAAAGCCGAGTATATGGAACAACATATTGGAGAAATATATCCCGCTGTTATAAGCGGTGTAACAGAGTTTGGCCTCTTTGTTGAACTACCCAACACCGTTGAAGGCCTAATCAAAACCGAAGACTTACCAAACGATTACTACATATATGATGTAAATACCCTAAGTCTTATCGGAAGAAGACCCAAAAACAAGTTCACTCTCGGAGATAAACTAACCGTAAAAGTTCTAAAAGCATCCAAAGAAACATCAATGGTAGATTTCATAATATATAAGGAAGAAAAAAGAGGTAAAAAATGCGAACAAAGAAAAAAAGAAAAAAACAAAAAAGAAAACTAAAAATAGGTAATATAATAATATGCCTAATAATTCTCACCCTTATTATACTTGCCATTGCCTTTGCCATAACCAAACTAACCGGTTCCAAAGAAGGCACTAAACCATCCGATAAAATTGCCGAAATCAAAAAAAACATTACCAAGGATAAAACCCAAAAATACGAATTAACCCTTGCAATGGTCGGCGATCACCTTATCCATAATGGCGTCTATAATGAGGCCTCTAAGAATGCCGGAGGTAACGGCTATGACTTCAAACCAATGGTATCCTATATAAAAGAAATAATCCAAAACTATGATCTTGCCTACTATAATCAAGAAACAATCCTCGGAGGAGCCGAACTAGGTCTATCAAGTTATCCTCAGTTCCTATCCCCTTACGAGGCTGGTGACGCAATGCTAGATGCCGGATTTAACCTTGTTTCCCTTGCAAGTAATCACACTATGGATAGATACTACTCAACTAACGGAAAAAGCATTGAAAACTCCATAAACTATTGGGGCAATACCAGTGATGTACTATACGCTGGAAGCTATACAAGTCCCGAACAAAGAGATGAAGTCAAAATAATGGAGAAAAACCACATAAAATATACAATGCTAAGCTATACCTACGGAACTAACGGTATCCCCGTTCCAAACGGAAAAGACTATCTCGTAAACGTATGGCCAACAGATATAGACAATATCAATAACCCCGCTACCGATACAAAGTATCAAGCCTATAAACAAAAGGTAAAAGAAGATATAGATAAAGTCCGTGATAAAGTAGATCTTTTAATGGTAGCAATGCACTGGGGTGTTGAATACACCCATACCCCAACTGCCTATCAAGAAGATATGGCTCAGTTCCTTGCCGATAACGGTGTCGATATCATTATAGGTGCTCACCCTCACGTTATAATGCCTATAACCTATATAGATGATACACTCGTTTACTATTCCCTAGGAAACTTCCTATCTGGACAAGAAATAAGCGATTACTATAATAAAATGGTAGGTTTACTCGGAAGTGCCAAAATAACCAAAACTGTAAGTAAAGGCGAAACAACCCTTAAAGTAGAAAGCACTGATAACCAACTAATATATACCTACCATAACGGATATAACTACAATAACTATAAAGTAGTTCCATTCTCTAATAAAGATATAGCAAACTACTTACCAAACTATACCGAAGTATATAATCACTATAAGGAAATAGTAACAAGATTAAACGATACTATAACTGTAAAACCATTACCATAATAAGTATATATAATTACTAGCCCCCAATGGGCCCCCAAAAGAGGTGAAATAAATGGAAGACAAATACAATATGACTAAGGAAGATAACATTTTCTTTGCTAAACGAAAATTAGTAGACAACATATATAAAAGTGCTAATTTAGAAGGAATAAAAATATCTTATACCGAAGTCTCTTCCTTTATGAATAATGTCAATACTGGTAAAATATCCATAGATGATATGCTAAAACTAAAAGGCCTCAAAGATGCTTGGGAGTATGTATTAAATACCATAGATGAAGAATTAACTATCGACTATATAAAGAAAGTTCACTTTGAAATCTGTAAAGGCCAAAACATAACTCCTCTCGGCAACTTCCGTGATAGAGGAGTAGGCATAACCGGAACATCTTGGCGTCCCAAATTACCAGAAGAATGTAACTATACCAAAGATTTACAAGAAATACTAAATAGTCCCCATAAACTAGAAAAATGTATTAACCTCTTCTGTTATCTTCAAAGAAGCCAAATGTTTATAGACGGAAATAAAAGAGTAGCCAATCTTATTGCCAATAAAGAAATGATAAGAAACGGTCAAGGAATAATATCTATACCCGTAGATAAAATAGGAGACTATTTAACTAGATTAATCAAATACTATGAAACAAATAATAATAAAGAATTAACAGAATGGATATACAATAACTGTATAGATGGAATATAATTACTAGCCCCCATAGGGCCCCCAAAAGAGGTGAAACAAATGGAAATAAATAACAGAAAAGCCCGCTATGACTACCAAATCGAAGACACATTCGAAGCCGGTATTGTCCTAAAAGGCACGGAAATAAAGTCCATTCGTGCCGGCAAAGCTAACATCAAGGATAGCTATGCCATAATAAAAAACGGAGAAATCTATCTCCTAAATACCCATATATCACCCTATAAAGAAGGAAATATCTTTAATCACGAAGAAACCCGTACAAGAAAACTACTTATGCACAAAAAAGAAATCCAAAAACTAGAAAATAAACTCACTATGGAAGGCTATACCCTTGTTCCCCTTAAAATTTATTTCAAAGGAAGTCACGCCAAAGTAGAAATAGCCCTAGCCAAAGGAAAGAAAAACTACGATAAAAGAGAAAGTATTAAAGAAAGATATATAGATAGAGAAATCCATAAAAAATATAAACTAAGATAGCACTGCCCCTTGCAGTGCTTTTATTGTAAAAAATACTTATAGAGATATATTCTACAATCCTGTAGAAGTACTAATAAAAAAGCTTAAAGAAGATATCTATACTTATCATACAAATACAAAATCCTTTCATAAACCTCTTTTCTAACATTACTTTGAACTCTATTCAAAACCTCTCTTGAGTTTCCATAAATAAACGTCTTATAATCACTCTTAATCAAAGAATAAAGAAAATCAACTTCCTCATCCATAAGTTCTATACCCTGTTTTAAAGCATATCCATAAACATCACTCTTATTAAGCTTTCTAATATAGCTCTCTAATAAAAAAATATTCATCATTTCACCACTAAAATATATGATAAATTAAAACTTTTATGATATAATAATAGTAATGATTGAAAAAGGTGATGTAAAATGGCAAAAAAATATATAAATAAAAAAACCAAAAACAAGAAAGTAAAGAAAAAAACTCCCCATAAAAACATAAATGCAGGTAAGACTCTAAGATCAAGAGACCTAAACGAAGTAATCGAAAAAAGATATAACTTCGTAATAATTATAATCATTATACTCTTTGTCGGTATAATCTGTAGACTATTCTACCTCCAAGTATTTGAAAAAGATACCTATAAGGAGAAACTAGTAAGTGCAACCGAAAGAACCGTAACCTCATCCTCAGCACCCCGTGGTAGAATCTATGATAGAAACTATAATATACTTGTCGATAACAAAGCCGTAAAAACCATATACTATAAAAAGCCCGCTAAAGTAACAACCAAAGAAGAACTAGCCCTAGCTAAAGAAATAGCAGGCTATATAAATGTAGACTATAACAAAATATCAAACTATAACTTTAAAAATTATTGGTATATAAATAACTACGATCAAGCCAAAACCAAAATAACCGATGAAGAATGGGAAATGCGTACCAATAGAAAACTATCCGATAAAGAAATAAAAGACCTAATCTTTGACAGAATAACCGATGAAGACCTAAGTATCTATACCGATGACGATAAAAAAGTCGCCTATATATACGCCCTTATGAATAAAGGCTATTCCTATGAAGAAAAAATAATCAAAAATAAAGACGTAACTGAAGAAGAATACGCTTACGTATCCGAAAATGTCGATACCCTTGGCGGTTTCAATACTAAACTAGATTGGGAACGAACCTATCCCAACGGAGACGTATTCAAATCCATTCTCGGTACCGTATCCTCTAATAACCAAGGAATACCCGAAGAATTAGCTGATTATTACCTAAAAAAAGGCTATAGTATGGACGATAGAGTAGGAATATCCTACCTAGAAGAACAATATGAAGACTATCTCAAGGGAGAAAAAGCCGTCTATCGTGTAAATAGCGATAACACTTATGAACTAATCAAAGATGGACAAAGAGGAAATGACATCGTTCTAACTATCGACTTAAATCTTCAATCTTACCTCGAAGAACTCCTCACAAACGAAGTATTGTATACCAAAAACGAATACAACACAAAGTACTATAACCGTTCCTTTGCTATAATATCCGACCCCAATACTGGAGAAGTCCTAGCAATGGCCGGAAAACAAGTCCAAACCGCCTCTGATGGTACCTATAAAGTAGTAGACTTCACTCCCGGTGTTGTAACCCTTCCTGTAACCCCAGGATCAGTAGTAAAAGGAGCCTCAATGCTAGTCGGTTATAAATACGGTGCCATAAATATAGGCACAGTTCTCTATGACCAATGTATCAAAATAAAAGATACTCCTGAAAAATGCTCTTGGCAAACAATGGGAGCCATAAACGATATATATGCTCTTCAAAACTCATCTAACTCATATCAATATCAAATAGCAATGAAAGTAGGAGGAGCCAATTATCGCTATAACGAAGCCCTAAGAATAGATGAAAGTGCCTTCACAAAATACCGTGATATGTACGCATCCTTTGGACTCGGTGTCAAAACCGGAATAGATTTACCAGTAGAAT
>OIYG01001726.1_pt1 | contig 15637 bp, 19 predicted proteins | sample 1587861 | NCBI WGS metagenome assembly OIYG01 (sample SAMN03283272) | human gut metagenome | biome: human-associated habitat; material: feces | host: Homo sapiens | place: Peru | collected 2012 | reverse complement strand
TTTCCTCCGCCATGAAAAATTTTTATATCGCGGAGTGGAGCAGTCTGGTCAGCTCGTCGGGCTCATAACCCGAAGGTCGTAGGTTCAAATCCTTCCTCCGCAACCATGGTTCCGTGGTGTAGTGGTTATCACGCCTGCCTGTCACGCAGGAGATCGCGGGTTCAAGTCCCGTCGGAACCGCCATTATTTTTGGCTTCATAGCTCAGTCGGTAGAGCACAGGACTGAAAATCCTGGTGTCGTTGGTTCGATTCCAACTGGAGCCACCAGGAATGAGTATATAACCCTATTTTAAGGGTTTTTTTAATGCTTTAATACTTTGAAACACACTATCAAACACACTTTTATGAATAAAATGTCATCACAATGGGAACCTAGCGAAAAACCATAAATTAATAGTAGTTAAGCATTATTTGACAAATTTCTACATTAAACTGTGATATATTAAACATGTAGTTAAAGTACAAGAAAGAGAGGTAAATATAATATGATTAAGAAAGTAAAATGGTTTAACGATGCAAAGGGTTATGGTTTTCTAGATAATGGAGAAATGGAAGATATATTTGTTCATTATTCTGCTATAAATAGAGATGGTTATAAAACATTATCGCAAGATCAGTTAGTAGAGTTTGATCTTGTTGAAACTTCAAAAGGCTATCAAGCTAAAAACGTTACTTTAAAAGAAAAACAACATATTTAAGATAAGGAATAACATTTTTGTTATCCTTTTTTTCTCGTTGTTTCCTAGTAGATATTGTGTTACAATAAACTAGGTGATACTATGAAAATACTTTTACTATTTATCTCAATAATTCCTGTTCTTTTATTAGGATATTATATATACCAAAAGGATCGTGAAAAGGAGCCTAAGTCTCTTTTGTTAGTATTATTTTCTTCTGGTCTTTTATCAGCATTTTTGGTTATAACTGTAAATGTTTTAATAGCAATTTTTTTTCCAGACTTTTATCTTGCGACACAATATTATAAATTTAATTTTTTTGAGTTATTCATTTTGATATTTTTAGAAATAGCTTTAGTAGAGGAATTATCAAAGTGGTTAATGATTAGATTAATAGGATATTCTAGTAATGCTTTTGATCAACAGTATGATATTATAGTTTATTCTGTGTTTGTAGCACTTGGTTTTGCCATGATAGAGAATATATTTTATGTATTAAATGGAGGATTTGGTTTAGGTATTTATCGTGCTGTTTTCTCTGTGCCTGGTCATGTAGCATTTGGGGTATTTATGGGATATTATTTAGGAATTGCTAAGCAGCAAGAGGTTAAAAATAAGGTGAAGTATAGAGTTTCTATGTTAAAAAGCGTCTTAGTTCCAACATTATTTCATTCTTTGTATAATTATTTACTTATGTTAGAGAATATATTTTATTTATTTTTATTTTTAGTTTTTATAATAGTATTGTTTTTTTCTGCTTATTTAAAAATAGACCAGATATCAAAAGAGGACTAGGTGCTTGAGTATTTTCTAATACTAAGTATTATTCCTAGTAGAATCATATAGGAAATGATACTACTTCCACCATAAGATATAAAGGGAAGAGTAATTCCTGTGATTGGCATAAGTCCAACAGTCATAGAGATATTTTGAACTTGTTGATAGAATAGTGCTCCACATGTACCTGTAATTATATATTTATATGATCTTTCTTTTGTATTTATAAGTACTAGTGAGGTATCAAATGCTATAATAGTACTTATTAAAACAAACATTCCAACAAGACCATATATAGAAGCAATCGAGGTAAATATGAAGTCTGTATGTCCTTCTGGAAAATAAAGTAGAATTTCATTTATACCGTTTCCTATGAGTCCACATGATCCTATTGTAATGATTGAGTTTTCAAGTTGTAGTCCTGAGGAACTTTTCCAATCAAATATTCTATCTAATCTGTAAAACATACTACTACCAAAGATTTTAATGAATAAATTAGTTTTAAAGATATATAAATAGAAGAATATAAGTCCTATGGATAAAATAATAAATAAAAGAATTATAAACCATCTAAGTCTTATTTTTGATACAAATAGCATTGTAAAGGCAATTATGAAATAAATGAATACTGCTCCGGTATCGGGTTCTAAAAAGGTAAGAAAGGATGGAATTAGTAAAACAATAAAGATTTTAATGATAAGTAAAAACTCATCTTTTAGTGAGTTTATTTTATGTTTATCTATTATTTTTGCAATGAATAAGATAAGTCCTATTTTCATAAATTCACTGGGCTGTAATGTTCCAATAACTGGAATATAAAACCATGCTTTAGCACCATTTACTTCTTTTCCGATGAAAAGCACTAGCAAAAGAAGTATTACATTTAGTGCATATATATAAAATGAATACTTCATAATCTTAATGGGATTATGCTTTAGTAATATAATAATTATTATAATTCCTGCTACATAGAAACATGTTTGTCTAATGACTAAGTTATAAGTATTTTCTGTTATAAATGATGAGAAACTATATATGGAATTAATGCTAATTATAAAAAAAATTAATAATATGTATATATAAAATCTATTCTTTTTCATAGTACTATTATGTACTTTTTAGAATTTTTTAATCACAAAAACATAATATATAGTAATGAAAAAGGAGGAAATATGAATAAAAAACCTGATATATTTAAACCAAAGATGGAAAATAAAAATAATAATGAAAGGTCTTATTATTCTTTTTTAAAGGAAGAGGAAGTTTTATCTAGTAAAAGAATTTTTGATGAGACTCCGATAGATTTTATAAATAGAATTTCTAAGAGTGGTTCTTATATTTTTAATAGGGATGTGATAATAGAGACAAGAAATAAAAAATATGAGACAAGGATTGCAGGAAAACTAGGTAATAGAATAATTACTTTGGATAATGATTCTATAGATATAAATGATATAGTAAAAATATATGAAAAATAAAAAGACTATTGTTATAGTCCCAAAACATCAAAAGATGTTTTTTTTAAATACAAGGAATATATGTATCTTCAAGACACTTGATTGCTCCGACACAATTTAAATTAATAGTGAAGAATGAATCGGTAGATTGATAAGTGCCTTCGTTTTCACCTGGTGCTAAAACTCTACATGTACAGCAACAATCTTCTACGGCTTCTACTCTGAATACAGTGGATTTACTATCTTGATCGTTTAATGTATATGGCATAGACCAAAGTGTATTAGTAGGACAGGTGTAAAAGGTTATTGGTCTTGTGTTATAAGCACTATTATTATTAAGTCCTAAGTAAGGTCTATCACAAGATTTTATACCTCCATCAATACATTGACCTTGTTTTTGAAGATTAACAATCATACAAAGAGTATCTCTTAAGCAATTGCAATTATTATCATTTGAGCACATAATTATCCTCCTTTCTATACACAGTCAACAAAAGTATCAGCTAAACACTTAATAGCACATATGCAGTTACTATTTACTATGATGTATGAATCTGTTTTTACGTAAGGAAAAACACTAGAATCATCTGGGTTTTCTCCAAGAACCATTAAAGTAGCAGTACTGTCTGTAACTTTTTCTACTCTGAATACATTAGAAGTTTTGTTTTCTCCGTTTTGAACATATGGTGCACTAAATAATGTATTATTAGAAGTATATAAAGTTACAGGCCTAGTATTGTAGATAAAAGTATTAGAATTATTTGTACCACCTAGAAATGGTCTATCGCAAGTACTAGGAATTTCATCTATTTTTTCTGCTTGGTTTTGTAAAACATTGATGACTTCTAAAATATCATTAATACAACATGAGCTATTGTTCATATATATCACGCCCCTTTTTTCTTTCTAATATAAGATATTCATTATGTTTTTATAAAAACACTACTAATACCTATTTACTAAATAGTATGAAAAAATGTTTCATTTTTGATAAATTTATTGTATAATTATTATAGGTGGTAATATGACTTATGAATATTTAATAATTTTTATTGTGTTTATCATAATTTTACTAGCGATTCTAAAAATAAATAAAAAAGATGTTAAACTTGATATGAATAAACTAGTTGAATATCTTGGGGGAAAAGATAATATAATAGATACAGAAGTTAATTTATCTAGGTTTATAGTAACTCTTAATGATATAGATAAAGTAAATAAAGATGCAATAATTGCTTTAGGAGCAAAAGGAATAGTAGAATTAGATAATCAGTTAAAAATAATACTTGGAAAAGATTCTAATCAGTTAAAGAAATATATCGACGAAATAAAATAAAAGCAGACAAAATTCGACAAATTATGACATTTCATTACTATATTATATATATGGGTGATAAAATGTCATTTTTTGATACAATAATATTAGATTCAATATCAATACTATTTCCATTAATAGTAGTATTAATTTTAAAAGCTTATTATAAAAATATAGGAAAAGTAAGTAATAATAATCTTTTAGATGTTGCTAGTATATCAAGCTTATTTTTATTAATAAAATTTTATAATCCAAGTGTTCCATATGATATTTTATTAGTGAATATGCCTCTTGTTATATCTATATTATATAATAGAAAATATACTGTAGTTATAATTTCTGTTATATTAATAATTTTTAATACTTTGAATGGAAGTAATATAATAATGTCAATTTTAGAGTATTTTTATTATATATTTATATTTGTTATTTTAACTAAAAGATGCAAATCACAAGAGTCAGTATTTTTGACATTTACTTGTATAAAGGGAGCATTTATGTCTGCTGAAGAGTATTTCATTGCAGAAAGTATAAATTTTTCATCTATATTTAAAATATTTATATCTTTAACAGTATTTTATTTGATAGGAACAATTACTATAAAGATAATAAGTAGAATTGAGAAGACTTTTTCACTTAATCAGACTTTAAAAGAACTTGAAAAAGAAAAAAATTTAAAAAACTCATTATTTAAAATAACTCATGAGGTGAAAAATCCCTTGGCTGTTTGTAAGGGTTATTTATCAATGATTGATTATAACGATGCTAAAAAGACTAAAAAATATAGTGAGATTATCTTAGGTGAGATAGACAGGGCTCTTGATATAATGGATAATTTTAGTGAGTATACGAAGATAAGTATTAGAAAGGATATAATGGATTTGGATTTTTTGATAAGTGATACTATAAATAGTTTAAATCCAATATTTAAAAATAAAGATATAATAACAACTTATAACTCTGAGGATGAAATATATATAAATGGTGATTATAAGAGATTAAAACAGGTATTAATTAATATAATGAAAAATAGTGTAGAGGCTATTTCGAAAGATGGTACTATAAATGTAAAACTTAAAAAGAATAATAAGTATATAATAATAGAAATAAAGGATAATGGATGTGGTATATCTAAGGAAGATATAGATAAGATAGGAGCACTTTTTTATTCCTCTAAGCAAAAGGGATGTGGTTTAGGAGTAGCTCTTTCAAAGGAGATAATAAGCCTTCATAGTGGAGAACTTTTATATGAGTCCTCTAAGGGAAAATACACAAAGGCAATAATAAAACTACCATATGAAAAGAGTTTACAAGTATAATGTAAACAAAGTAATAAAAAAAGAAAAAAATGTTTACATAATAAATAATAAACGTTATATTATAATTATAAGGAGTGATTATATGAAGAAAATATTATCTATAATATCTATTTTTGTATTTAGTGTTTGTTTTATAGGAACAGTAAAAGCAGATGAGGCTGCACTTAGTGATGTTGCTACAATATCTTCTACAATTGGAGGTCAAGATAAGGAAATTACACAAACTGATACTAATAATAAATATAAATTTTATTATAAGTATGTGGCAATATCTGAAAAGGATTTTAATGATTATATAGCGGTAAGAACTACTCTTGAAAATAGTGATGCTAATTCTGATGCTTATACTTCATCTGCGACTAAAGTTGCTGAGTATGAAAGTAATTTTCAAAAATTAATACCTACACCAAGTGTAAAGGATGTTCAAGGTTATACTTTGTCGACTGATGGTAATATTAATTTAAGTAATTTGAGTTATGAAAAAGGAAAGCATAATGGATATGTATTAGCAGTAGCAGCTGTAAAAGATGGAGATACATCAAGAGTATATATAAGTAGATTGATACTTGAGTCAACAAGTGCTACTACACTAGGAGAAATAGAAATAGCTGATACAACAAGTACAGTAACTACAAATGATACTAATGCTGATAATAATTCACAACAAGAAGAAGTAAAAACAACTAAGAATCCAGAAACAGGAATAAGTGATTATGCTATTTACTTAGTGCCAGTATGTTTAATATTAGGCTCAACACTTTTACTAAAAAGAAGATATTCTTAAGACCTGATGGTCTTTTTTCTTTTAAAAAAATTTAATATGAGTTATAATATATATGATTTGAGGTGTTGAAATGGATTATATTTATGTTGGTGAAATATATGGAACTCATGGTTTAAAAGGGGAACTTAAGTTTAAGAGTAGTTTTAAATATAAAGAGAGGATTTTAACAAATGGTTTTAAGTTTTATATAGGTCAAGGAAAGGATAAGTATATTTTGGAGACTTATAGGATGCATAAGGGTTTTTATTTGTTAACTTTTAATGATTATAATGATATAAACTTAGTTCAACATTTAAAAGGTATGAAGGTATATATAGATAGAGATGATTTGAATTTAAATGATGATCAGTTGGTATTTGAGGATTACATAGGATTAGAGTGTTATTATGATGATAATAATTTAGGTACGATAACTGAAATTGTTAATTGTGGTGGTAATAATTTTGTTTTTGTGATAAGAGGTAAAAGAGAGATATTGGTGCCTTTTAATGATCATTTTATAGATAGGATTATTAAAAATGATAAAATAGTATTTAAGAATTTGGAGGGGTTATTAGATGAAAATTGATATATTGACGTTATTTCCAGAGATGTTTAATGGTTTTGTTGCGGAATCTATTATAAAAAGAGCAATAGATAAGGAAAAGGTTAAGATAAATGTTATTAATTTTAGGGATTATACTGATGATCCTCATGGGAAGGTAGATGATACTCCATTTGGGGGAGGCCCTGGTATGGTTTTAAAGGTTCAACCAATATATGATGCTCTTGAGGATATAAAGACAGATGATTCACATATTATTTTACTTACTCCATCTGGGAAGACATTTAATCAAGCTAAAGCTCAGAACTTGACAAAATACAAACATTTAATACTTATATGTGGACATTATGAAGGTTTTGATGATAGAATAAAATTATTAGTAGATGAGGAAATATCTATAGGTGATTTTGTTTTGACAGGGGGAGAGCTTCCAGCGATGATGATAAGTGATGCTGTTATAAGGTTGTTAGATGGAGTAATAAATAGAGAATCGCTTGAGTCTGAGTCTTTTACGAATGATTTATTAGATTATCCAGTTTATACGAAACCAAGGGAATTTAAAGGGATGACTGTTCCAGATGTTCTTTTATCAGGAGATCATAAAAGAATAGAGGAGTATAGAAAACAAGAACAACTAAGACTAACTAAGGAGAAAATAGAAAAAGAGTAGGTGTCTTAAGATGAAAATAACAAAAAAGTTTGTAGTAAAAAAAGAAGCGAAGAATGAAGTTATTACTTATATGGAATATGAAAACTTAAAAGGATTAAATATTAAACCTAAGCACAAACAGGATTTTGAAGACATGATAAATGTAAATGAGATGATTGTAATAAATCCAGGCTTGATAGAAAAATTAATAAGTAAGAAATGTAAGAGGCATTTTGAGAGAATAATAGCAATGCTTACATATGCTTGTGAAGAAGATGGTGATGATGATTCATCTTTTATGTTAGTACTTGATGAAATGGAAAGATTAAAGAATTTAATAATAAATAAGTATAAGCAATATATGGATGAAAAGGAATGTGAGCTTCTTTTGAAAAAAATAGAATTGTTAAAGCAAGAGGCAGAGGAAAGAAGAAGATATATTATAGAAAGCTCTATGAATTATGAAAAAAAGGGTAAAAAATCGCGATAGGAGACTTAGTATGAAAGACAAAAGAGTTGTATTTATGGGAACACCAGAATATAGTATTCCTGTACTTAAAATGTTAATAGAAAATACAAATGTAGTTGGAGTGGTCACTCAGCCTGATAAGGAAGTTGGGAGAAAAAGAATTTTAACGGAGTGTCCTGTAAAAAAGCTTGCAAAAGAAAGTAATATAAAGGTGTTAACGCCAAGAAAGTTAAGGGAAGAATATAAGGATATAATTGATTTAAATCCTGATATTATAATTACTTGTGCTTATGGTCAAATTTTTCCGGAAGAGTTAATTTATGCTCCTTTATATAATACAGTTAATGTACATGCTTCACTTCTTCCAAAATATAGAGGTGGTGCTCCGATTCATCATGCAATAATAAATGGTGAGAAGGAAACTGGAATAACAATTATGTATACTGATAAGGGTATGGATAGTGGACCAATTATTACATCAAGAAAAATCAATATAGGTGAAGATGATACGTATGATATTATAAGCCAAAAGATGAGTAATTTAGGAGCAGTTCTTTTAAAAGAGGTTTTAGGAGATATCTTTGAAAACAAAGCTCCTAGAATAGAGCAAGATGCTGATGCTAAGACAATTGCACCAATAATAAAAAAAGAAGATGAACATTTAGACTTTAATCAAAGTGCAAGAGATGTTCATAATAAAATAAGGGGATTATCTAGTGTTCCTGGAGCATATGCTATGATTAATGGTTCTAGAATGAAGATATTACTTTCGAAAGAGACTTTGCAAAAAGCGAAAGGAAAACCTGGTACAATAACAAGAATAGATAAAGATGGTATTTATGTTTCGTGTATAGATAATGAAATAATACTTAAAAGAATACAAGTTCCTGGTAAAAAGCCTATGGATGTTAAGGATTATATCAATGGAATAAAGAGGGAAGATTTAATAAATAAAATATTTAGTTAAATATTGACATTAAAAAGGTGTCTATGTATAATAATGTGCCAAGAGGAAAAAGGTGAAATAATGGTTAAAACGAATAAATCTTTATGCAGGTATATGTATAAGACAGAAATAACAAATAAGGGAAGGGAACAAGCAGCTAGAAATTGTAAAGCTTTTGGATATTTGGATGGATATTTTGATGAGAATATTTATTTGGATAATTTTGAGTATACAGATTATAATAATGCGAATTATGAAAAGGGTTATAATGAGGGAACTAAGGAAAGATTAAGGATAAATACTAGTGATTTACAAATACAAAAGACTGAGTTTATTATAAAATTAGCACAGTTTGATGGACAAAATAATATTGATTTAAGGAAGATAAGCAATCCTTTTAGAGAAATTTATTTAAAGAATTATTATAAGTCTAAACTTACAAGAGAAAATATAGATAAGTATATCTTTGCAAGTGGTTCTTTATCTACGGATGATAAGGAGGAACCATATATTTTGGGATATTTAGATGGTTTATTTAATGAGATGACATATACTGGAATAACTAAAACAGATGAAGAGAATTATTTATATGAACTTGGTTTTGTTGAGGGTGAACTAAATAGTGAGGTAAATCTTGATAAGATAAAGCTTGAAAAGTTAAGATGGATAATTAAGTTAGCAGATCATGATTCAGAAAATGGCATACTGGATAGGTTATTTACTAAAGATGCTTTAGAGATATATAAATCTCATTATAATTATTTTTCTGAAGAACCTTTAAAGGTTTCTATAGATCCTGAAAGACAATATAATGGATTAGCTTCAGAGAGTAGGATACTTTATGATGAGGGATTTTCTTTGGAAGAGTATTTAAGATGTAAACATAAAAAACATCAAAAAACTCTTTAATAATTGGAATTATTATGTTAAAATAGTACTGAACTTGCGAAGATGAGAAAGTAGTAGTAAGAAATATTTATTTTTTAGAGAAGAAGTGGTTGGTGAAAACTTTTAAAATAAATTCTTATGAATTCACTCTCTAGTATAGGCGTATTTCTGCGTTAAGGGAAAGAGATAGTATAACTATGAAATAAGGTGGTACCACGGGTATAACTCGTCCTTTGGTAACATCTTTTTTATTTTTTAAGGAGGAAAACATGGAAAGTATAAGAAATGATATATTAAAGGAATTTGAGGTAGTAAGAAGTTTAAATGATTTAAATGAATTGAAAGTAAAATATATAGGAAAGAAAGGGATAATAACTTTACTATATACAAAGATGAAGGATATTCCAAGTGATGAGAAAAAAGAATATGGAATGAAGATAAATAATTTAAAGACTTTATTTAATGATAAGTATGAGGAAAAAAAGAAATTACTTGAAGATGAGGAATTAGAAAAGAAGTTACAAGAAGAGGAAATAGATGTAACTTTACCTGGTACAAGGCCTGTTGTTGGGGCTCCTAATATACTTGAAAAGATAATTGAAGAGGTTGAGGAAGTATTTATGTCTATGGGCTATGATGTTGTAGATGGTCCTGAGATTGAAGAGGATAAGTATAATTTTGAAATGTTAAATATTCCAAAGGGACATCCTGCTAGGGATGCACAGGATACATTCTATATTGAGGATGAGAATATTTTACTTCGTAGTCAAACTTCTCCGGTTCAAGTAAGAACTATGTTAGAAGCTGGAGGAAATAAACCAGTAAGAGTTATTTGTCCTGGTAAGACTTATAGAAGGGATGATGATGATGCAACACATTCTCATCAATTTATGCAAATAGAGGGTCTTTTGGTTGATAAGGATATAAGATTATCTGATTTGAAGGGAACATTTGATGTAATAGCAAAGAAGTTGTTTGGAGAAGATTGTAAGACTAGATTTAGACCTAGTTATTATCAATTTACTGAGCCATCTGTAGAAACTGATATATCATGTTTTAGTTGTAAGGGAAGTGGATGTAGTTTATGTAAAAATACAGGATGGATAACAGTAAGTGGTGCTGGAATGGTGCATCCGAATGTACTTAGAAATTGTGGTTATGATCCAAAAATTTGGTCTGGTTTTGCTTTTGGTTTTGGAGCAGAACGTTTAGCGATGTTAAAATATGATATTAATGATATAAGGGTATTCTATCAAACTGATTTAAGAGAAGAAAGAGAATTTGACAGGAGGATTGATTAATATGATAAGTTTAGAGTGGGTAAAGGATTATGTTGATATAAAAGATGAGGATTTACATAAATTAGCAGAGAAGATAACAAAAGCTGGTGTAAATATAGAAAAGATAATAGATAAACGTATAGATAATTTGGTAATAGGACAAGTTTTAAGTGTAAAAAAGTTAAAGGATAGTGATCATTTAAATATTTGTTTAGTAGATGTTGGAGAAAGACAGGTTCAAATAGTATGTGGTGCTCCTAATGTAAGGGAAAATATCAAAGTGTTAGTAGCGCTTCCTGGATGTGTTTTAAATGGTATAGAGATTAAGAAGAGTGTTATAAAGGGTGAAGAGTCAAATGGAATGATTTGTGCTTTGTTTGAACTAGGTTTAGAAGAAAAGACAAAAGAAAATTATGAAAAGGGAATTGAAGTTCTTGATACTGATTTAAAACCAGGGATTGATGCTAATACGTATTTAGGGACAAATGATACATTATATGAATTAGATGTTCATAAACATAGAAATAATGATTGTTATTATCATATAGGTTTTGCTTATGAAATAGCAAGTATAATAGGAAAAAAAGTTACTCTTCCAGAAGATGATTTTAATGAAATAGAGGATAGTGTAGAAAATCACTTAAAAATAGATGTGAAAACAGATAAGTGTTCATATTATACAGCGAAGATGGTTAAGGATATAAAGATAAAAGAATCTCCAGATTTTATAAAGAGAAGATTGATATCTGCAGATATGAGACCAATAAATAATGTTGTAGATATATCTAATTATGTAATGCTTGAGTATGGGCAACCTCTTCATTTTTTTGATAAGGATAAGCTTGGTGATAAAATAGAAGTAGAATTGTCACAAGATGGGGATAAGATAATTACTTTGGATAATGTAGAGAGAACTTTGACTGAAAATGATATAGTAATAACAAATGGAAAAGAAAAAGTTGCAATAGCAGGTGTAATGGGTGGTGAAAATACTGAGGTTACAAGTGATACAAAGAGTATAGTAATAGAAAGTGCAATTTTTGATCCAGTAAGTATAAGATATACTGCCAGTAGACTAAATTTAAGAAGTGAAGCTTCAATTAGATATGGAAAAGGTTTATCATTTGAATATACAGATAAGGCTTTAAGAAGAGCTTGTTATCTTTTAGAGAAGTATGCTGATGCTAAGATACTTAGTGGTACTTTAAAGTATGATAAGATAGATAAGAGTAAGAAACAAGTGGTATTTAAGACTAAAGAAATTAGTACATTACTAGGACTGGATTTAACAGATCAAAATGTTAAAGAAGAACTTGAAAGATTAATGTTTAATTATAAACAAGAGGGTGATCAGTTTATTATAACAATTCCTTATAGAAGACTAGATATTGATCCAAATGTTAATGATATAGCAGAGGAAATTGGAAGGTTATATGGATATGAGAATTTGGTATCAACACTTCCAAGAGTAGAAACTAAAAGGGGGAGATATTTAAAAGAAATAGGACTTAGAAAAGATATATCAAAGAGATTAAGAACACTTGGATTAGATGAGGTTAAAACTTATACTTTGACTAGTCCAAGTATGGCAAAAATGTTTAAGTATGAGGAAAAGAAAAATATAATACTTCCTAATCCAATGAGTGTAGATAAGTCTGTAATAAGAACAACAATTCTTCCATCTCTTTTAAATGTTTATGATTATAATAAGAAAAGAAATGTTAAGAATATAAATATATATGAAATTGCTAAGACATATGATAAGGATTATAAAGAAGAAAGTAAAATAGCTATTTTGACAAGTGGTAATTATATAAATAATAAATGGAAAGTAACTGAAAGATGTGATTTTTATCATTTGAAAGGGATAATTGAAAATTTATTAGATTATCTTGGTTATAAGGATAAGTATACTTTTAAAAAAGAAGTAATAATGGATATGCATCCTGGAATAAGTGCTAAAATAATGCTTGACAATGAAGAAGTCGGGGTAATTGGAAGAGTTCATCCTTTAACAAATAAAGATGAAATATATCTTGTAGAGTTATCGCTTACTAAACTATATAACACAAAGAGAGAACAATTAAAATATGAAGAAGCTTCAAAGTATCCAGATATAATTAAAGACGTAGCGTTTATTTTGGATAAAGGACAAGAAAATAAAGAAGTAGAAGAAGAAATAAAAAGACAAGGAACTAGTATTTTAACAAATGTTGAAGTATTTGATGTTTATATGGGAGATAAAATAGAAACTGGTAAAAAGCAAATAGCATATAGTTTAACATTTAATAGTAAGGATAAAACTTTAAAAGAAGAAGAAGTTGATAATATCTTTAGAAATATAATAGAAAAAGTAAAAGATAAGTTTATGTGTGAAATAAGAGATAAGTAGGACGGTTATTAATCGTCTCTTTTTCGAATGATGATAAAGAGATTTGAAAGAACTTTTATTTAAGCACTTAGAAAATATAATGATAGTTTAAGGTGAAGAAATGATAGATAATGATTTAAAACTAAGACCTTTGAATAATAGTGAAAAAGATTATAAAATTCTTGAAAAATGGTATCAGGAAGAAGAGATTTATTCTCATTTTGAACAAAGAAAACTTAGTTATGATGAAATAAAAGATAAGTATCTTCCTAGGACTTTAAAAAATGCAAAAATACCAGTTTATATGATCGAGTATGAAAAAAATCCTGTTGGAATAATACAATATCAGTTGATAGGTGATGATAATAAAAAACTTTATGGTATTAGTTGTGATAATTGCTATGAAATAGATATTTTTATTGGAGAAATAACAATGCATAATATGGGGATTGGCGAAAAAACGATTAATGTTTTAACTGAATTTTTATTTAATAATTGCCAAGCCGAATTACTTGTCATGTGTCCACTTAGGAATAATATTCCTGCGATTAAGTGTTATAAAAAATGTGGTTTTGATGTGTGTAAATCATTTAAAGCGAAAGATACTATTGGAAATTTTCAAGAATACTTTTTGATGATAAAAGAAGAGTAATAGTTTTATGGAAAGTTAACTAGAAAAGTATATGTTTGTTAAGTATTAGATTATGAGATAGATAAAAAAATATTAATATACCAAAGGCCTTTTAAAAGTATGTTATATTTAGTATATATAATAATCTTACTTATTTTTGCATTAATATATGGGAGAAACATATCATTTAGTATGAAAAAGATAATAAAGATAATAATAATTAGTTTATTTACAATATTTAGTTTCTATTATACTGATAAAGTGATAGAGTTTTCTAAGAGACAAGATCCTATCATGGAGAAGATAAAATCTTTTGATGAGGATATAAGCCCAGTTAACGCGATTTTATCGGAAAAGACAATGCTTGTTGGGCAAAGTGGTACTAAAGTAGATGTAAATAATAGTTATGAGCAAATGAAGAAGATTAATGATTATAATGAAAATCTTTTGGAGTTTACTAGTATAAAACCTAGTATTACTATGAAAGATAACTTAAATAAGTTAATAATAGGTACAAATACTAAGGATAAGAAGATATCCATTGTATTTAATTTGGAAACTCTTAATAATTTAAAAGAAATAGTAGATATAATAAAGAGTCAAAATGTAGAAGTAACTTTGTTTTTGGATGGGGAATTAATAGAGGGAAACAATTTAAGAAGTATAATAAGTGATAATATAAGATTGGGACTTTATGGGTATAATAATAAGTATAATGAAATGAGTATAAGATATATGCAGAATATAATAAAAACTAATTATTCTTATAGTAATTATTGCTTATATAAGAATGAATCTTTTTTAAGATCGTGTATAAATCAAAAGATCAATACTGTTAAACCTATAGAAATAAATAATAATTTGTTTACTAATTTGACAAAGAATAAGGAAAATGGATTAATTTATATGATAAAACCTACTGATAATAATATCAAGGAACTTAATAGTACACTTATTTATTTGAAGCAAAAAGGATATGATATTTTATTTCTTGATGATTTATTAAGTGAATAAAATCGTGAAATAATCTTGACTTTTCTTAGTATTATATGGTAATATCTTATATGTTTAAGGCCTCGTAATAGTGCTTTAAACCACATTGAAAAGGTAAAAGTTCTACTTGGTAGGCACCTTAAGAGTGAGTCTTAGGTAAAAGATAAGGAGGTAAGTATGAAAGCAATAATTAAAACTGGTGGAAAACAATATTTAGTTGAAGAAGGATCAGTTATTTATGTTGAAAAGTTAAATGCTGAAGAAGGAAAGAATGTTGTTTTTGATGAAGTGTTAATGCTTGATGGAAACTTTGGTAATCCTAATGTGGAAGGTGCTAAGGTAACAGGAAAAGTTGTAAAACATGGAAAAGGTAAGAAAATAAGAATCTTTAAATATGTTAACAAGAGTAAGAGTACTCGTAAGAGTCAAGGACATCGTCAACCATATACAAAGGTTGAAATTACTAAGATCAATGGTTAATTAATATGATTAAGGTAAGAGTTGTAGAAAAGAATAAAGAAGTAAATAAAGTAATGA
>OIYG01001725.1_pt1 | contig 15640 bp, 9 predicted proteins | sample 1587861 | NCBI WGS metagenome assembly OIYG01 (sample SAMN03283272) | human gut metagenome | biome: human-associated habitat; material: feces | host: Homo sapiens | place: Peru | collected 2012 | reverse complement strand
GACCTGCGGTTATCGTCCAGAACATCAGGAAGAAAGAGTCTTTCCCTTCGATTTTGTCTTCCGAATGGACCAACACGACCGCCAGAATTGCCGCCGCTCCCATAAAGCAAGCCGAGACCGGGAATCTCTTGAAAGTACCTGCCGCTTTCCGGCATAGGTTCTTGAATGTGGTTTTGAATGTCATACTTTTTAATTCTCCGCCTACAAATATAGTCTTTTTTCAGAAACGATGTCCTTTCGGGCGCATAGACCTGTTCCGCACACGGGAGCATTCAGTCTTGCCGATAAATCAGCAATATTTTGGAATATATTCATTATCTTGCGGAGGTAAAGAAAATTCTTAGCAGGTATGAAACGGAATATTCAGTTATTGTTTTGTCTGATTGCAATAGGAATGCTGTCATCCATAGCTATTGACGCTTCCGCACAGCAGGCTCTTTGGAGCGGAGCGCAGGTGGTGTCCCCTCAAATCAATGAAGACAACACGGTGACTTTCAGGTACTCCGGCCCTAATGTAATAAGGGTCCGGGTGACCGGCGACTTTCTGCCGCCACAGAAAATCAGCACTCCGAACGGTGACCTCGAAATCCCAGGCATCGCTGAACTGACACAGAATCAGAACGGCGTCTGGGAATATACCAGTGCCCCTCTTGAGCCGGAGCTTTACAGCTACTCTTTCATGGTGAACGGACAGCGTATGAACGACCCGTCGAATGTCTATCAGATAAGGGATGTGGCCACGGTCACGAGCATATTCATTGTCGGTGGCGGGCAGGCTGATCTTTACAAGGTGAATGACATTTCGCACGGAACGGTGTCAAAGGTTTGGTACGACAGCCCTTCCCTTGGCATGCGGCGAAGAATGACGGTCTATACTCCGGCCGGCTATGAGGAAAGCGGCAGGATCAGATACCCTGTGCTTTACCTTTTGCACGGAATGGGCGGGGACGAACAGGCGTGGATGGAACTCGGCCGCGCCTCCCAAATCCTTGACAACCTCATCGCGCAAGGCAAGGCGAAGCCGATGATCGTGGTGATGCCGAACGGCAACGCCTCGCAGGAGGCCGCCCCGGGCGAAACTTCCAACGGCCTCGTCCAGCCACAGTTCAACCTTCCGAAAACAATGGACGGCACCTACGAAACCTCCTTCCCTGAAATCATTGAATATGTTGACTCCCACTATCGTACAATCCGCAAAAAGGAGGGACGCGCGATAGCCGGACTGTCGATGGGCGGGTTCCATTCCCTCCACATCTCAAAGGAATATCCCGGCACATTCTCGTACATAGGCCTGTTCTCCGCCGCCATATTCCCGGAAAAGAAATCTCCTGTCTATGAGGACTTTGACGGCAAACTGGCGAGGCTTTTCGCCACCAAACCATCACTTTTCTGGATCGGCATCGGGAAGGATGACTTTCTCTACCAGGCCAACTCCGACTTCCGCAAGAAACTTGATGACGCCGGTTATGAATATACCTACGTGGAATCCTCCGGCGGCCACATCTGGCGCAACTGGCGCATCTACCTCAGCCGGTTCGTCCCGCTGCTGTTCAAATGACAAACCATCTTGAAGTGAATCATGCCTATGGACTCAGCCATAGAAATCTGGTTGAGCCTCTATATTGCTGAAATGTAACAAACAACGAATATGAGCGCACTTTCTGTACTGTATATAGTTCTCCCGATCCTGGCGGTATCCTTTTGCCATGCGTTAGAGGTGGTGTTTACCGCCAGACGGTGGGCATCACATCATAGCGCTTCCTCGGATGAGGCGCACCAAAGTTTAGTGAATATCCTCTTCCGGCTTTCCGGAATGAATATGTCAGCGTTAGTCATTGCCGCTGTTGTTGGTTTCCTTGCTGTTCTCCTCTCAACCGCCGCATTGTTCGTAGGCGGCTTATGGACCGAACGCATCTGGGCGACAATCTTTATGGCATATTCAGTGTGCACCCTGATCAGCATTGTCCATGCTGTAACCCTCAAAGGCTATGTCCCCGGACTTGTGACCAGCATTATCTCCGTCCCACTCATCGCTTACACCGCCTATTCACTCTCCCTCGTCTGGCCCTGCTGGGAAATGCTCTTGTTCGGCATCCTCGGCCTTGCCATTGCCGTCGCAGGTCTTTTCATTGCCCAGCGTATAGGGTAGCTTTCCACCACTATTTCTGCATCACAGAGAGAAGCTTCTCGTAACTATCAACACAATCGTATCTGACATCAGCGCCGCTCAAGTTGTTGAAAAGAGCCCGGGCGCAGTCTATCTTTGCCTTCTCGATAGGCCTGAGCTCCATAGAACTCATATCCCCTTTGGTCTCAGCGATGAAGAAAACGTGCTTCACTGTCCCCTCGTTGAACGCTATCGCCCAATCCGGTGAGTAATTTCCGACAGGAGTCGGTATCTGGAAGCCGCGTGGCAGTTTCGCATAAACGCAGACCTCAGTGGCCTGGTCAAGTGATCTTGCGAACTTTTTCTCATTGTTGTCGTCAGCGATGCCGTCAGTGAAGACATAGTCTTGAATGCTCTTTGCCGCCCTGTATGCCTTGCCTACGTCCTGACTGCGTTTCTCTTTTGTGAATATGTCACTGTCGTAGGTCTCCTCAAGTTTATCATACTGGATATGCTCCACAATGATTGTCGCCTTCTCCTCCTTTATCAACTTGCTGACCTTGGTGATGAACTCTTCCGGATTGTTCCGGAACAATGACAGTTTCTTTGGACTGATACCACGGAGAATCGCCACGGCGGTCTTTCTGGTCAGTGTGCTTCTCTTTGCGATTTCACCGACAAGATCGTATGGAACGGTTGATGTGCTGACGGTCGTTATGCTTTTTGTCGTGGTCTGTTCTCCACCGAAACTGTCCACGTCCTTTTGATTTCCAATGGTCATCACGTACTTTAGCTCCGAGACGAACAGATTTGAGTCAATTGAGCGTATGGCGTGATCAATAAGTTCCTTACTGTCATAGTGAACGGTATAGACGTACTTATGGTTGATCAGTTTCCAAAGTTTCTGAAACTCTTTCCTGCCGAAATTGGAATTTAGAGCGTTGTCCGGAGTCTTCGCGGCGTAACCATTCTCAACCATATTCGTAAGTTCTACTTTTTCATCGTAGATGGACTGAATCAGTTTGTGTATCTCTTTTTCCACAGGCTGAAGAGCAGGGAACATCGGTTGAAAGGCTCCTTTTTTCTGATCATCCTTGTATTTCCGGGTGATGTTGTTATTCGCATCAATATACTGGCATCCAAGAAGATATCCGACAATCATCATCGCATCCTGTCCGTTAAGAGTCTGTTTGCCTCCGTCAGCACGGGTGACAACTTTCCCTTCAAAGAATGTGATGTCCGCTTTTGTCGGCCTTTCACGAAGCGATTCCTTGGTCTCTTTCTGAAGTCCGTCCACGAAATCCGTGTAACTTTCGTTGGCAATGACGGTCAGTTTGTTAACCTCTTGAACATCCTCGCCGAGTTCCTGCTGATCCATTCGGTTCCCCTTCTGGTCCACGCAGATGCGAAGACCTCGTCCTACTTCCTGCCTCTTGGCTATTGCCGAGTTCGCGTGGCGGAGTGTGCAGATCTGGAACACATTCGGATTGTCCCATCCTTCACGGAGCGCGGAGTGTGAGAATATGAACCGGCAAGGTTCCTCAAAACTCAACAGCCTCTCCTTGTTCTTAAGGATCAGATCGTATGCTGAGATGTCATCGGACATATCACTGCCTCTCTTTGTCTCACTGTCAATGCTGTGCCCGGTCTTCTTGTCAATGGAAAAATAACCTCTGTGCACCTGTGAGACATCAAAACGCCTAAGATACTGTTGATAAGAATCATCGAAGAGTGAAATGTTCTCATTCAGATAGTTGGTATATTCCTCCTCAAAGATATTCCAGAATTTCCCTTTGACTTCCTCACCGGCCTCATTGTAGCTTTTGTAATTCGCCACTTCGTCAAGGAAGAAGAGTGACAGAGTCTTGATTCCTTTGCTGAACAGTTCCTTTTCCTTCTCAAAGTGTGAGGCTATAGTCTCGCGGATCTGTACTCTTTGCATAGTCTCCTGACTGCTGTCACCATAGACTTCACCTTTGTGGAGAGTGACACCATTGGAGAAAGAAACTGAATCATTTAAGGCGTTGATATCGGAAATGGTGAACCCTTCGTATTCGCGAAGCCCTGACACCGCATAAAGGTTGTCGTGGAGATCGAATTTTCGGGATTCCTTCCTTATTCCGACTGCTCCTTTGACTTCCAGTTCAATCTTCGCCACCGGCGGCTTGTTCTTCGACAGGATGATGCTGTCGAGGTACAGGTAGGAACTTGTCCCTTTCAGATTCTTCACCTCAAAGCCTTTCACTTGGATTTTCTTGACAAGTTTCTGCTTGTAGGCATCGAGCGCGTCAAGAGCATAGATGCAGTTATGGCTGGTCTTATGGGTTGCGGAGTAATACAGCGCGAACAGTGGTCTGAATCTCCTCAACGCCGCCTGTGTGGCGGTGCCTTCCATTTTCTGAGGCTCGTCCATAATGATGATCGGTCTGTTGGCGGCTATCACATCAATCGGCTTCCTGCTGCCGAAATCATCCCTTTCAGAATAGATGATACGGCTCTCCTTGTTCTTGGCGCCCTCTTTCAGTGACGAAGCGAATGCCTGTGTATTGATGATCATCACATTTATGCCGGCATCACTTGAAAAGGAATCGAGCTGCTGAAGATTGGAACTGTTGTAGATGAAGTATCTCGCCTTTTTACCGTAGTACTCCATAAAGTGCTCCTCAAGCATCCCGAAACTCTTGGCCACACCCTCTCTGATGGCGATGCTCGGCACCACGACAATGAACTTGCTCCAGCCGTAACGCTTGTTCAGCTCGAACATCGTCTTGATATAGACATAAGTCTTGCCAGTCCCGGTCTCCATCTCAATGTCAAGCCCGACCCTTCCGAGGCCGTTCGAAAGCGCCTTAGACAGAGGAATATCATTGGATTCCTGAATATTCCGGATGCCCGCAAATATATCTTGGTCAGAGAGTTCGATGTCAGCGTTACTGAAGCCGACATAGTCGTCATCATAAGTGATCTGCCCAGCGTCCTTCTGACCTAAATCCCTGCGGTATATAAATCTGTCCTGACACGGCTGCCCCGCAAAAACCGCCACCGTATTCTCCACAGCATCAGTCTGGTACTGTTGTATCTTGAAGTTGAATTTCATCTGCTTTTCTGATTATTTCAATATGATCCAAATACCTCGTGTTGTTCCTTGACGTTTCAGTATTCCGGATTCTTGCAAACCTTTGAGAACCTCTCTAGTTTTACGGTCGCTAATATTAAGTCTATCAGATAATTCCTTTCGAGAAATTGATGGGTTTGACTTTATGAGAAATAGTATTTGACTATTCAAATCAATTTGGATCGCATTTGGATCATTTGGATCATTTGACATAAATGGATTAGCTATCAGATTAGCTCTGAACATAAAATCATCCTGCCTGAAAACAGGACTTGGCCATCCACCTTCTTCCAACTCCCTATACATTCTGTCAACACCCTCACCAAACTCACGAATGAACTCGTATTCTTTCATAAATGAGGCAATCTTAGGATTTCGTGAGAAATGAGTTGTCCGCATATTATGCAGTCTGACCCTTCCTGGAAGGATTCCCGGGCTTTCCACTGTGAAATGATCGTCGAACAATTTTATTTGTATGTCCGTTCCGAGGATGGAATAATCCCTGTGTGCCACCGCATTCACAATTAACTCAGTCCAACAAAATTCCGGATATTCTGGTTTTGTCACGAACAGAGCGTTTGAGGCAAGATAAGTCCGCTCTTTTATTTGCGTCTTTACATAAGCTATGGCAGATTGAGTAATTTCGAGGATCCTTCCTTTGAATGTAACGTCTTTTTTTGCTGTAGTAATGATGCCTTAGCATTGGTCGGACGTGGAACTTCAGAATGTTTTTTGTAAGTTTACGGAAAATTGTATGAGATAATGAATATCGTGCGTAAGATTTCCGTGATTGTTGCTGCCGCTATCTGTACTGCGGTTACGGCGTGCTCCGTGAAAACAGTTGAGATTCCTTTCGATCCGAATGTCAAGGATTACACTCCGATTGTTGTTGAAATCCTGAAGTCACATCCGAATGGTAATGTGAGGATTTGTTTCGGGAAGGGGCTTTACCCGTTCTATCCGGAGCAGGGGGCGGAGGAGTTCCTTACGCTGTCCAATAATGACAGCGGGGACAAGCGGATTGCTTTCTTGATCAAGGATATGAAGAACGTGACGATTGAGGGGGAGGGGACGGACTTTTTGTTCCACGGGTGTATGGTGCCGTTTGCTGTCAAAGGGTCGTCCGGTGTCACAATTAGAGGAGTGTCAGTGGATTACGACTATCCTTGGACGTTCGAGGGAACGGTGCTGTATAACGATCCTGCGGCCAGAAGCTTCACGGTCAAGGTGTTGCCTGACACAAAGTACAGGATCGAGGGCGACAGGCTGTTTTTCGGGGGCTATGATTGGGAATATGCGATGGGGGAGAGCATCTTGTTTGACCCGAAGACCCACAGGCCGTTCTTCGACACCTGCGCCTACGACCACGGCTATTGGTCCGGTGAGATGGGAGCACGGGAGATAGGTGAAGGCATCATCGAATTCACACGCCTCAGTGCGAGGGACGTTCCTCCGGTCGGAAGCGTTTGGGACGACAAAGGGCCTACCGGATTGAACCGACGTTTCCCGGCAATGGCGGTGTTGTCTTCCAGGAATATAAACATCGAGAATGTCCACATCTACCGAAGCGGCGGAATGGGACTGATAGCTGAATATTCAGAGAATATCACGGTGAAAGGTTTCTCTACCGCGGCTCACGAAGGTTCTCCGAGGATGGTCACCACTTCCGCTGACGCGACCCACTTTGTCAGCTGCAACGGAAAGATTACGATAGAGAACAGCCTGTTTGAGAGTATGCTTGACGATGCCGCGAACATCCACGGCATCTACATGCTTGTGGATTCTGTGCTGTCATCTAATACTTTACGGGCTCATTTCGGCCATTTCCAGCAGGTGGGGGACCAGTTCGCCGACGAGGGTGACGTGATCAGCTTTGTGGACAAGTCCAATCTTCGTCCGGTCGGCTCCGGCAGGATCAGGAGCATCGACAAGTCCGACCTCAAGGCCTACATCATAGAGACCGATTTCGATCTTGGCGGAGTCGCGGATCCGACGAACATAGCCCTTGAGAACATCTCCAGAGGCGCGGATGTCACGATTCGGAACTGCACCGTTCGCTACAACAGGGCCAGAAGCCTTCTGCTCTCGACCTATGGCGACGTGCTTGTGGAGGACTGTGATTTCGCCTCGCAGATGTCCGGAATCTGTGTCAGCGGCGACGCCAACTTCTGGTACGAGTCCGGAAGGACAAAGAACATCGTGATTAGAAACAACAAGTTCACGGATCTGGCCATCGGCGCGAACGGCCCGCAGGCCATCCTCCAGATCGATCCCGAGATCCCGACCAAGACAAGGGGCAACGACTTCCACTACCACAACAGCGTGACCTTCACCGGTAACATCGTGGAAACCTTTGACAGCCAGATCATCTATGCCAGAAGCGTCGGGACGCTCGACATCTCTGACAACATATTCATTGATTCAAAGTCTTATGCACCGCTGTTCCCTGGGCAGCCCGTGATCGACGTGCAGTTCTGCGGCGATGTGACCATCAAAGGCAATGATTTCTCAAAGTGGAAGCCAGACGCTGAGATCAGCATCCACGACTGCGTCAAGGTCCTGAATGACTCCGACCTCCCTGTAATCGACAAACCGAATCCTTACCGTGAGCGGAATTGGTAAGGATCCGGTTCGCTAAGATATATTGGGGATGGCTTACTTTTCAGAGGATGCCGTCCCTTTTGATTTGTCCTCGGTATCTTGCTGCGAAGCTTCGTCCGATGTCTTTTCCTTGTACTTGAAACGGCGGATCTTGTGCGTGGCCGTCTTCTCGAAGTCTTCCTTCATCGCCTCGACCTCGCCGATCTTTGACTGTTTGCTGACGTGCTTGTTGACATATTCAAGAACCGCCTGCTTCATCGACTGGAGGTTGTCGAAGAACTTGTCCTCGCGCTGTTGGTTCCAGTCCAGCACATTGTCATCGAACTTCACGAGGGCCACCAACTTGCCGTTCCTTTCCACCACGAGTGATTCGTTCACTCCAGAAATGGTGTTGATCACCTGCTCGATCTCCTCAGGGTAGATGTTCTCGCCCGAAGGACCCACGATCATATTCCCGAGCCTTCCCTTGATGTAGTAGCGGCCCTTGGAATCCTGGCACGCAAGGTCGTTGGTGCGGAACCAGCCGTCGTCGGTCAGCACGGAGCGTGTCCTTTCCGGGTCGCGGTAGTAGCCCAGCATCACGTTGTCACCCTTGGCTACAATCTCGCCCTCGCCCGTCTCCGGGTTCACGTTCTGGAGTTTGACCTCCACGTTGTAGGCCGGCACGCCGATCGACCCGACCACTGTCTTGCCCACGCAGGCGTTCGTGATCAGCGGAGCCGTCTCAGTCAGGCCGTAGCCGATCGCATAGGGGAATCCGGCCTTGTTGAGGAAGTCCTCGACGGTCGGATCCAGCTTTGATCCACCGATACCGAAGAACTTCAGCTTGCCACCGAAGGATGCGTAGAGTTTCTTCCCGATGAGCCAGTATAGGAGTCTCGGCGTGTGTCCCTTCATCCAGGAAAGCACGCGGCTCTTCTCCACCGTCGGAACCACGCTGTTCTTGTAGACCTTCTCGATGATCAGCGGCACGGAGCACATGATGGTCGGCTTGACCTTCTTCATCGTCTGCATCAGGATGCTCGGTGTGGGCGGTTTTTGAATATAATAGACACAGCCTCCGACGTACAGCGGGTAAAGCACGCTGAACGCCATCTCGTAGGTGTGCGACATCGGCAGGATGGAGAGCCAGCGGTCGTGCTTCCCGGCCTTCTGGGCGTGGTAGGCCGCTATGATGTTCTGGCAGAAGTTGCGGTGGCTGAGCATCACGCCTTTGGCCTTTCCGGAAGTCCCTGATGTGTAGATAATTGACGCAAGGTCATCGGCCTGTGGATCAACACCGTGACCCTCGCAGGTGAAAGCCTTGTCATCCTTTTTGATGAAGTCGAAAGTCTCTATGTCGATCACGAGGGTCAGTTTGTCGATCACCTCCTGACTGAGTTTCTTAAGGAGCCTCCTGGACACGAAGATGGCCTTGCATTCCGAGTGGTTTATGATGTTTGTGACCTCGCTTTCCGACGAGTCCGGCAGGATTGGCACGGTCACACGTCCGAAAGGCACGCACGAGAACATCGCAACCGTCCAGTTGGGCATGTTGTTGGAAAGTATGGCTACCTTGTCCCTCGCGCTGATCCCGAATCTGTTGAAGCGGTGTGAAAGCTCCAGACACTTGTGCTTGAAGCTTTCGTAGGTGTATTCCTGCCCACCTTCGACGAACCGCGAGAGCGGCCGCTTGGCGTAGTTGTCGGTGGCATATTCAAATAGCTTGGCCAGGGTAGTGACATAGTTCTCCCTGCTTTGGCTGAAAATTGGCATAATAAACTATTCTTAATGAGTGATATAGCCCTCCGGGTGTTTGCCCTCGAAGTGCATTGTTTCGTAGATCGTCTGGATTCTGTCGGTGTCAGCGCGCGCGTCATCTGTCAGCTCAACCTTCTCGCCGATGCCGACGCGCTTGGTCTTCCAGTCAAAAAATCCCATATAGACAGGGCATCCGACCTCTCTTGCGATGAGGTGGTAGCCGGTCTTCCATTTCTTCACGGCTTTTCTGGTTCCCTCGGGGGCGATGGCGAGGTGGAACTGATCCACTTTCTCCATCTCCTCGATGAGGCTCTTTACCATCGCGGCGGCACTGCCCCTGTCCACAGGAATGCAGCCGACCTTGCGGAGGAACACCCCGACCGGCCAGAAGAAAAACTCCTTCTTGATCATAACGTGCGCCGTCCGGTCGAACTGCGTGTAGAAAAGGTAGGAGACCACAAAGTCCCACACGGAAGTGTGTGGCACACCGAGAATGATGCATTTGCTTTCCGGCGCGGGGCCACCTACCGTGGTCCAGCCCATCTTCTTCAGCAGCCATCCGCAAAATTTAGCCCAACGTGACATAATCAATGAATATTAGATGTTTACGTCTTCAAGTTCCTCTTCGGAGCGCAGGTTCGCGCGGATGAAGTTCTGGCGGTCGATAGTGTTGTCGCCCATATAGAATTCCATAATGTCCGCGATGGACTCCTCGTCGGAAAGCTTCACGAGGTCCAGCCTCATATTCTCGCCGATGAAGTCCACGAACTCGTCCGAAGAAATCTCTCCCAGACCCTTGAACCTTGTGATCTGCACGGATGTTTTCAACTCCTTGATCGCGGCCTCTTTCTCCTCCGGAGAGTAGCAGTATCGTCTCTCCTTCTTGTTTGCCACCCTGAAAAGCGGGGTTTGAAGAATATGCACGTGTCCGCGCCTGATGAGGTCCGGGTAATATTTCATAAAGAAGGTGAGCACGAGCATCCTGATGTGCATTCCGTCATCATCGGCATCGGTCGCAACGATGATGTTGTTGTAGCGCAGGTTGTCAAGGTCGTCCTCGACTCCGAGGGCGGAGATCAGCAGGTTCAGCTCCTCGTTCTCGGCCACCTTCTTGCGGCTCTCCTTGTAGCAGTTGATCGGCTTGCCGCGAAGACTGAACACCGCCTGGTATTCGGCTTTCCTCACCTTGGTGATGGTACCGCTCGCGGAGTCACCCTCCGTGATGAATATGCTTGTCTGCTCCGCGAGATCCTGCTTGCCTTTAGGCAGCTTGTCACAGAAGTGGAAGCGGCAGTCACGCAGCTTACGGTTATAGACGTTCGCCTTCTTGTTCCTTTCCCTGGTCTTCTTCTGGATTCCGGCGATCTCTTCGCGCTCCGCCTGTGACTCCTTGATCTTGTTCTCGATGATCGGAACAATGTCTTTATTGATTCTCAGGTAGTTGTCCAGATTCTTGGCGATGAAGTCATTGACGTACGAACGGATGGTCGGACCACGGTCGATCTCAATGGAACCGTCCGGATTCTGCACCTTCTTGCCGTTCCCGTCCGTCTTCTCCTTTTCCCACATATAGGTGGAACCGAGCTTGGTCTTCGTCTGACCCTCGAAGTTCGGCTCCTGAATCTGTATGCTGATCGCTCCTATTATGCCTTGACGGCAGTCCTCAGGAGCGTAGTTCTTCTTGAAGAAATCCTTGAGTGTCTTGGCGATGGCCTCACGGAAAGCGGCCAGATGGGTTCCTCCGTCACGGGTGTTCTGGCCGTTGACGAAAGACGCGATGTTCTCGCCGTAGGAGTTGCCGTGCGTCAGTACGACCTCGACATCCTCGCCCACAAGATGGATCGGAGCATAGCGCGGGGTCTCGGAAAGATTGTCGTTCACAAGGTCCAGAAGGCCGTTCTCGGACTTGTAGGTGACTCCGTTCAGGACTATCGCCAGACCTTTCTTCAGGTAGGAGTAGTTCTTGACCATCGTCTCCACATAGTCCATATGGAACTCAAAGCCTCCGAACATTGCACTGTCCGGGGTGAACACGACAAGTGTACCGTTCTTTTCACTGACCTTCTCCTTCCTGCCGCTGTCCACAAGCTGTCCACGCTCGTAGCGGGCCCAGGAACTCTCTCCTCCTCGGAACGACTCCACGTAGAAACTCTCTGACAGGGCGTTCACCGCCTTGGTACCCACACCGTTGAGTCCGACGGACTTCTTGAAAGCCTTGTCGTCGAACTTTCCTCCGGTGTTCAGTTGGCTGGTGGCCTTGATGACGGAGTTCAGAGGAATTCCTCGTCCAAAGTCCCTGACGGAGACCTGCCTGTCCTCAATCTTAATGATGACCTGCTTGCCGAATCCTGCGGAGAACTCGTCGATGCAGTTGTCCACAATCTCCTTGAGCAGCACGTAGATGCCGTCCCCGGGATTGGAGCCGTTGCCAAGTCTTCCGATGTACATTCCAGGACGCCTGCGGATGTGTTCGACACCTTCCAGGGTCCGTATGTTGTCGTCAGTGTAGTCGTAATTCTGTTCTATGTTCGCCATTTATCTTAATCGCATAATCGTACAAAATTACAAAATTTGGCACGCATTAAAAAATAAATATTCTCCTCCTCCGTCCTTCTTGCCCCTCTTGGAACTCTCTGTCCCATCAGATGCCCTCGAATGTTGACGGCGATTTCAGAACTCTTCCCTGCGATTGGATTACTTGGACTTGAAAAAGTACCTATTAAATGGTAAATTTGCCAATGGAAAGGAATTTGCATTCCTTATGAATATTATGAAGCGTTTGTTTGAAAGTCTCCTTGATGCGAGGGCTCGTCAAACAATTAAACAGCGTGATTTATGAATATATTCAAGCATATTGCCGCCGCGGTGCTTTTGCTTGTGTCCGCCAGCGGTGTTATCGCCGCCCAAGGCTCCGGCAAGGACAACACATTCGGCGGAGTCGTCCAGCTGGACAAGACCGTGCACGATTTCGGGGACATCCTGGTGTCGGACGGCCCTGTGACGGCCATATTCACGGTCAAGAATGTGGGGGAGAAAGCATTGCTGATCTATAATGCCGTATCTTCCTGCGGATGCACGAATGTGGAATGGACCCGGAAGCCAATCGCTTCGGGGGAGACCGGAACCATCAAGGCCACCTTCAAGAATGACGAAAAGGGAGGCTATCCGTTCGACAAGTCTCTGACCGCATATTTCTCTGGTTTGAAGCAGCCTGTCGTCCTGAGGCTCAGAGGCGTTACCCACGACAAGCAGCTCTCTTTGGGGGAACTTTATCCGATCCGTTTCGGCAATCTGGCCTTCAAGAAGGTTGACATCAAGGGCGGCAATCTTTCCCAAGAACAGCAGAAAAGCGGGACGGCTCAGGTGGCAAATCTTGGAAGCAAACCGTTGACAGTCAGTTTTTCCGATGTCAGTGAAGGACTTTCGGTAAAGGTGACACCGAATCCTGTTCCGGCACAGTCCACGGCCAAACTGAACTACACGGTCACGGCTGACAGAAACCATTGGGGGAAGAACTATTACTATGCGACTCCGCTGGTGGACGGCCGCCAGTACAAGGCGGTTGTCTCGAAGTCGGCGGAGAAAGAGCCGGTGGCGGCCGGTGCCGAGGCCATCGTGGCTGACCCTAATCCTGAACTCGGAGCCGGCAAGAGCCGCATAGGAATATTCACGTACACGAAAGAGAATTTCTCATCGCTCACGGACAAAGAGCGTAACGAGGGCTCCAATCCGATAGCGGACGAGAGCACATTCTCCTTCGGCAAGGTCAAGGCTGGAGCGAAGGTGGAAGGCACATTCCATTTCACCAACAAAGGCAAGTCTCCTTTTCGAATATATAAGGTGGATTCCGAAAGTTCGCACGTGAAGGCGCAGGCTTTCGCTGATGTTCCCGCTGGCGGCAAAGGAGATTTGAAGGTGACTTTCGACACGAAGGGATTCCCGGCAGGGGAGTGCCTGATAGTCTTGACCTTGACCACGAACTCGCCTCTCCGTCCTATCATCAACCTTTATCTCACCGGTTGGGTGACAGCGTAACAGACTATGATCATTTCCGTTTTACTTGACGCTTTGCGTGGCGCTGTCCTGATCTCCGGCTTGGTGGTCGTCATGATGATGATCATCGAGTCTTTCAATGTGGAGTCGGACGGCAGGATATTCAGATCCCTGAAGAAATCAGGCTTTGCCCAAGTGCTTGTGTCTGCCTTACTTGGCTCGGTTCCTGGATGTGTCGGTGGCTTCGCAGCAGTGTCGCTCTACACGCACAGGATGCTGAGTTTCGGCGCTTTGGTCGCTATGATGATCGCCACGGCCGGGGACGAGTCGTTTATGATGCTGGCGATGTTCCCGGGCAAGGCCGCCCTGCTGTTCCTTATCCTTTTTGTGCTGGCCGTCGTGACGGGACTGTTGATCGACAGGTTCTCGTCCGATGCCAAACCGCTGCCAACCCGTCTTGAGGATTCCTTTGAACTTCACGGAGACGGATGCGAGCATCAGGACGGGCATCATCACAAGGAAGGAAGGCATTTCGGAAGTACAAGAATATTCCTGTTTGCCGGAGTCGTGATATTCATAGCCGCCCTTTTGCTTGGATTTTTGGAGGAAGGTGGTGAGACAGAGGGACTTGATGTCTTCAATGAGGAGTGGACTTTCTGGATCTTCGGTGCGCTAAGCCTTGTCGTGCTGGGGGCGCTGCTATTCGCCTCCGACCATTTTGTTGAGGAACATCTTTGGGAACATATTGTCCGCAAGCATCTTCCGAGCATATTCCTTTGGACTTTCGGGGTGCTCCTGGTCATCGGAATCCTGTTCAATTTCATCGACCTCTCCGCGTGGATCAGCGACAACACCGCTCTGATGATTCTGCTTGCGATTGTGGTCGGCCTGATTCCTGAGTCAGGGCCGCATCTTGTGTTTGTGACCCTGTTCGCCAGCGGTGTCATCCCGTTCCCCGTCCTGCTGGCCAATTCCATCGTGCAGGACGGTCACGCCTCTCTCCCTCTTCTTGCCGACAGCAAATCCTCTTTCTTCAAGGCGAAAGCGATAAAAGTCGGAATCGCCCTCGTCGTTTTTGTGGTATGGGGTTTGATATTGTGATTTTTAAGATTTATATTTGCATAATGTTTCCGGATTTCCGGAGACAGGCAGAAATGACAACAATTTTATTTTAGTGAATTATGGCTTACAAGATTTCAGAAACTGATTGCGTAGCTTGCGGAACTTGCGCAGGCGAGTGCCCTCAGGGCGCTATCCACGAGGGTGACGTTTACACCATCGATCCAAACGCCTGCATCGACTGCGGCACTTGCGCTGACGCCTGCCCGATGGGCGCCATTCACCCGGCAGAGTAATCGGACATAGCAAGATTCCAGAGAGGACGACTGCAACTCACAGTTGTCCTCTTTTTTGTGCGTACTACTAGGTAATATTTTTTACCCGCTCCCTGTCTGTATTTTACAAAACACCATTTTACAGAACACCATTTTGCAAAACACCTTCAGCCACATAGCCTACCTATGCCCGTAGAGACCGTGTCGGGCTGAAAAACTTGAAGCCAAAGTCACAAGTTTTTCACGTCAAAGTGCCTTCCAGATGCTTCTGGCCAGCTTTGGACTGAAAGCGTTTCGTAAAAAAACTTAACCTTCCACATGCCGCAGAAAGCCGCCTTGAAGCATCCTTCTGGTAGGGAGGTGGGCCGCAAATTGTCAATTATTCTTCGTTCCTTTCAAAAAATGAAGTTTTTAAGGATAATTGGATCTGTTTGAGTATCTTTGTTTATTTATTAGACAACGCAACCGGGAAATGCTCGATCATTTAGATAACACTACACTCTTTGTGTCCACTCCTGACGTTGATTTGGAGGAACTATCGAGCCAATACGACGCGCTCTTGTCGTTCTACTCCGTCCGTACAAATCACGTACTGGAAGCTTTGCAGCAAAAATACGCCAGCAAACAGGATTTTGTCTACGATTTTATCCGGATGCCCAAGAAAACCATCTGTTCCTTGAAGAATTGTGGTACCAAGACGGTTGACGAGATTCTGGCAATTCAGGACACTCTCAATCCAACTCACGAAGG
>OIYG01001718.1_pt1 | contig 15678 bp, 13 predicted proteins | sample 1587861 | NCBI WGS metagenome assembly OIYG01 (sample SAMN03283272) | human gut metagenome | biome: human-associated habitat; material: feces | host: Homo sapiens | place: Peru | collected 2012 | reverse complement strand
AGAAGTTCCGGTTGTTACAACGATCATGGGACGTGGAGCAGTTCCGACAGATCATCCGCTTTATATAGGAAATCTTGGAATGCATGGTGCATATGCTTCGAATATGGCAGTCAGTGAATGTGACCTCTTATTCTCGATCGGAACACGTTTCAATGACCGTATCACAGGAAAGCTGCATGAGTTTGCACCGAATGCACAGATTGTCCATATTGATATTGATACAGCGTCCATTTCCAGAAATATTCACGTTGATGTGCCGATCGTTGCAGATGCGCTTGAGGCAGTTACAAAGATGAATGAATATGTAGAACACTGTGAGACGAAGAAGTGGAGAAAGCAGATCGCACAGTGGAAGGAAGAACATCCTCTGACGATGAAGAATCGTGTTGACATGGGGCCACAGGATATTATTGAAGAGATCAACCGTCAGTTTGACAATGCAATCATTGCAACAGATGTAGGACAGCATCAGATGTTCACAACACAGTATATTGAAATTACAAAGAACAAGCAGCTGATCACTTCCGGTGGACTTGGAACGATGGGATATGGTTTCCCGGCTGCAATCGGAGCGAAGCTTGGTAATCCAGATAAGGACGTTATTGCAATCTCCGGAGACGGTGGTATGCAGATGAACATTCAGGAATTTGCTACAGCAGTATTGGAAGAACTTCCATTGATTCTCTGTGTATTTAACAATGAATATCTTGGTATGGTACGTCAGTGGCAGAAGCTGTTCTATGGAAAACGTTACAGTATGACGAACCTGAAATCAGGAGCACTTTTCCGCAGAACAAACGGGCAGGAGATGCCGGAGTACACACCGGATTTTGTGAAGCTTGCAGAGAGCTACGGAGCCAAAGGAATCCGTGTCATGAAGAAAGAAGATATCGCAGCTGCATTTGAAGAGGCGAAGAAGAATACAAAGACACCGACACTGATCGAGTTCGTTATCAATCCGGAAGAACTTGTATATCCGATGGTTCAGCCGGGCGGAACACTTGAAGATTTGATCATGGATTGTTAATCGATTAGAACAGAAAATATAGGTTAGCGAGGAAGAGATATGGATAATAATATGAAAAAGAGATGGATTTCTCTCTATGTAGAAAACCAGGTTGGTGTACTTTCGAAGATTTCCGGTTTATTTTCCGGGAAATGTTATAACCTGGACAGTCTGACAGTTGGAACAACAGAAGACCCGACCGTTTCCAGAATGACAATTGCAACAGTCAGCGATGATGAGACATTTGAGCAGATCAAGAAGCAGTTGAATCGTATGATCGAAGTAATTAAAGTAATTGATTTTACAGACGTATTTGTAAGAATGAAAGAGATCCTTTATGTAAAAGTCTTAAAATGTACACCGGAAGATAAGGTTGAGATCTTTCAGATCGCAGAGACATTTAAGGCGAAAGTAATCGATTACGGAAAAGACAGTCTTCTGGTTGAGTTTGTACAGACTGCGACAAAGAATGATGCAGTTGTGAAGTTGATGAAGGAAGAATTTAAGAGCATTGAAGTTGTCCGAGGCGGAAGCGTTGGAATCGAGTCGATCAGCATGATGGAAAGATAATTAATAAAAAGAAATAAAAAAGTATCAGAAGCAAATTTAAAAGTTTCTGATACTTTTTTATTTATATGTTTTTTTGATTTTGTATCCATTTGTGATTTGCTATTACAAACGGAATAATACTGTTGCAATATTAAAGTAGATCAGGATTGAGAAGGTATCCACCAGTGTTGTGATCAGTGGAGATGCCATGATCGCAGGGTCGAGATTTACTTTCTTGGCAAGAAGTGGGAGGGTACATCCAACAAGCTTTGCCATGATCACGGTTCCCATCAGGGAGCAGGCAATCACAACTGCAAGTCCCGGGTTATGATACTGTATAAAGATACGTACACCGTTGGCAACAGCAAGAAAAGCACCGACGATCAAAGAGATACGGAATTCTTTGAACATGACTTTGAAAAGATCTGTAAAACGGATCTCATCCAGTGCGATTCCACGGATGATCAGTGTTGCACTCTGGGAACCACAGTTTCCGCCGGTATCCATCAGCATTGGGATGAAGGATACAAGAAGAGGGATGGCTGCGAATGCATTTTCATATCTTGTAATGATCGTTCCTGTGATGATGGAAGTGAACATCAAGATCAAAAGCCATGGGATACGGTTCTTTGCATGCTGAAGAACGGATGTTTCAAAATATGTCTTCTCACTAGGATTGATGGCAGCCATCTTTGTGATATCCTCTGTGGCCTCATCTACCATAACATCCATAGCATCGTCGAATGTAACAATACCAACCATGCGGCCGTCCTGGTCAATAACAGGGAGCGCAAGCAGGTCATACTTTGTGAACAGCTGTGCAACCTGTTCCTGGTCAGCGTGTGTATACACGGAGATGATCTCTGTCTCCATCAGGTCTTTGATCGGAACATCGTCATCTGTTGTCATCAAATCTTTTGCACTTACGATACCGACCAGTTTTCTGCGTTCTGTGATATAGCAGGTGTAAATGGTTTCTTTATGGATTCCGGTCTTCTTGATATGTGCCATCGCCTGTCCGACAGTCATTTCCTCACGCAGGTCTACATATTCCGTTGTCATGATACTTCCGGCACTGTCTTCCGGATAGTTCAGCAGCTGGTTGATCATGCTACGGTCTGACGCGCTGACGGTAGCCAGAATTCGCTTTACAAGGTTTGCCGGGAGTTCTTCCAGCATGTCGACCGTATCGTCCATATAGAGGTCGTCTAAGAGCTCTTTCAGCTCTTTCTCAGTAAACATTGTTACCAGATAAGTCTGCATGGAAGAGTCCATATTGGAAAATACTTCAGCAGCTTTATCTTTTGGAATAAGACGAAAAGCAAGAGCCAGTTCTTTATCACTTAAAGTTGAGAGAAGAGAGGCTATGTCCACTTCGTTCATTACATCGAGAATACTTCTGACAGCTTTGAATTCGCGCTGCGCCAGAAGCTTTATAAAAATATCTTTGTCCATGATAATTACCTCGCATTATTTTATTTTTGTCTATTGAGCCACATATGTGGTAACTACTGGCACCAGAGTCCATAACCTCACCTCCCTTGTTCGTATTTTTATGAGAAACAAAAAACTCCATCATTGCCTGAACAATGACGGAGTCGTATTGACTTCTTATAAAATGCATCGTTCAAGCTTTAGTATCACAGGGCATATCAATTGCATTAGGTTGTGCCTTCTCGACACAGCCTGCTGACCAACTAATCGTGTCTCCACAATCTCGCGGCAGCAATCTCCGGGTCCTATCGAATGCTTAAGCATGTCAAATATCCCAATCCCTGTGGTAACCTCACCTACCGAAATGATGTAGTTGTGTTGTTTTTACCATAGATTATTGTATCCCACGCAGCGGGGCGTGTCAAGGAAAAATGCGATAAATCTGTGTAAATTGGTGTAAAAAGAAAGAAAAAAGTGGAAAAAGATGAAAAGACAAAAAGGATATCTGTCAGAGTAATCATTACTTCTGGCAGATATCCTTTTTGTTTTCAATCCTTGCGGATCTGATATACAATTTTCCCATTCACTTTTTCCTCAGTGATCATTTTTTGCTTTACCATATAGGGAAGAATTGAATCAAGAAATTGTCTTGGATTAGTCACATTGATTTGTTCCTGCATAAATGGCTGTTTCGCCGTCAGATCTTTCACATATGGTTCAAGAGCTGTGCGGGTCATAGGACCATTTTTCTTCAATGTCTTTTTGACTTTGGAGATTCCTTTGGAACTGAGCATATTAGCAAGATCGCTTCCCTGTCTCATCGTACGCCACAATCCCCATCCGTAGACGATCATTGTAGCAACTGCAAAGAGCAGTACATAAGGAAGATATTTCAGAATCGTATGCATCATTTCCGTTTCTCTCCTTTCCAGTAGATCAGGTGATTATCATGAAGGATCTCAAGGTATTTGATCAGTCTTGTCAGCGGCTGTTCCATAGAAGGAAATTCTGCTTCAAGCTCTTTGGAGATTGCATGTACATCCTTTTTATCATCGATGGAGTTCCACACAAAAGTTCCAAGCTTGTCTAACTTGATTTCACTTACACGGGGACGACGGAAGAAGCGCTGAGCCAACTTGTGATAAAATCCCTTCCATTCGATAAGGACGGTAATAATACCGTCCTCACCTGTTTCATATTCAATTTCCGGATTCTTCTCCGGGATAAAGTCAAGATAGTTTTTACTGTCTTTCTTTTTCATTGAATTATTTTTCCTTATCAGCTTTCATACATACAACGTACAGAAGTACGAGTAATGCAATGTAAAGCACCAGACTGCCAACCTGTGGTAAGTGGAATGGCAGAATGATCTTAGAATCAATCTTAACTACTGCAAATACAGCAAGAAGGATACCGATGATACCTTCTCCGGCGATCATACCGGATGTAAAGAGAAGACCTCTGTCTGTACGTGCTTTTTTCTCTGCCTCTGTACCTTTTTTCTTCTCAACGAAGATGCGTACAATACCACCAGCCATGATACCAGCACTCAGAGAGAATGGAAGGTACATACCAACTGCGAATGGCATAACCGGCATCTTAAGAATCTCAACAACGATTGCAACGAATACACCGATCAGGATCATAGCCCATGGAAGTTCCTCATTCATGATACCTTCAACGAGCATCTTCATCATTGTAGCCTGAGCTGCCGGAATCTTTTCTGTTCCGTATCCCCAAGCCTCATTCAGAAGGTAAAGAACGAATCCGATTGCTGCTGAAGAAGCAACAACACCGATGATCTCACCAACCTGCTGTTTGGAAGGTGTAGCACCTACGATGAATCCTGTCTTTAAGTCCTGAGAAGCATCTCCTGCGATTGCTGCAACGATACAGATGATACCACCGATAGAGATGGCTCCAACCATACCTGTAAGTCCTGTAGTACCTGTTACTTTCAGGATTACTGTAGCAAAGAGAAGAGTAGCGATTGTCATACCTGATACCGGGTTGTTAGAAGATCCGATCAGTCCAACCATACGAGAAGATACAGTTGCAAAGAAGAATCCGAATACAACGATGATCAGGGCACCAATCAGGTTAACCGGGAAGATCGGAAGGATCCAGATCAGAACAGCGATCACAAGGATAACTCCGATCAGTAATGGGAGTGGAAGATCCTGCTCTGTACGAAGCTGTTTGCCAGATCCTGCATTCTTTTTCATACTTCCGAGTGCCTGCTTGAATGTTCTTACGATCAGAGGAAGGCTCTTGATCAGACTGATGATACCACCAGTTGCAACAGCTCCGGCTCCGATGTATTTGATGTAGTTACTCCACAGAGCGGACGGACCACCACCTGGCATAGTGAGCAATTCATTGACTGTAACTGATGCAGGGAAGATTGTAGCATCTCCACCGAACAGTGCGATCATTGGCATCAGTACGAACCAGCTGAGTGTACCACCGGCGAACATGTAGCTGGAGATCTTCGGTCCACAGATATATCCTACACCACCAAGTGCCGGAAGAACCTGCATACCAACCTGTGCTCCGCTGTAGTTCTTGAATGCGTGTCCAATCTCACTTGGGAAGAGCTGCATTCCGTCTGCAAGGAATTTGTAAAAGGCTGCGATACCAAGTCCTGCGAATACTGTACCAGCCTTAGATCCACCTTCTTCTCCGGCCAGAAGAACTTCTGCACAAGCAGTTCCCTCTGGGAAAGGAAGTGTTCCGTGCTCTTCAACGATAAGAGCCTGACGAAGCGGTACCATGAAGCATACTCCGAGTATTCCACCAAACAGGGCAATCATAGCGATGGAAAGGATGCTTGGGAAAGCAATCTTTCCTTCTTCAGCCCAAAGGAATAATGCAGGAAGTGTGAAGATAGCTCCTGCTGCAACAGACTCTCCGGCAGAACCGATTGTCTGTACCATGTTGTTCTCGAGAATAGAATCCTTACGGAGAATCACACGAATGATTCCCATAGAAATTACGGCTGCCGGGATGGAAGCGGAAACTGTCATACCAACGAGAAGTCCGAGGTATGCGTTAGCAGCTCCAAATACGATTGCCAGAAGGATACCAATCAAGAGTGCTGTTACCGTAAACTCAGGAACGACTTTGTCCGCTGGAATATACGGCTTGAATTCTTTCTTGTTGTTGTCCATTTTTTCAATGTCCTTTCTTTTGTTTTCTATGCTATCCTGCTGTCCCCACAACAGATAGCGGCGCCTTTTGTTAATATAAAAAATTTTTTATTAACACAGCTTTATGATTATAGCATATTAAAGTGCTAAAAGGAAGAATAAAACGTAAAAATGTTATGGAAATATGTTACAAATATAAAATTTTTATAAAAAATGGTAGATTTTGGAATGAAAAAAAGTGAAAACGAGAAAAATTCTCGATAATCTTGATGAAAAACGAGTTTCTGGAAAAAGTAGAAAAAAATACAAAAATACGTATGAATATAGAAATGATTGATGTCAAGAAGAGAAAAATGTGGTAAAATTAAATGGATTATGTAGTGATAGAAAAGAACGGAGGTAAACAGTTGGAAGCTTATACAGGGTTTGCGGCGGTCTACGACATTTTCATGGATAATGTACCTTACGAAGAGTGGGGCGAATACATTCACAGTCTTTTAAAAGACCGTGGAATAGAGGATGGCATTCTCTTGGATCTGGGCTGTGGCACAGGAACAATGACAGAGAAGCTTGCGGATTATGGATATGACATGATCGGTGTGGATAATTCAGAGGATATGTTGGAACTTGCGATGGAGAAACGCATGGAGTCAGGGAAGGACATTCTTTATCTGCTTCAGGATATGCGTGAGTTCGAATTATATGGAACAGTAAGGGCGATTGTCAGTGTCTGTGATTCAGTCAACTATATTACAGAACCGGAGGAACTGGAAGAAGTGTTCCGCCTGGTGAATAACTACCTGGATCCAAAGGGAGTCTTTTTGTTTGATTTTAATACTGTATATAAGTATAAGGAAGTTATGGGAGATACTGTGATCGCGGAAGACAGAGGGGAATGCAGTTTTATCTGGGATAATTTCTATTATGAAGAAGAGCGGATCAATGAGTATGACCTGACACTGTTTATCCAGGAAGAACAAGAAGACGGAAGCGAAGACTTATACCGGAGATATCAGGAGACACATTACCAGAGAGGCTATACATTAGAAGAGATGAAAGAACTGGTAGAACGTTCCGGACTTGTTTTTGAGGCGGCATATGATGCAGTGACACATGAAGCACCGACCGGGAAGAGTGAGAGAATCTATATCGTGGCCAGAGAATCTGGGAAATAAATGGATACAATTTATATTGCATAAGAAATACGAGGAGAATAAGACATGAATGATTATATTGTAAGAGCAACAGCAGGAAATGCACAGATCCGTGCATTTGCGGCAGTGACAACAAACCTGGTTGAGGAGGCAAGAGAGCATCACGGAACAAGTCCGGTTGCGACAGCAGCGCTGGGAAGACTCCTTACAGGCGGAGTGATGATGGGAAGCATGATGAAGAATGATACAGACATGCTGACGATCCAGATTCAGTGTTCCGGTCAGATCGAAGGTCTGACTGTGACAGCGGACAGCAAGGGAAATGTAAAAGGATATGCATTTAATCCTGATGTTATGCTTCCGGCGAAGAATGGAAAGCTTGATGTTGGTGGAGCACTTGGACAGGGTGTCATGACGATCATCAAAGATATGGGACTCAAAGAACCATACTCTGGACAGACGATCCTGCAGACAGGAGAGATTGCGGAAGATCTCACTTATTATTTCGCAACATCTGAGCAGGTGCCATCTTCTGTAGGACTTGGAGTTCTGATGAATAAAGATAATACAGTAAAATGCGCCGGCGGATTTATCGTACAGGTTATGCCGTTTATCGAAGATGAAGTACTCAATAAGCTGGAAGCGAATATTCAGAAGATCCAGTCTGTAACATCTATGCTGGATAATGGACATACACCGGAGCAGATGCTCGAGCAGGTTCTTGAAGGACTTGATCTGGAGATCACAGATACAATGCCGGCACAGTTCTATTGCAACTGCTCTAAGAAGAGAATTGAGAAAGCAATCATCAGTATCGGAAAGAAAGATATTCAGGAAATGATCGATGAAGGCAAAGAGATTGAAGTGAAGTGTCATTTCTGTAATACAGCATATAAGTATTCCGTAGACGAATTGAAAGAATTATTGAAACAGGCTCGATAGAAGATGGGGTGAAGATGAGATGAAAAATGGATTTGTAAAGGTTGCGGCAGCGACACCGGATATCCGCGTTGCAGATGTGGAATTCAATACACAGAATATCATCAATGCGATGGAAGAAGCACAGAAAAATGGTGCGAAGATTCTTGTGTTTCCGGAGCTTTGTGTGACAGGATACACCTGTAGTGATTTGTTCGACCACAGCATACTTCTGAAAGCTTCCAGAAAAGCACTGCTTGAGATTGCAGAAAATACAAACGACAAAGATATGCTTGTATTTGTCGGAGCACCGCTTGAAGTGAATGGAAAGCTTTATAATGTAGCTGCGGCAATGAACCAGGGCGAGATCATCGGGTTTACGACAAAGACGTTCCTTCCAAACTATGGTGAATTTTATGAGATGCGCCAGTTTACTCCGGGTCCACAGACAGTGAGAGAGATTACATTTGAAGGAAAGAAGATTCCATTCGGTCCGCAGATTCTCTTCCAGGCAGAAGGAATGGAAGAACTGGTAGTGGCAGCCGAGATCTGCGAGGATGTCTGGTCACCGGTTCCGCCGAGTATTCAGGCGGCACTTGAAGGTGCAACAGTGATCGTCAACTGTTCCGCAAGTGATGAGACGATCGGAAAAGACACTTACCGTCGTGCACTGATCTCCGGACAGTCTGCAAGATTGATCTCTGGATACATTTATGCAAATGCCGGAGAAGGGGAGTCAACTACGGATCTTGTTTTTGGCGGACACAATATCATTGCTGAAAACGGGACAATCCTGAAAGAAAGCAGTAGATATGTAAATGAAATCATTTACTCAGAGATCGATCTTCAGAGAATTACAGGCGAGAGAAGAAAGAATACAACATTCCAGCCTATGGATGAAGAGACTCTGGTACGTGTTCCATTTACAATTGAAGAGACAAAGACATTCTTAACAAGAACATTTCCTAAGAAGCCGTTTGTTCCGTCTGATGAACAGACCCGCGCACAGCGATGCGAGGAGATCCTGACGATCCAGGCAATGGGACTGAAGAAACGTCTGGCTCACACGAATGCCAGAACTGCTGTTGTCGGCATTTCCGGAGGTCTGGATTCTACACTTGCATTGCTTGTAACGGCACGCGCATTTGACATGCTTGGAAGAGATAAGAAGGATATCATTGCTGTGACAATGCCTTGCTTTGGTACAACAGACAGAACTTATCAGAATGCCTGTGAGATGTCGAAGAAAGTCGGCGCGACTCTGATCGAGGTTCCGATCGCAGATGCAGTGAATGTTCACTTCCGTGACATCGGACATGATCCGGAAGATCACAGTGTAACTTATGAAAACTGCCAGGCGAGAGAGCGTACACAGGTGCTGATGGATATCGCAAACAAGACTTGGGGAATGGTTATTGGAACAGGCGATCTGTCAGAGCTTGCGCTTGGATGGGCAACTTACAATGGAGATCATATGTCCATGTACGGAGTGAATGCTTCTGTACCGAAGACACTGGTTCGCCATCTTGTAAAATATGCTGCGGATGATACAAAAGACGAAGCTCTTAAGAATGTACTTTACGATGTGCTTGATACACCGGTAAGTCCTGAGCTTCTACCGCCGAAGGACGGAGATATCGCGCAGAAGACAGAAGATCTTGTAGGACCTTACGAACTGCATGATTTCTTCCTGTATTTCATGCTTCGTTTTGGATATGAGCCGAGCAAGATCTTCCGTATTGCATGTATGACATTTGATGGTGAATATGACAAAGAGACCATTTTTAAATGGCTGGAAACATTTTGTAGAAGATTTTTCTCTCAGCAGTTCAAGCGTTCCTGTCTGCCGGATGGACCGAAGGTTGGTACTGTGGCACTTTCTCCTAGAGGGGACTGGAGAATGCCAAGTGATGCCTGCGTGGCAGTATGGATGAAAGATCTTGAGGCTTGCAGAGTCTAATCTGTGGTGAAAACCAGAGAGAAGGAGAATAAGATAAGAAAAATCATTGCGGGATGTGGAAAATCAGCATTCCGCACAAGCTTTGGGAAAGAAAGGGAGAGGATAAGATGAAACTAATCAGAACAGAGGATGCGGTCGGCAGTGTGCTTTGCCACGACATTACCCAGATTATTCCGGGAGTTGTGAAGGATGCGGTCTTCCGCAAAGGACACGTTGTAACAGAAGAAGATGTACCGGTACTGCTTTCTGTAGGAAAAGAACACCTCTATGTATGGGAGAAGCAGGAAGGCATGCTTCATGAAAATGATGCGGCAGAGGTGCTGCGCCAGGTCTGCCAGGGAGAGCATATGAATGCATCTGAGGCGAAAGAAGGAAAGATCGAACTGACTGCACAGTGCGACGGCCTTCTGAAGATCAATCGCGAGAAATTAAATGAAGTAAATGCGCTCGGTCAGATCGTGCTTGCATCCAGACATGGCAATTTCCCGGTGAAAAAGGGAGATAAGATCGTAGGCATGCGTGTTGTTCCGCTAGTGATCGAGGAAGAGAAGATGAATCATGTGAAAGAACTCTGTGGGGAAGAGCCGATTTTCACAATTCTCCCGTTCCATCAGATGAAAGTCGGAATCGTGACAACAGGAAGCGAAGTTTATCATGGAAGGATCACAGATAAATTTACTCCGGTCGTAAAAGCAAAATTAGAAGAGGCAGGCATGGAAGTACTTGGAAATGTAATCTGCGATGATGATTCTCAGATGGTAACCGATGCGATCAATGACTGGATCGCAAAAGGTGCAGAATTCGTTGTCTGTACAGGCGGAATGAGTGTTGATCCGGATGATAGAACACCGTTGTCTATCAGAAATGCAACAGATGAAGTGATCACTTACGGTGCACCGGTACTTCCGGGAGCGATGTTCATGCTGGCTTATAAAGGAGAGATTCCGGTTGTAGGTCTTCCGGGATGCGTAATGTATGCAAGAAGAACAATCTTTGATCTGGTACTTCCGAGAATCGCAGCAGGTGAGAGACTGAGTGTGGAAGATTTCACAGTGCTTGGAGAAGGTGGACTTTGCCTGAACTGCGAAGTATGTACTTATCCGAATTGTGGATTTGGAAAATAATAATAAAAAAGTGCTTTTAATTTTTTGAGTTCAATAGTATTTTGTCAACTGTATTTATAACGTCACATAAACACCTGTAACGGGTCAGGTGTTTATGTGCTATTTTATTGAATTCGCAAATTTCTCTTTTAAATTCGTTTGTCTGAAAGCGTTATCTGAACGGATAACTTATCTCATATTCAAGGCTATGTCAGCAAGAGATTCCATTTTGATGAATTACGAAACTATAAAAAAAAGAAATACAAGGAGGTACTGTCTATGGGAAAAGCAGATGTAAATGTTAACATCTGGCTCAATGAAAAGAAGCGGTTTGCTGATTTATTTAATGGGGTTCTTTATAAAGGAAAGCAAGTGATACGGCCGGAAGAGTTGGAAGAGATAAGTCCAGTGGCATCGGTTAGTATAAAAAATCGTGCAGGGAAAACACGGAATATGAAAAAGTATCGAGATATTGTGATGCGATGGAAAAATAATGCCACATTCGTTCTTCTTGCAAATGAATCACAGGATAAAATTCATTATGCCATGCCACAGAAAGTAATGCTCTATGACGGAATGGATTATGAAGAACAGATTCGAAATCTGTGGAAACAACGAATGGAGTGTCAGAAACAGGCAAGAAGAATTGGAAAACCTCTGGAACATCTTACGGCAGCAGAATATCTATCCAGATTTAGAAAGAACGACAGGTTGATACCAATTATTTCACTTGTTTTTTATTATGGATCAGATCCATGGGATGGTCCACAGGATCTCTATGATATGTTTCGACTGGAAGGAAACGAAGAGGAAAAGGTCGTTTTAGAGAAATATTTACCAAATTATAAAATCAATCTGGTTGATGCAGAACGCATGAATGAGCAGGAAATCAAATACTTTTCGGAAGATTTACAAGTGATATTAACCATGCTAAAATATAGACATGAAAAGAATGAACTAAAAGAATACATCAATAAACAGAAAAGATACTTTCAGAATGTAGATTATGAGACCAGCCAGGTGATCAAAGTATTTTTAAATATGAAGTCAATACCGGGTGAGACGGATGAAAGGAAGGCGAATGTCAACATGTGTGAAGCACTTGAAGAAATGTATAATGATGCTATAAAAGAGGGAATGGAAGCTGGGACAAAAAAGAAATTAATTGAGCAGGTTATGAAAAAAGTAAAAAAAGGACTTTCAGCAGAAGAAATCTCTGATATATTTGAGGAAGATACGGAAATAATCAAGAAAATCTGTATTGCGATTCAGACATGTGAAGGTCAGTGTACAATTGACGATGTTTATGAGCAATTATATAAGTAATATGAGAACAGGAGAACAGAACATGAATTCATTTTACATTCAGTTGCAGGCAGAACTTGCAGATGCAAAAGAAGAGCTTTGGGCACAGACTCAGATTGATGGTGCGGAAGCAGGAAAGAAAACTCTGTTGAAAGGTGAGCCGGAGAATACAGACAGTGTTTTTGTAGATGAAAAAGGTGAGCGTGTTTTCCAGGAGCGTATCAGCCGTCCGGCGAAGCTGGTGATCTGTGGCGCCGGGCATGTATCGATGCCGATCATCCGTATGGGAAAGATGCTTGGATTTCATGTGACAGTTGTGGAAGACCGTCCGAAATTTGCGGATGATGCGAGAAGAGAACAGGCTGATCAGGTCTATTGCGAACCATTTGAAGATGGTCTTGCGAAGATCAAAGGAGATACAGATACATGGTTTGTGATTGTTACAAGAGGACATAGATACGATACAGACTGTCTTAGAACAATCCTTGCTAAGCCGAGAGCCTATGTCGGAATGATGGGAAGCAAGCGCAGAACTGCAATCGTGAAAGATCAGTTGGAGGCAGAAGGCTTCGAGCGTGAGGTGCTTGAAGCGGTTCACACACCGATCGGTCTGAAAATCGCTGCCGAGACACCGGAAGAGATTGCGGTATCTATTATGGCAGAAATCATTCAGATAAAAAATAGCCGTGCAAAGAGCGGCGGATATTCCAGTGAACTTCTTGAAGAAATTCTGAAAGAAGATGAGTGTGGAAAAGTGCTTGCGACAATTATTTCCAGAAAAGGTTCTGCACCACGTGGCGTAGGAACAAAGATGCTTGTATGCGGAGACGGAAGGAGCATCGATACAATCGGTGGAGGATGTGTGGAGAGTGAGATTATTCAGAAAGCACTTCTCATGATCCGTACAGAACAGGAGAAATTCCAGGTATGCAAGGTAGATATGACAGCAGAGGCAGCCGAGGATGAAGGTATGGTCTGCGGTGGCGTTGTTGAAGTAATGCTGGAAAGAGTAAAATAAAGGTTCTGGACAGTTAAATGATAGTAGTAATTGAGATTGGAGAATAAGAAAATATGGATGATATCAAAATTTTAAAGGGAAATATTATCTATACAAAGACGAAAGATGTATTTGAGATATGCGAACACGGTTATCTTGTGTGTAAAGATGGAAAAGTAGAGGGAATCTATCAGACACTTCCGTTCCGACTTGGAGGGGAACCAATTGAGGATCATGGGGATTGTCTGATTATTCCGGGAATGACAGATCTGCATATACATGCACCGCAGTATACATTCCGCGGTACAGGGATGGATCTGGAACTGTTGGAGTGGCTGGAGACGAATACATTTCCGGAGGAAGCAAAATACAAGGATGTATTGTATGCGAATGAGGCGTATGCGAAGTTTGCTGAGAATTTGAAGAACAGCTCAACAACAAGAGCATGTGTGTTTGGAACAATTCACAGAAGACCGACACTTGTTTTGATGGATCATCTGGAAAGAAGCGGTCTAGTTACGATGGTCGGAAAAGTGAATATGGACAGAAATTCACCGGATGAACTTCGTGAAGGTACACAAGAGTCTGCGGAAGAGACAGTAGAATGGATGAAAGATGTGCAGCACAAAAAATATAAGAATACGCTGCCGATCCTGACACCTCGTTTCATTCCGAGTTGTACAGATGAACTTTTAGACATGCTGAAGATGGTTCAGATGCGTTATCAGATTCCTGTGCAGTCACATTTATCAGAGAATTTATCAGAGATCGAATGGGTAAAAGAACTTTGCCCATATGCAGAGTTTTATGGAGATGCATACGATCATTTTGGACTGTTTGGAGCAGATGCACCGACGGTTATGGCGCATTGTGTATACAGTACGGAAGAAGAAATCCAGAGAATGAAAGAAAATGGTGTATATGTTGCTCATTGTCCGGAATCAAATGAGAATCTTTCTTCCGGAATCGCACCGGTAAAACGTTATCTGGAAGAAGGACTTTCTGTAGGACTTGGAAGTGATGTCGCAGGTGGATCGACAGAGAATCTTTTCCGGGCAATGGCACATGCAATCCAGGTGTCAAAGCTTCGCTGGAGACTGGTCGATCAGAAATATCCGGCATTGAAGTCAGAAGAAGCATTCTATATGGCAACTAAGGGTGGCGGATCCTTCTTCGGAAAAGTCGGAAGTTTTGAAGCAGGATATGAGTTCGATGCAGTTGTATTAGATGACAGCAGACTTGAATCCTCCCGTCAGATGAGTGTAAAAGATCGTTTGGAAAGAATGATTTATCTTGCCGATGAGAGAGAAGTGAAAGCAAAATACGTCAGAGGAAATAAAATCATATAAAACAGCAGAGCTCAATGCGGATAAAAGCATTGAGCTCTTGCTTGTTGGGGCTGGCCCTGTTTTTCTACACAAATCATGATTGTAAGTTATTATTAAAAAACATTGAACATTGTATATAAATATGTTATTCTATTTCAAAGCATATTTTCTAAAACATCTAAATTCATATAAAGGTTTCATTACAGGTAGAACGCACCTGTCAAATCAGAAAATTCATGCTTTTAAAATCCATTATTTAAAGCAGAGGTTTTCTGATAGAGAGAACTTCTGTGAAAAATCACATAAGGAGGTCTCTTAGATGAAACAAAAGAGAAAGCAATTGCCGGAAAAACAAAAACCGGCAGATGGGAAGCTACTTCAGTGGCATCCTGCATTTTATGCAGACTTGCAGATTGAATTCAGAGAAGAAAAAGAAAAATTAAAATTTGAACGGGAGTATCTATTAAGTTCAAAGCCAATGGCAATTGATGTGTTGATCATTAAAAAGAAGAACGCGGAGCCAATCCGTAAAAATATTGGGAAAATATTCCGCAAGTATAATATTATCGAATATAAATCACCATCTGATTCACTTTCCGTGGACGATTTCTACAAGGTATATGGATATACGAATTTTTATAAAGCAGATACAGGAAAGGTGAATGAAATTCCAATCCAGGAGCTAACAATTACCTTAGTGTCAAAACGATACCCAAGAGAACTGATCCGACATTTGAAAGAAGTACGCCACTATACTATTGATAATCCGGAAGAA
>OIYG01001716.1_pt1 | contig 15724 bp, 15 predicted proteins | sample 1587861 | NCBI WGS metagenome assembly OIYG01 (sample SAMN03283272) | human gut metagenome | biome: human-associated habitat; material: feces | host: Homo sapiens | place: Peru | collected 2012 | reverse complement strand
CCGGCAATCGTTGGATTTTGATTCGCTGCGCGACGCACCGCCCCTACGGCATATTATCGGAATTTGTTCAAAGAATTTTAACTCGTGCAATCGTCGTGCTGGCCGGGCGGCAGGGGTTGACAACCCCGGGACAGAAAACTACAATATAGAAAATCATTTTCCAAGGAGGAACATCCCATGCATACAGAAATCACAAGAGAGAAAGCTCTGGCGCTGCTGCAAAAATATAACCGGGAGCCCTTTCATATTCTCCATGGCCTGACCGTGGAGGGCACCATGGCCTATTTTGCCCGGGAAATGGACGAGGATACTCACTTTTGGGGCCTTGTCGGGCTACTCCACGACGTGGATTTTGAAAAATACCCCCAGGAGCACTGCCTGAAGGCCCCGGAGCTGCTGGCGGAAATCCAGGCGGAGCCGGAGTTTGTCCACGCGGTGTGCTCCCATGGCTACGGGCTGTGCTGCGACGTAGAGCCGCAGCTTCCCATGGAGAAGGTACTCTTTGCCGTGGATGAGCTCACGGGCCTCATCGGTGCCGCCGCCCGGATGCGGCCCAGCAAGAGCGTGATGGATATGGAGGTTGGAAGCCTCAAAAAGAAGTTCAAGGACAAGAAGTTCGCCGCAGGCTGCTCCCGGGAGGTCATCATCCAGGGCGCGGAACGCCTGGGCTGGCCCTTGGAGGAGCTGATGGAAAAGACCATCCTTGCCATGCGCAGCTGTGAGGCTTCCGTCAACGAGGAATACAAGGCCCTTTGCGGGGAATAAACACAAAGGGGGCTGTTAGAAACACTGTCACTGGTTCGCAATGACAGATTGTTTTCTAACAGCCCCTATTTTTAAAACAAATCGCTGTGGCTTCCGGTACGGATGAGCTTTAGAATCAAAAGCTCCTGCTGGATTTGGTAAATAAGCAGCCAATCCGGCTCAATATGACATTCCCGCACGCCCTTGTAGTTTCGGGAATTCACCAATGCGTGGTCCCGAAACTTTTCCGGAAGAGGCTCCTCACTGCACAGGAGGGTAACCACCTCCTGCAGCGCCTCCGGGCGGCAGCCGCGCTTTAGCGCAAGCTTATAGTCCCGCTTGAACTGCCCGGTAAATTCCGGTCTAAGCATTCAGCGCCTCCATCAGATCCGAAACACTGTCAAAGGGTCCGTACAGGTCCGTACCGTTCTCCGCGTCATCCATGGCGGCAAGTGTTGCCGCGTTGGGAATCTCCTGACGGATTTCGAAGGGAATTGCCCGTTCCCGAAGCATTTGACGCAGAAAAATATTTACCGCCGTGGAAAGGTCCAGCCCAAAATCCGCAAGCATGGCCTGGGAACGGGCCTTGACATCCGCGTCAATCGTGATATTCGTGGAAACCTTCGCCATACAAATCACCTCTGCCTATATTATATGCCTTTTCCAGTGAAAAGTCAACATGATATGCGCATTTTATGTGGCTTTATTTGCCTGCCTGGGCTGCCAAATCCTGGGCGACGATTTCTTCGCCGGTGCGGGTTTTCAGCTCCTCCTGGGAGGCGCGGCTCAGGCCGTTGGAGGCGGCGCAGGTCATGTCGCAGGTGCTGCACCTGTCCAGCTCCTCCTTTGTCACCTTGCCGTCCCGGTAGTCCCGGCAGATTTTCAGCTCGTACATGGAGTAAGGATGCTTTGTAAACAGAGCCTTCGCCTTGTGCCACAGCACCCAGGCGGCGGGCTTCCAGATGTACTTGTGCATGGCGGGGCTGACAGAGCCAATCATCCAGCAGCCCCTGTCACAGCACCGAACCTTCCGGCGGACGGCATCGGCCTGAGCGCTGTTCCACAGCTCGTCCCAGCTCTGGGTATTGAGGTTTCCCATGACCTCCTTGTCCTTGGTGCCGTTGCAGGGCATCACGTCGCCGTAGGGGTCAATGAAGAAGGTATCAAAGCTCATGTCGCAGGGCAGAAGCCGGGGCTGGGCATAGAGATAGTTGATAAGGCCATGGTTAAAATAGGCCCGGAACCACTTTTTAGGGCTATTACTCCGCAGAAGGGCGTTTACCAGGTCCTCAAAGTTCTTGGCAACCATGGGCCGGTCGTGGATGATGTTTTTGGACTCCACAAAATAGAAGCTGTTGTGCAGCGTCGCCGTGGCAAACTCCATGCCCATTTCGTTGGAGATATTGTAAAGGGGCACCAGGTCCGGGGCATTCCGGTCCTGGACCGTCATGCCGAAGCCCACGTCCTTCATCCCCATTTGCCGCAGGGTTTTCAGGGTTTCGTAGCCCCTTTGATAGCCGTTGGGCAGGCCCCGGATGGCGTTGTTGGTCTCCTCCAGCCCCTCAATGGAGATACGGATGCCCACCTGGGGGAACTCCTTGCACAGCTCCACAATCCGGTCCGTAAAGAAGCCGTTGGTGGAAATGACAATCCGGTCGGACTTCTTGTACAGCTCCCGGACAATCTCGGGCAGGTCCTTCCGGATGAAGGGCTCGCCGCCGGTGATGTTCGTAAAGTACATGGGCGGCAGCTTGCGGATGGTCTCCAGGGTCAGCTCCTCCTCCGGCTTGGAGGGGGCCTTGTAGCGGTTGCACATGGAGCACCGGGCGTTGCACCGATAGGTGACAATGACGGTGCCGTTTAATTTTTTTTCTTTAGACATGGGGTTCTCCCTTGTATAGTTTCATCAGCTTTTCGCAGTAAACAGGCAGGGTGTCAAAGGGCAGCTGCTGACAGTTTTGGGCGAAGGCTTCCATCCGGTCGGGGCTTTCCCAAAGCCCCTGAATGGCTGCCTCCAGCGCCTCCGCACTCCCGCTTTCAAACAGCACTCCGGTTTTCCCCTCCTCAATCAGCTCCGGGATGCCGCCGATGCGGGCCCCCACCACGGGGGTTCCATAGAGCTGACTTTCCATCACGGAGAAGGGGCAGTTTTCATAGCATTCCGAGGGGCAGACGGAAAAGCGGGCGGCGCGGACGGTTTCCTCCAGGGCCTTCCCCTGCAAGAATCCCCGGTTTTCAATATTGGGGGCCTCCCCCAGCATTCCTTCCAGGGGCCCGGTCCCGGCGAACACAAAGGGAATATCCGGCAGACGTTTGCATACCTCTACCAGGGTTTTTACCCCCTTTTCTTCGCTGAACCGGCCAAAATACAGCACATAGTTCTGCTTTTTGGGATTTTCCCAGGGGATGTCCTCCACGAAGTTGTGAAGGGCACAGGTTTTCCCGGCAAACAGCGGATTGCTATCCAGCTTTCCCTTTAAAAATTCCGAGCAGCAGACAATGGCATCGATGTTCCGGTACACCCGGTTTCCGTTCCAGATGTCCGCCTCCAATGTGCCAATCAGGCTTTTGGCCGCGGAGCCGTGGATGCACCGGGAGCGGAAGCAGTTGCCAAAATGCCCGCCCAGGCACTTTTCACAGTTCTCGCCCGTATTGGGGTTTCGCAGCATGTGGTTCGGGCACACCAGCTGATAGTCGTGGGCGGTGTAAATAACCCGGCAGGGGTGGCCGGAATTCCGCCAATTCTGAATTTCCAGGAGGATGCTTGGTGTCAACTGGTAGTTGAAATTGTTCAAATGGCAAACATCCGGCTCAAAATCCTCCAAAACCAGCCGCAGCTTTTTCCGGGCCTCGGCGGAATAGACGGTCTTGACAGGATAGCTGAGCTTGGAAAGCTTTCCGCCCCCGTGAAAATCCATGTTGGAGGTATAGGCCTCCACCCGGTTCCCCACCCGGCGGTTCGGATGGTCCATGCCGAAGTACTGCACCTCGTGCCCCTGGGAGACCAGGTATTCCCCCAGCCGGAAAATATAGGTTTCCGAGCCGCCGTTGGGGTGCAGGAACTTATTGATCATGAGAATCTTCATAGCCGCTCCTTATCCGTACAGCGTCAGGGTCCGGCGGACCACGTCGTCCCAGTTGTATTTGCACAGAATGTATTCGCAGGCTCCTTCCCGGAGCTGGCGGACGGTCTGGGGGGCATCGCACAGCTGCTGCAGCTTGTCCCGCAGGTCCTCCATGTCCCCTCGGCGGAAGGTCACGGCCTTGTCCGCCACCACCTCGGCGCACTCCGGGATATCGGACACCAGGCAGGCGTTGCCATAGCTCATGGCCTCCAAAAGGCTCAGGGGCATCCCCTCCAAATCAGAGGGCAGGGTGTAAAAATAGGCGTTGCTATAGAGCTCCTCCAAGGGCCTGCCCTGGACGAAGCCCGTAAAGAGAATGCGCCCGTCCCCTTCCGCCAAATGCTGAAGCTCTCGCATGAACAGGCCGGAATCGGAATTGCCCCCGGCGATGACCAGCTTTTTTCGGGTTTTTACCTGCCGGAAGGCCGTCACCAGGTTTGCAAGGCCCTTTTCCGGCACCAGACGGCCCAAAAACAGGATGTATTCGTCCTTCCGGAGGCCAAACAGCCTTTCAATCTCCTCCGGTTCCCGAATGGCGGGGCGGCTGATGCCGTTGGGGATGAAGACCGTCTCCCGGCCGTAGGTTTCCAGGAAGTAGTTCTTCACGTTCTGGGAAAGGACGATGATTTCGTCGGCGCAGTGGGCCGCAACCCATTCCCCAAACTTAATGTACCGGCTGGCGATGCCGCCCCATTTGGCCCGCTGCCAGTCGATGCCGTGGATGGTGGCGACGCAGCGCTTGCCGAAGAGCTTGGGCAGCCACAGCATGGCGCAGGGCCCCTCGGCGTGAAAATGAACCACGTCGTACCGGGAAAAGGTGCAGGCGATGGCCCCGAACAGAGACGAGGTCATGGCCGCGAAGCCCTTGCGGTTGACGGTGGGGACGGTTTTCAGCCGGATGCCCTTGTAGGTTTTCCGGGCCTTGCCGTCAAATTCCTTGCCGCTGACGTGGTGACCGGAGCGATTGTAGCAGGTGACGCTGTGGCCCAGGGCCACCATGCGGGTGGAGAGCTCCTCGACCACAACCTCTACCCCGCCCTCCCGGGAGGGGACGCGTTTCTGGCCCAGCATGGCGATATTCAGTTTTTTATCGGACTGGTTACCCATGGGATGCTGCTCCTTTGGATGTTTTGTCGGCTGCCCGGGACGGAAAAACCCGGAACCGGTATCTATGACACAGTATATTCTGCGACATTATACAACGATTCCGGGGAAAAAACAAGGGGGTTACTGAAAAATGACCTTTGCGCTGTCGGAAAATGTTCTGGGGGTGACCATGCTGTCGAACTGGACAATCACGCCCCGGCCATCCCGGGGAACGCCGATGACCGAGCCGGGGCCAAACACCGGATGGCTGACCCGTTTTCCTACCAAATCCGAGGGGACCTCCTTCTGCGCCCCCGGGTCCTCGGTCTGCCGCACCTGTTCCAGGGTCTTCTCCTCCAGACCCGGGTCTAAGGGCACGGCATAGTCCACGTTTTCCTTTTCGGCGTTAAACAGGAACCGGCTGGGATAGCGGAAGGAGCCGTCGTAGCTCTGCCCCGCGGCATCGGACAGAAACAGCCGGTCCTTCGCCCGGGTAAAGGCCACGTAGCACAGCCTGCGCTCCTCCTCCAATTTTTCTCTGGTATTGGCCCGCTTTCCCGGGAAAATGCCCTCGGACAGGCCGCAGACAAACACCACCGGGAATTCCAGGCCCTTGGCCGAATGGATGGTCATGAGCTTGACCGCCTGGGCCTTTTCCCCGGTGTCCATATTGGTAAAGAGGGCGGCGTGGTCTAGGTAATTGCCCAGGGACACGTCCTCCCCCGCCTTGCGGGTAAAGTCGAAAATGGCCTGCTTCAATTCCGCCAGGTTGTCAAGCCGTTCCTCCTCGCCGGATAAGCGCAGGGCGCTTTCGTAGCCGCTGTCCTGCAAAATACCGGCCAGCAAATCGGTTAAGTCCATGGTTTCGAAAATGGCCCGGTATTTTTCAATGAGCCTGGCGTAGTCCCGGGCCCTGCTTCGGCGGAAGGAGTCGGTTTCGAGATTTGCAAGGAGCGCGTCGTAGAGCGTTCCCCCATGCTGGGCGGCGTAGGCCTTCAGAACGGCGATTCTTGTCCTGCCCACTCCCCGCCGGGGCTCGTTGACCGTGCGCAGAAAGCTGATATCATCCGGATTGTAAACCATGCGCAGGTAGCTCAGAACATCTTTAATCTCCTTGCGCTTGTAGAACTCCACGCCGGAATAAAGCACATAGGGAATTTTGTTTTTGAACAGGGACTCCTCCAGCGCCCGGGATACATAGTGGGCCCGGTACAGTACCGCCATATCGGAATAGGACACGGCCTCCTCTCCCTCGTGGAGGGCCCGCATGTTGGCCGTCACCCAGTCGGCCTCCAAAGCGCCGGTTTTGGCGTGAAAGTAAAGGGGCTTGCGGGTTCCCTCCCGGACGGCGGTGAGGCGCTTGGGGAGCCGCTCCCGGTTCTTTTCAATCAGGGCGTTGGAGGCCGCCAGAATCTGAGGGGCGGAGCGATAGTTTTCGTTTAAGTAGATGGTCTTGGCCCCGGGATGGCGGCTGGGGAATTCCAGGATGAATTTCACGTCCGCTCCCCGCCAAGAGTAGATGGTCTGGTCCGGGTCCCCTACTACAAAGAGATTTTTGTGGTAGCCGGAGAGAATGTCCGCCAGGGAATACTGGTCCTTGTCAATGTCCTGGAACTCGTCCACCATGACGTATTCCAGCCTCTGCTGCCACTTTTCCCGGGCCTCTTTACTGTGGTTCAGGATGTAGAGGGCAAAGTAGACAAGGTCGTCAAAGTCCAGGGCAAAGCACTTCCGCTGCTCGTAAAAATAGCGGTAGAGAATTTTGTCTTTCAGGGTGGAGGCGCTCTGCACAAGCTCCAGAAGGTGGTTGAGGTCCGGGTCAATCAGGGTTTTGACGTAGCCCCTGCCCCCCTTGCGCCAGCCGATATGGTCCACGGCCTCCTGAACGGTGATGTCCCGGCCCGTGATGCCCAGGTCCTCAAAGACCGTGGAGAGCATGGCTTTTTTGTCCTCCTCGTCCATAATGAGGAAGGTTTTGGGGTAGCCCACCACATGGCAGTCCTCTTTCAAAAGGCTCACGCAGAAGCCGTGGAAGGTGGTAATCCTTGCCAGGTCCTGGTCCGGGAGCTGCTGCCGGATGCGCTTTTTCATCTCCGCCGCGGCCTTGTTGGTAAAGGTGACGCAGAGAATATTGGCGGTGGAGATGCCCAGCACGTCCACCAGGTATAGATACCGGGCCGTTAAGGTCTTGGTCTTGCCGGACCCGGCCCCGGCCACCACCCGGATATACCCTTCCGTTGTGGTCACCGCTTCCCGTTGCGCGGGGTTCAATTGCGAAAGATACTCCATGGCAGCCTCCTTTGTGTGTGAGACTATAATAAAACAAATCTTCAAAAATGTCTACTGGCATTTTTGCGTTTGTCTTCTGCTTGGGTACAAACATTCGCCAAAGAAAAACAAAATTTTCTTTGGGCTCTTGCTTTTTCCCTTTCCCGGTGGTATAATCGCCTCAATCCCATTTGCGGAGGATACAGCGATGCAGAACCTGTTCGCAGCCAACTTTTATTACTACTATTACTTTTTTACCCGAAAAAAGTAATAGAAATTTGTGCTGCGATTCTTTTGGGATCGAAAAATGGAAAGCTTAGCGCCGCACGAATTTCCGTGCGGCGCTTTATTTTTACAAGGAGCTGGAGAAAATGATTGCAATTTTGAAAAACGGTACCACCCAGGAGCAGAAGGACCATCTGATTGGGTGGCTTAAAAAGCAGAATCTGGATGTCCATGTGTCCGAGGGCAAGCAGGTGACGATTCTCGGCCTGGTGGGCGACACCAGCCGGGTGGATATGGAGCTGCTGCAGAGCCTTGAAATGGTGGAGTCTGTCAAGCGGGTGTCCGAGCCCTTTAAGCAGGCCAACCGGAAGTTCCACCCCAAGGATACCATCGTGGAGGCAGGGAAAAGCCGCATCGGCGGCGGGTATTTTGCCATGATTGCGGGACCCTGCTCCGTAGAATCCGAGGAGCAGATTGTGGGCATTGCCAAATCCGTCAAGGAAAGCGGCGCGACCCTCCTCCGGGGCGGCGCTTTCAAGCCCCGGACCTCTCCCTATGCCTTCCAGGGTATGGGCGCTGAGGGCCTGCGGCTTCTGGAAATTGCCAAAAAGGAGACGGGACTGCCCATCGTTACGGAGATTATGAATATCAACACCCTGGACCTGTTTGAGAATGTGGATGTGATTCAGGTGGGGGCCCGGAATATGCAGAACTTCGACCTGCTCAAAGAGCTGGGCAAGACGAAAAAGCCCATTTTGCTGAAGCGGGGCCTGGCCAATACCCTGCAGGAGCTGCTTATGAGCGCGGAGTACATTATGAGCGAGGGCAACGAAAACGTCATCCTCTGCGAGCGGGGCATCCGGACCTTTGAAACCTACACCCGGAACACCATGGATATTTCCGCCATCCCCGTGCTCCACGAGCTGAGCCATCTGCCTGTGGTGGCAGACCCCAGCCACGCCACGGGCAAATCCCGGCTGGTGCCGGATATGGCCTGCGCCGCTGTGGCCGCCGGTGCCGACGGACTGATGATTGAGGTCCACAACAACCCGGAAAAGGCCCTGTGCGACGGGGCCCAGTCCCTGACCCCCGCCCAGTTTGACGAGATGGCCCGGAGAATAAAGGCCCTGCGGGAGGTGCTGGCATGACGGTGGGAATTCTTGGCCTGGGGCTCATCGGCGGGTCCCTGGCCCGGGCCTACGCCCTGGCGGGCCATACGGTTTACGCCAAGAACCGGGACGAAAACACCCTGTCCTTTGCCATGCTCTCCGGGGCGGTCCACGGAAAGCTGGACGAAAAGACCATTCCAAAGTGCAGTTTGATTCTTCTGGCCATCTACCCCGGCGGCTGCGCCCAGTGGCTGGAGGAGAACGGAAAATACGTTTCCAGGGAAACATTGGTGCTGGACTGCTGCGGCATTAAAAAGGAGGTCTGCGCCCGGTGTTTCCCGGTGGCGGAGCAATACGGCTTTACCTTCGTAGGCGGCCACCCCATGGCGGGCTCCCAGTTCTCCGGTTTTAAGTACAGCCGGGCAAACCTCTATCAGGGCGCGCCCATGGTTCTGGTGCCCCCGAGGTACGATGACATTGAGCTTTTGCAGCGGGTAAAGGACGCACTGGCCCCCTGCGGCTTTGGCATGTACTCCGTCACCAGCGCCGAGGACCACGACAAAATGATCGCCTTTACCTCCCAGATGCCCCATGTGCTGAGCAACGCCTTTATCAAGTCCCCCACCGCCAGAAACCACAAGGGCTTCTCCGCGGGCAGCTACAAGGATTTGACGCGCGTTGCCTGGCTCAACGCCCCCATGTGGAGCGAGCTGTTCCTGGAAAACCGGGAGAACCTGCTCTTTGAGCTCAATACCTATCTTGACAACCTGACGGCCTACCGGGATGCTTTGGAAAACCGGGACGAAAAAACGCTGACGGCCCTTCTGGAGGAGGGCAAAAAGGCAAAGGAGGAAGTGGACGGATGAAAACAGTAACGGTAAACGCGTCCCGCACCTATGAAATTCTCATCGGGTCCGAACTGCTTTCCCAGCTGGGCAGCCGGGTCAAGGCCCTGGGAAAGGTCCAGACGGTGTGCCTGGTCAGCGAAACCACGGTCTATCCCCTTTTTGGTGCCCAGGCGGAGCAGAGCCTGCGGGAGGCCGGATTTACGGTGAAGACCTTTGTCTTCCCCGCGGGCGAGGCCAGCAAGTGCGGCGATACCTATTGGAAGCTTTTGAATTTCCTGATTGAAAACCACCTGACCCGGACGGACCTTCTGGTGGCCCTGGGCGGCGGCGTGGTTGGGGACCTGACGGGCTTTGCCGCGGCCACCTTCCTCCGGGGCATCCGGTTTGTCCAGGTGCCCACTACCCTTCTGGCGGCGGTGGACTCCTCCGTCGGCGGCAAAACCGCCGTGGACCTGCCCGGGGGCAAGAATATGGTGGGGGCCTTCTGGCAGCCCAGCCTGGTGCTGTGCGATACGGACACCCTGAATACCCTGCCGGAGGATATTTTCCGGGACGGCTGCGCGGAGGTTTTGAAGTACGGCGTGATTTTTGACAGGGCGTTCTTTGACTACCTGGCCCAAACCGGCCCGGACTTTGACCGGGAGACCGTCATTGAGCGCTGCGTCATTCTCAAACGGGATGTGGTAGACCGGGACGAATTTGACACCGGGGCCAGAAAGCTTCTGAACCTGGGCCACACCTTCGGCCACGGGGTGGAGGCCAGAAGCGATTTTACCCTGTCCCACGGCAAGTCCGTGGCCATAGGCATGGCAATCATTGCCCGGGCGGCGGCCAAAAAGGGCATACTGTCCCAGGAGGATTGCGCCTGCCTTCTAAAAACCCTGACCGAATACGGCCTGCCCACGGAAACGGCCTATTCCCCGGAGGAAATCGCGGAGACGGCCCTGTCCGATAAGAAGCGCACCGGCGGAACGCTGGGGCTTGTGGTGCCGGAGTCCATCGGCTCCTGTGTCCTGACCCCGGTTCCTGTGGAGGACGTTCTCAGCTGGGTGAAGGCGGGGATGTGACCATGGATATAACCGTTACCCCCGGAAAGCTCCATGGCACTGTCCGGGCCATCCCCTCCAAATCCCAGGCCCACAGAATGCTCATCTGTGCCGCCTTTGCCGATACGCAGACGGTTTTGACCTGCCCCGAGACCAACCGGGACATTGATGCCACCGTCCGGTGCCTGAACGCCCTGGGGGCGGACATCACCCGGACCTCCGACGGTTTCCTTGTGGAGCCGGCCCGGGAGATTCCAAAGGAAGCGGAGCTTCCCTGCCAGGACAGCGGCTCCACCCTGCGGTTTTTGCTGCCGGTGGCCGGGGCCCTGGGGTGCCAGGCAACCTTTCATCTCACCGGGCGGCTGCCCGAAAGGCCACTGAGCCCCCTGTGGGAGGAGATGGAGCGCATGGGCTGCGCCCTTTCCCGGCCCACGGCGGACACCGTCCGCTGCCAGGGACGGCTCTCCCCCGGGGAATACCGAATTGACGGCGGGGTTTCCAGCCAGTTTTTAACGGGACTGCTCCTTGCCCTGGCTCTGGTGCCCGGGGAGAGCAGCCTCACGGTCCTGGAAAAGCTGGAGTCTGCCCCCTATGTGACCATGACCCAAAGAGCCATGGCACTGTTTGGGCGGAATACCGAGAATTTCCGGATTTCCGGCGGCACCTTCCGCTCCCCCGGGGCACTGACGGTGGAGGGCGATTGGAGCAACGCCGCCTTTTTCCTGGCGGCCCAGGCCCTGGGAAGCGACGTGACGGTAGAGAACCTGAATTTCGATTCCCCCCAGGGAGACCGGGCCTGCGCGGCGCTTCTTCCCGGGCTTACGGAGGGAAGGCTGACCGTTGACGCTTCGGACATTCCGGACCTGGTGCCGATTCTCGCGGTGACGGCGGCCAACTGCCACGGGGCGGTGTTTACAAACATTCAGCGCCTCCGGCTCAAAGAATCGGACCGGGTAGAGTCTGTCATTGCCCTGCTCACCGCCCTGGGCGGCCGGGCGGAGGCAGACAGCGACACCCTGACGGTCTGGGGCACGGGCCTGACAGGCGGCACGGTGGACAGCCGCAATGACCACCGCATCGCCATGGCCGCGGCCATCGGGGCAACGGTGTGTTCGTCCCCCGTGACGGTTCTGGGTGCCCGGTGCGTGGAAAAATCCTATCCCGCCTTTTGGAGGGAATACCAACAATTGGGAGGCAAGTATGAGCAGCACCTACGGTGAACATTTAAAGCTATCCATTTTCGGTCAGTCCCACGGCCCCGCCATCGGCATGGTCCTGGACGGCATTCCGGCAGGGCTTCCAGTAGACAGGGTGGCGCTTTCCGCCTTTTTGTCCCGCCGGGCTCCGGGGCAGAATGAATACTCCACCCCCCGGAAGGAGGCGGATGCCCCGGAATTTCTGGCAGGGCTCCTGGACGATACCACCTGCGGGGCCCCCATTGCCGCCCAGATTCGCAATACCAACACCCGCTCCGGGGACTACGCCAACCTAAAGGACTGTCCCCGCCCCGGTCACGCGGACTACACCGCCCAAGTAAAATACGGCGGGCATCAGGATGCCGCGGGGGGCGGCCACTTTTCCGGCCGCCTGACAGCGCCTCTGTGCATCGCGGGCGGCCTTTGCAAGCAGTGGCTGGAAGCAAAAGGCATCCGGATTGCTGCCCACATCGGGGCCATTGCCGGGGTGCGGGATGAGCCCTTTGACCCCATCGCCCCCCAGCTGGACTCCGTTTCCCCGGCCTTCCCCACCCTGTCTCAGGAGCGGGGCGAGGCCATGAAAGAGAAAATCGCCCAGGCCAAGGCCCGGGGTGACAGCGTCGGCGGCATTGTGGAGTGCGCCGTCGTGGGCCTCCCCGCGGGACTGGGGGACCCCATGTTCGGCGGCATGGAAGGAAAGCTTTCCCAGCTGCTCTATGGCATCCCCGCGGTGAAGGGCGTGGAGTTTGGCGCGGGCTTTGCCGTGGTGGAGATGACGGGAAGCGAAAATAACGACTTTTTCCGGGTGGAGCAGGGACGCATTGTCACAAAAACCAACCACTGCGGCGGTATCTTAGGTGGCATCACCGACGGAATGCCCCTGCTGTTCCGGGCCGCCTTCAAGCCCACCCCCTCCATTTCCCTGCCCCAGGAAAGCGTCAGTCTTTCCGCCATGGAAAACAAAGACCTGGCGGTCAAGGGCCGCCATGACCCCTGCATCGTCCCCCGGGCGGTGCCGGTGGTGGAGGCCGCTGCGGCAATCGTTCTTATGGATATTTTACTGGGCGAAGGTTCCTTCCGCCCCTGAGGAGAGAAAAATATGGATTTAAAGGAATTGCGGGGGCAAATTGACGAGATTGACGACCAGCTTGTGTCGCTCTTCTGCCGCCGGATGGACATCGCCGCCCAGGTGGCGGACTATAAAAAGGCCAACGGCCTGCCCATTCTGGTGCCGGGCCGGGAGCGGGAGATTCTGCAGGAGGTATCCAAAAAGGCGGGGCCGGAAATGGCCGCCTACACCAGGACCCTCTATTCCATGGTCTTTGAGCTGAGCCGTAGCTATCAGAACAAGCGCAACGGCGGCAATCCGGAGCTCTACCGGCAGATTTCCCAGGCCATTGACGCAACCCCCAAGCTCTTCCCCCAGGATGCCATGGTGGCCTGCCAGGGCGTGGAGGGGGCCTACTCCCAGCTGGCCTGCGAGAAAATCTTCAAAAACCCCATGATACTGTACTTCAAGACCTTCGACGGGGTGTTCGGGGCCATTGACCAGGGCCTTTGCAAATATGGCGTGCTGCCCATTGAGAACTCCACCGCCGGGTCCGTGACCAAGGTATACGACCTGATGCTCCAGCACAATTTCTACATCGTCCGGACCTTCCGGCTGAAAATCGACCACAATCTTCTGGCGGCTCCCGGTGCCAAGCTGGAGGACATCCGGGAGATCTATTCCCATGAGCAGGCCATCAACCAGTGCGGGGCGTTCCTGCACAGCCTGAAAAACGTAAACGTGGTGGCCGTGGCCAATACGGCCATAGCCGCGGAGATGGTGGCCTCCTCCGGCCGGAAGGATGTGGCGGCCATCAGCAGCCGCTCCTGCATGGAGCTGTATGGCCTTCAAAATCTGGCTCCCTCCATCCAGGACAAGGGCAACAACCGCACCCGGTTTATCTGCATCAGCAAGGATATGGAAATCTATCCCGGGGCGGACAAGACCAGCATTATGATGGTCCTGAACCACAAGCCCGGTGCCCTTTATAAGGTCCTTGCCAGAATCTATGCCCTGGGCATCAACGTGACCAAGCTGGAATCCCGGCCCATTCCGGAGCGGGAATTTGAATTTATGTTCTATTTTGACTTGGAGACTTCCATCTATTCCGACGAATTCGTCCAGCTTATGTGTGAGCTAAGCGACTTCTGCGAGGAATTCAAGTACTTGGGAAGCTTCTCGGAGGTGGTCTGATGAAATGCGGTTTGTTGGGTAGAACCCTGGGCCACAGCTACTCCCCCCAGATTCACGCAAGGCTGGGGGAATACAGCTATCAGCTTTTCGAAAAGGAGCCGGAGGAGCTGGAGGACTTTTTGAAAAACGGGGATTTCACGGGCCTGAATGTAACCATTCCCTATAAAAAAGCGGTGATTCCCTACTTAGACGAGCTCTCTCCCCGGGCCAAGGCCCTGGGGGCGGTGAACACCGTTGTCCGGAGAACGGACGGAAGTCTCATCGGCCACAATACGGATTTCTTCGGCTTTGAAGTGATGCTCCGGACCTGCGGTGTTTCCGTTGCCGGGAAAAAAGCCCTGGTCTGCGGCAGCGGCGGGGCCTCCAATACGGTGTGCGCCGTTTTGAAGGAGGCGGGGGCCAATGTGGTGGTTCTGTCCCGGTCCGGGGAAAACAACTACCGCAATCTGGAACGCCATGCCGACGCTTCCCTCATTGTCAACGCCACCCCTGTGGGGATGTACCCAGAGGTTGAGAAGGCGGTTATTGAAAACCTGAACGGGTTTCCGAAGCTGGAGGCGGTCTTGGACCTGATTTACAATCCCGCCCGGTCCATGCTCCTGATGGAGGCGGAACAGCGGGGCCTTCCAGCCGTCAACGGTCTGCGGATGCTGGTGGCCCAGGCCAAGGAGAGCGCCGAGTGGTATACAGGCACCCCCATTGACGACAGCGTTATCGAAACCATTTACAACGACCTGCGCCTACAGATGGAGAACATCATTCTCGTCGGTATGCCCGGCTGCGGAAAGACCACCATCGGCACCGCCCTGGCCAAGGCTCTGCATCGGGAATTTCTGGACGCGGACGCGGTCTTAGAGGAAAGAGCCGGGCGGCCCATCACCGAAATCATCCCCCAGGATGGCGAAAACGCCTTCCGGGCCATGGAGTCCGCGGTCCTCCTGGATTTGGGCAAGCAATCCGGGCTGGTGATTGCCACCGGCGGCGGCTGTGTCACAAGGCCGGAAAACTACCCCTCCCTGCACAGAAACGGCACCATCGTCTGGCTCAAACGGCCCATTGCGGACCTGCCCACCGAGGGGCGGCCTCTTTCCAAGGCCGGGCATTTGGAGGAAATGTACCGGAAACGCGCGCCTATGTACCAGGCGTTTTCCGATTTTTCCGTGGAAAACACCGGGACCCCGGAAAAGGTTGCCCGGGAAATTCTCGATAGGCTCCACGGACAGGAGGTTCAAAAATGAAGATTCTTGTGTTAAACGGACCCAATATCAATATGGTCGGCATCCGGGAGCCCGGCATTTACGGCACCCAGAGCTTTTCGGACCTGTTAAAGCTGATTGAGGACACGGGCAAGGCCCTGGGGGTGGAAACGGAACAGTACCAGTCCAATCACGAGGGCTGCCTGGTGGACAAGATTCAGGAAAGCTACGGCAAAGTAGACGGCATCGTCATCAATCCCGCCGCCTACACCCATACCAGCGTTGCTATTCTGGACGCGTTAAAGGCAGTAGCCATCCCCGCGGTGGAGGTCCACATCTCCGATGTGGATGCCCGGGAGCCCTTCCGGCAGATTTCTTACCCGGGGCGCTACTGTGAAAAGACCATCAAAGGAAAGGGCCTTGACGGCTACCGGCTGGCAATGGAATACCTGCATGAAAAATACGGTGGAGCAAAGGCGTAAGAATATAAAAAATTTCGAAATTACGCCGTAGGGGCGGCTACCAGCCGCCCGAAAACCGGCGGGACGGAGGATAATGGATGAACGTATACACCGACGGGGAAACCTCTGCCTTCTCCTGCTGGAGAAGGTGCCCGCAGGCGGATGTGGAGGGGACACC
>OIYG01001714.1_pt1 | contig 15731 bp, 15 predicted proteins | sample 1587861 | NCBI WGS metagenome assembly OIYG01 (sample SAMN03283272) | human gut metagenome | biome: human-associated habitat; material: feces | host: Homo sapiens | place: Peru | collected 2012 | reverse complement strand
TAAATTCTACTTCGTCAGTGAGCATCTTCCAGATGACTCTGACAAGCTTGCCGGCGCAATGCCCAAGTGCATTGTAGTGAGACCGGCCTTCAGCCCTCTTGGCATTGTAATAAGCCTCGAAGGTAGCGTTGTTTCTAACAACGTTCCAAGCTGCATTGATAAGAGCGTAGCGTAATATGCGGGAACCGCGTTTGGACATACGAGTTGTCTTAGCCTGAAAGTTACCAGACTGATAAACAGACGGATCCAGACTGGCAAAAGCAAGCAGCTTGTTAGGATTGGAGAAACGGTGAATATCACCTATTTCACCAAGAATCATTCCACCATTGATATATCCGATACCAGGAATGGTCATGATGACAGAATCGTTGAATTTCATGATATCCGTCATCTCAGCTTCAATCTTTTCTAATTGGCTATCCAGTAACTCGATTTGTTGAATGGTTTGAGTTATCTGAATAGATATAGCGCTGTCGTTGGCACCGACAGACTTCTGTGCGAGAACTCTTAATTCTTTGGCCTGCTCTTTAGTAAAGTGTCCGTGCGAGTTCACTTTGAGCAGATTTGCCAGATGAGTCATATGCATGGAAGCAATCTCTTTTGGAGAAGGTGCTTCTTTTAAAAGAGCATAGACAGCATTCTGATGCAGGCCGGATTTGAAAAAGTATTGAATCTCCGGGAATACCTGATCAACATAGGTTGTCAGTTGGATTTTCAATCGGGTGCGTTGCTTAATGGTTTTCTGCCGAAAGCGCCCCAAGGCCTTAAGATCCATCATATCGAGATCAAAGAAGGTAATAAATCTTAGGTCATCCTGCATCATAAGAGTTTTAGCAATAACAAATGTGTCGACCTTATCTGTCTTTGTTTTACGAACATTGTTCTTGCGCATCTGACAGGTTTTGATGGGGTTCAACACACACACTTGGTAGAACTCAGCAACAAGGTATCGAACAAGGTTGTCACCGTAGTGTGCCGTCGACTCAAGACCGATGATGATGCTGTTCTTATCGAATGATTCGAGCTTAGAGACCAGCAGTTGGAAGCCATCAGCGTCGTTTGTGAATTTGAACGGCTCAAGAATTATTTCACCGTCGGAAGAAATCGCAGCGGCGAAATGGTTGAGTTTGGCAATATCAATGCCTACAAAAATTTTCATGAGGTTGTACCTCCCTTTCCTAAAGTCTGATACCATGATGTCCACCATCGATTATCATCGTAGACTTGATAGAAATAAGTACTTTGAGTGAAAAACACTCCGGCAACATCCAGCTGATAAACAATTCAGATAAAGGTAGCGGCAATACACTCCAGTTGAGTAGTCAAGCTACAGGGAAAAATCAAAAGTCCATAGTATCTGAATTGTATTGAACCACGATATTAAAAGAAAGGAAACGTGTGATAATTAACTTCCTAATTATCATACAAGGCTAATATGGCATTAATCAAAAATGAGATTCCTATACTTGAGTATGATACAGAAGAACATGCTGTATTGATGCCGGGAGAAAGATGGAATTATGAGTTTACTGAGAAAGCAGTTATGTTGTTTATGGAACCAGAGATAGATGAATATGTTATAAATCATGAATGCGAGCTCGTTGGGAAATTTGAGAGTGTTACAAAAACATTTTTGGTTTATAAGACAGTACATAAAGGTGTTCCAATTACATTTTGTCAGGCACCATTAGGTGGTGCGGGAGCGGTCCAGGTTATGGAGCAGCTAATTAAAGGTGGTGCGAAGAAAATTATTGCAGCAGGCTGTTGTGGTTCTTTGGTTGAAGATACAGAAGGAGATTATTTTATACCAACATCCGCTTTGCGACAAGAAGGTACATCATATCATTATCTGCCACCATCAAGAGAAGTTAAGCTTGATGAAAAAGCTGTTGAAGCAATAGAGAGGGTGCTGATAAAAAATAACAGACTTTATCGTAAATGTAAGACATGGACAACAGATGGATTTTATCGTGAAACGAAGGAAATGATTTTGTACAGAAAAGAAGAAGGATGTTCAGTGGTTGAAATGGAATGTGCCTCTATGGTTGCATGTGCTAAGATGAGAAATGTTGTATTTGGACAACTTCTATTTACGGCGGATTCTTTGGCTGATATAGATAGTCATGATGGAAGAAACTGGGGAAATGAACATTTTGCATATGCTATGACGCTGGCATTTGATGCAGTTTTGGAGGTGTAATGGTGAGAACAGAAAAAGAAATGTATGATATGCTTCTGCAAATTGCAAGGGAAGATGAGCGAATTAAAGCTGTTTACATGAATGGCTCAAGAACAAATAAAAATGTACCCAAAGATATTTTTCAGGACTATGATATTGTATATGTTGTAACAGATACAAAACCATTTATTGATGATAAAGGGTGGATAAACCGGTTCGGCGAAATATGGTTTATGCAATATCCTGATGAACATCCGGATTATCCAAGTGATAAAGAAAACTTTTATGGTTGGCTTATGCAATTTAGGGATGGTAATAGGATTGATTTGCATGTGGAATCCATAACGCATGCAAAGGAACATATATCAGATGATAAATTATGTAAAATACTATTAGACAAAGATGGTATTTTGCCGGATATACCAGAAGCTACAGATAAGGATTATTTTGTTAAAAGACCTTCAAAAGAACAGTTTTTATGTACTTGTACAGAGTTTTGGTGGTGTTTGAATAATGTTGCCAAAGGACTTTGGAGAGAAGAACTGCCATATGTTAATGATATGATTAATTTTTGCGTGAGAAAACAGTTAGAAATGGTAATATCATGGAAAATTGGAATAAAAACAGACTTTACAGTAAGCGTTGGAAAGTCAGCGAAGTATATTTATAAATGGATACCAGAGGAGGAATATAAAGAATATCTTTCTACTTATTCATGTGGAACTGTAGATGAGTGTTGGAAATCTGTTTTTAAAATAGTAAATATGTTTGCTAATGTGGCAAGGAATGTTGCGGAAGGATTAGGATATCATTATAATTGTGAAGAAGAAAAGAATTGCATTGATTTTTTGAAAATCGTGCATGAGTTACCGAAAAATGCAGATGAAATATGTTGATTGTAGTAAGCAAAATGTATTTTCATAATGATTGTCCTTTCTTTGTTAAAATTATAAGTAGTTCTGGGAATGTGTGGGCAGTCCTCAGCATACAACACAAATGCAACACTGTTACCAACAAATCCCTTGTTTCAGTGCTTTTCAAGCTATCCAAACGTTAACAAAGAGATAATATTAAGAAAATTGATATTTCAAAAAGCCCCGAAAAATCGGGGCTTTCTTTATACCAAAAATCAAAAAATAAGCATTTTTTGAATAGTAGCCACATTGTAGACACACAGTAGCCACACCAAAAAATAAAAATCAATTTTCTAATATATAACAATATAAAAAAGTCATATTATTAATAAGCAAAAACAATAAAACTTTTATTTTTTCAAATGTATGTATTTGATAGTTCCAAATCTATCACTTACATACTTTTTTTCATATTCAAAATTATTATTATGTTGTGTCAATAATTGTTCAGTTAAATCATTATCTGTTTCAAATGTATTTGTAATTATGTAAGCGCTTAGTATTCCTACGTCCACGCCAAATAAGCGCTTGCCCTAATTGCTAGATGCAAGCGTTTTACTTCATTTTAGTTTTGACAGCGTTGTTTTACATCTTCACTCCAAGGAGCGATTTTCTCAAGCTGCTCATCTGACATGGATTCATTTGGACGCTGTTCCAATAAATAAGTCAGATATTTGTATACATTCAGATCATTGGCTTTTGCCATTTCGACTATGGTGTACACAAAGGCACTGGATTCCGCACCTTTCGGAGTTGCACTAAATAGCCAGTTCTTGCGGCCAACAGTAAATGGTCTGATTGCATTCTCGCTTAGATTGTTGGAGAAACTGCAGCGGCCATCTTCAAGATAAGTCATTAAAGTATCTTTCCGATTCAGCGCATAGTTCACTGCTTTCTCGAAGCGGGTTCCTTTTCTTGGCTTTTGATGTTCCAGCCAAACCCAAAACGCATCGAGTACGGGTTTCTCTTTTTCCAGGCGATACGCTTTTCGCTGCTCAAACGTATGCTCTCTGGCTTTGGAAATACGTTCATAGTCAAACAGTTTGGAGCAGAACTGAACGCCTTGCACCGCAGGATTGCTGTAATCGTACTCCTTCCCTTTTGGCACGGCCTCGATAAAATACCTTCTTGTATGAGACCAGCAGGAGCAGCGTTTAATTCCGGGGAGATTATTATATCCCTGATATCCATCTGTTTCCAGATAGCCATCTGAAAAACCATCCAGAAACGATACTGCGTTATATTTTGCCCTCGTTTCGGTGTAATGATAAAGGATGATTGGGGGCAGTCCATCTTCTCCGGAGCGAAACAGCCACATGAAAGAATCCGTCTCAGGATTCCTTCCGGGTTCCTTTAAAACCTGAATTCTTGTTTCATCTGCCATAAGAAAAGTTCGCCCAAGCAGCTGGCGGTGCAGGTAATCATATAATGGTTCAAAATAATTCTTTGCACAATAGATAATCCAGTTTGCAAGCGTTGCTCTTGTGAAAGGAACTCCAAGCTGCTTCCAGTCCTGTTCCTGACGATAGAGCGGCATGGCATTGACAAACTTCTGATACATAACCCATGCAACCGCCGACTCTGAAGTATAACTGTTTGGAATCAGTGCTTCCGGAACATGTGCTTTTACAAACTTGATATTTTCTGCCATTGTATTAGCAGTGGAGCATACCGGACACTTATAGGTCTCGCGATAGATATTGACTACTTCGCCTTTTGCCGGAGTATACCGGAATTCATGACGAACAAACTCTTTACCGATTGCTTTAAGCTCTGCACCACATTCAGCACAGTTGCGCTGATCCTCCGGTAATGAAATCAGTTCATCCCGGGATGGAACACCTTTAAAGAGTTCCTGGTGTGTGCTTTTGCTTTTCCGCTTATGTTCCGGAACAGTTATGGTAGGTATTTCAGGATTATCATCAGCTTCCTGTTCTGCCTCATCAAACAGATTTATCTGACCACTGATATCTTTGCTCTTTTCGCTGGATGTACCAAAAAGCTTCTTTGTCAGGTAATCAATCTTTTCCTGAAGAATCTTTTTTTCATCACGGTCGGCGTCAATGGTCTGTTGCAGTGATTTAATCAATTCTGTCTGTGCTGCAATGGTTGTATTCAGTTGGCTAATGAGATCTTTATACTCAAGAATTTTTGAGTCTTTTGCATTACCGGCCATATGTTTCTGCTCCTTTTTCCATGCTTTCATTGTACCATAAAAAGCATAGAAAAAGGAGCAGGAAATCCAGTATTTTCAAGGCTTCATAGCACTTGCGGAGTTTGCGAAAGCTATACACAGAACCGATTTTATTTACGGAAGTTTTCAACGATTAATTTGTTGGTTTGAAGGCTTTCGGCTGTTCGATTTCCAGTCCGGACATCAGCCAGTCGAATTGCTGCCAGGTAAGCTGACGCACCTCCTGTGCGTTTCTTGGCCAGCGGAATCGTCCCTTCACTTCGATTCTTTTATAAAGAAGGACAAAGCCATCCGATTCCCATAAAAGTGCCTTGATTCGGTCGCAGCGTTTCCCGCAGAACAGGTATAGCGCACTGCAGCGAGGATTCATGTTTAGCTGATTTTCAATAATGGCACACAGTCCATCAATCGATTTTCGCATGTCGGTATAATTGGTCACAATGTAAATTTCATCAGCGACCGTAATGTCCCCTAGCATGCGAACTCCAATAAAACTTTAATGGTTTGAGCAAGAAGCATCGGATCTGTCCCGTTAGAAATCGTAAGTTTTACATTTCCAATCGTCAGTTCCATAGAACACGGAACTGGTCCAAGTGGGATATCCGTCAGCTGTGACACAGCAGACTGGTTTCTCTCGATTTTTACAACTTCCTGGGAAATAGAATTTCTAACGGTTCTGCCTATAGCAGCCGGAATGTCTTGGCAGCCTTTTTGCCGGAGACGTTTTACCCAGTTATAGAATGTTCCGGGCTTTATGTCATGATTCATGCACCATTGCTGGTCTGACAGGCCGCTTCTTCGGCACTCCATGATTAATCGGTATTGGTCTTCGGCACTAACTCTTGATGTTCGCATTGTAACTCCTCCAGTAATAAATGAAGTGAAATGCTTGCATCTATCAAATCTAGCAAACGAAATAAGAGTGAAGTGCTTGCATTTCCTACCAATGATTATGGATGAAAATTTAGGCTGGCACAATCCGTCGAAATACTAAGCACTTACGTAATTATTGGCAAATCCAAATTTTGATGTTAGGTATCCACAGATATACAAAATGTTAGATGCAGCTTATAAAACAGACGGGTCACCTAAAGAGTGGTATGAGAATAGTATTGTGAGAGAAACTGGTATGTATAATGGACAGGAGATTTAGAATAATTTTATAAGTGGCATTGTTATTTATATGTTAATTTGGTTTAATTGCATTTCAGGATTGATTTCTGGAGTGCTTTTATAATATATATTTGTTTATTATCTTATATTTATGATGATAAATAGAGTCATTGACGAATAATTGCAAAAATAAAATATAATACAAAAAAAGTAATAGAGTCTATTGAAAAAAGCCTTGAATAGTGTTATCCTAACTATAAGAATTTTATTAGGAGGTATTTTATGGCACTTGTTATGGCTTTTTCCTATGATTCAAGACCAATCCAGACTATATTGAATCAAATTAGGAATATAAATAAAAGAGACGGTATTGATCTTCAACCTAATTATCAAAGGGGATATATATGGAGTTCGGATTTTAAAGATAAATTATTATATAGTATTATTAAAAGCTATCCTATTGGAAATGTGAGTTTAAGAGTACGTACTGAGAAAAATGGAAAAGGAGCTATGCAAGAGGTTGTAGATGGACAACAAAGATTAACTACAATATATAAATTTATTGAAAATGAGTATGTTATTCAAAGTGATATATCTAAAGATATTATAGAATACATTATAGAATATATGGGGGAAGATACGGATGAAAAATTAAATAGGTTAAAAAAAAGAATGCATAATAAAGGCAAAATATCTATTTCATTTAAGCAACTTCCTGAGGCGATACAAGATAATATTTTGGCATATAATATATCTATTACAAATATAACAAATGCATCTGATGATGAGATAACAGAGTATTTTCGTTACTTGCAGAATCAAGAAAGACTTAGGGCAGGAGAATTACTTAATTCGATACCAGATACTGAGCTTGAAAAGTATTTGAATCAGATTGAAAAAAAAGAAATTTTATTATCAAAGTTAGCGTTTCAAAATAAAAGGAAGCAGTTTGATCGCGTTTTCTATAGTATTGTAGGATTAATAGATGGTCAAATAGGTTTTGGCGTGACTGACAAGGAAGTTATGAAATTCCTAGATAGTTGTAAGGATTTAAATGATGATACGATAAAAAGTGTAAACTATTTGATTGAGACATTAAATGAAATAGCTGCTGATGAATCTATACCTGTAAATTATATTTCATGTAATGCGAGAGCAATGAAATTTTTATTGCTTTTAATAGTTCTGAGATTGGTTGATTTTAAAACTGATTGTAAAAACAAGTTAAAAGCATTAGACGCGATAAATGAAAAATTGTCAGCATTTAGTTCAGCAAAAGCAGATAGCGTAATGAAAGCTTTTTCTGGTTATTCAGGTAATGTAATAGAAGAGTATAGATTGCTTGCGTTGATATCTAAAGGGGGGCATTCATTTAAAAGAGTAAAAAATAGAATGGAAATATTGGCATATTATATTAATAATTTTGACAATAGAGAACAATCATCTGGAATTATACTTGTTGAGGAAACAGATGAATGATTTAAATAAATAAAATACTTTGAATAGTTGTAAGAAAGCATAGGTTAATAATCTATTAAAGGTGAGAAATTATGAATGTTATGGAACAGTGTCCAGTATGCGGCAAGAGAGGAATATTTAAGCAAGTATGTTATGATCCTACTGCAGTTTTTTATGAATGTCCCGTTTGTGGACGGTATGAATACTCAATGGAGAATAATGCATATGAAGAATTAGATTATAATGAATTAGCACCATTTTTATTTTATGAGGGATTCAGAAATCAGCAGAGTAGAGTTGAACACAGGTATTATTCTACAAAATCAAGAGAATGGTGTGATACATATACAGTGGAATTTAGAAATGGTAATAATATTGCAGGAATGCCAGTCCATATGGATCAGGATATTATTTCATTATGGTTTCCAAAAAGTTTTTCTCAAAAAGTTGATATGATTTTACTTAAATTAAATGAATTGACAGAATTTGTTGGACAGGAAATTAAATTGGATATTCCATCACTTCTAAGTTGTATGTTTGTTAGAAGGTTTAAGTCAGACAATAGAGAAACTGTGGATGATAAAGAATTAGTAAAGCAAGCACTTTATATGACATCTTATTTGTTTGAAATAGGATATGTTAAGGGAATAAATTGTATAAATGGTGATGTTTCAAGAACGGATAGTTATTATGGAGAGATTTCTATTACCCCTAAGGGCTATGATAGGATAGATCAATTACAACAAAGAGATAATGAGGGAAAAGATGCATTAGTAGCAATGAGATTTGGAAGTGAAACTCTAAAATTAAGAGAAGCAATACGAGAAGGAATTTTTGATGCGGGATATCATGCGATATTTATTGATGAAGTTGAACATAATGGCTTTATAACGCCAGAGTTATTAAGTAGAATTAATAAGAGTAGATTTGTTGTTGTTGACTTAACACATAGAAATAATGGGGCATATTTTGAAGAAGGATATGCAATGGGATTGGGAAAAACAGTAATTCAGTTATGCAAAAAGGGCGTTGAATTACATTTTGATATTGCACAGATTAATACAATTATGTGGGAAGATGAAAAAGATATTCCTTTGCGATTGAAGAATAGAATAGAGGCAACTATAAAATAAACTTTAGTAAATTTGTTAACGATATGAAATAAATATTGATACGGTTTAAATCTAATTTATGGGGTGAGTGTTGAAGAACTGGAGGTGTAAAAAGAATTGGAAGAAATATTAAATACATTATTGGTCTCTTGTGTACCAGCTATCATAACAGGGATTATTTCTTGTTTGACAGCAAATAAAAAAGCCAAAGCAGAAATCGCAACATTACAAGAAAGTAATAAGCATGAAATAGAAAAGTTAATGAAGCAACATGAAGTGGATATTGAATCATTGAAAGAAAAACATCAGCTTGAAACTGAAAAATGTGAGCAGGAGCATAAACATAAAATTGAAATAATGCAGATTGAACATAAAAATGCTCTTGAAAGCAATGAAAAACAGCAAAGTAATGCAGCAATGTTTAGTGTGATGACGGATATAATTAAGGAACCACAAAAATTGCAAGGATTATTGGAACTTGCCAATAATCCTGCATTCAAAAAATAAATGATTATAGAGTTATTTAATAGGGATTCCAGTTTGTATCCATAGCATCAGCCCAAGCCTGCAACTCGCAATCAAGAGCAAGTGCAGCATACATTAGAGGATTATCAATTGCAAGGTTATCAATAAGCCTTTGAGAATTAGGTGTAGTATGGAGATTCTTTTCAGCTTCAGCACAGGATAAGAATAGAAGTGTGTTATCAGCAAAAGCAATATCAATTCCGTTCTTATATTGGTTATAGTAAGCAAAATGTATTTTCATAGTATTAGTCCTTTCTTTGTCAAAGTAATGAGTAGCTCTGGGAATGTGTGGGTAGCCAATCGCATACAACACATATGCAACACTGTTATACACAAATTCCCTATTTATGGGCTTTTCTTGTTCTAAAAACGTTAACAAAGAGATAATAAAAATCAAATTAGCGAGAATAAAAAGACCCTTGAAAATGTATATTTTCAAGGGTCTTTTGCAATAGAGGCGAAGAAAACAGGGGAAGTTTTTATGGCAGACAGATATTCCAAAGATAAGGACTATAAGGTGGTCACGGTCATTATTCTGACGGCGTACCGGGGAAAAGAAGACCGGCCGTATTTATGAAAAAAGCGGATGCGCTCATGTATCAGAACAAGTTACAGCATAAAAATCGTAGAAAAGATGAATAGGTTATTAAAGATTATGAAAAGTTTTGCAGGATTAAAACAGAAATATATCGGAGACCGTGCGTTTTACAAACGATATCTCCTTCTGGCAGTGCCGATGATCGTACAAAACGCGATCACGAATCTGGTCAGTTTCTTAGATAATATTATGGTCGGGCAGCTGGGGACGGAGCAGATGTCCGGTGTCGCGATCGTCAACCAGCTGATCTTTGTATACAATCTGGCGATCTTCGGCGCGGTGTCGGCGGCGAGTATCTTTGGCGCGCAGTATTTCGGAAAAGGAAATCACAAAGGACATATGTATTCCTTCCGTTTTAAACTGTACGCGACACTGCTTGTGACGGGGCTTACCATACTTTTGTTTGTCACGAAAGGGGGCAGCCTGATCTCGCTGTACCTGACAGATACCGTGGGAAACGGAGCGACCGAGCTTGCGCTTCAATATGGAAAACGTTATCTTGTGATCATGATGGCAGGGCTCATCCCGTTTGCGGTCAATCAGGCATACGCGACAAACATCAAGGAGACCGGGCAGACCTTCGTGCCGATGATCGCCAGCTTTGCGGCAGTCGGAGCAAACGCCGTGCTGGATTATCTGTTGATCTTCGGCATCGGTCCGTTCCCGGAACTCGGTGTGGAGGGAGCGGCGCTCGCGACTGTGGTTTCCCGTTACCTGGAAGCGCTTATCGTGATCTTCTGGGCGCATATGCACAGACAGAAGAACCGTTATCTGGAAGGAGCTTACGCGGGCTTTGGAATCCCGGTCGGGGAGTTAAAGGCGATTCTTATCAAAGGTTCGCCGTTAATGTTAAACGAGGTGCTCTGGGCTGCCGGAATGACGACCGTCACCCAATGTTATTCGGTTCGCGGACTGGATGTCGTGGCAGGTCTGAATATCGCGACCACGATCACGAACCTGTTTAATATCGTATATCTCCAGCTCGGTGCCTGTATCAGCATTGTGGTGGGACAGTATCTGGGCGCCGGGGAGTTAGAGGAGGCAAAGGACGCGGACAACAAGATGATCGTATTCAGCGTATTCTGCTGTGTGATCATGGCATCGATCATGTTTGCGGCAGGGCGGTTTTTCCCACAGATCTACAATACCACCCTGGAGATCAAAAAACTGGCGGCAAATTTTATCGCGGTTTCGGCGATCATCATGCCATTTTGTTCGTTCAGCCACGCATCCTACTTCACGCTCCGTTCCGGTGGAAAAACACTGGTAACGTTCCTGTTTGACTCCGTGTTTACCTGGGTCGTGGTCGTGCCGGCGGCATATCTGTTGGCGCACTTCACCGGACTTGGCATCGTAAGCGTTTATTTCTTTGTGCAGGCAACCGAGCTTATCAAGGTGGTCATCGGGTACTGCATGGTGCGCAGCAACGTGTGGGTAGTACAGATGGTATAAAATGGTTGAAATCGCAGGTGAAAGACCGGAAAACAAAAAGTCCCATGAATCTGACACCATACAGGGAGACAAAAGGTTTTTATTGTAGTAGTATAGAATCAGAGCGATAAAAAGGAGACGTTATGGGAAAGATAAATCTGGGAAAAAAACTGACTGCAATACTCTGTGTGGTGTTGTGCTGTGTACAGACGACCGGCTGCGATAAAAAGGCGGTAAAGGAGCAGGCGGCGCAGATCTCGCAGGGAGCAAAGGACGCGGCGGCGGAAAAAGTGGACGCGTATCTGGAGAGCTGCACGGAGAGTGACAGTGAAAGCGAAGTTTACAAGCCGAGCATGAAGGATGAGCCGGAAATCTATGAGCGGGCAGTGGATGATTTTTTTGCGGCCGTAGACTCCGGAGATAAGGAAAAGATTCTTGCGCAGTTTGCGCCGAACGTGCGAAAAAATAATAAAGACCTGGAAGAAAACTTAGACGAGCTGCTTTCCTTTTATCCGGGGCCGACAGACCGGTGTGAACGAGACGGAAATGTGGTAGAGGGAAACTATGATCAGGAATACGGAATTGATCGCTATAACGCCCTCTCCTGGTTTGCGGTGGTGTCCGGCGGAACGACCTATTACTGCAAATTTTCTTATGTTTACCGGGACGATGCCGATCCGGACAATGTCGGAATCGAGTTTGTGGATATGGTATCCGAAAAGGTGATATGCGCGGAGAATTTTAAGTGGCCCGAGGAGCCGGGGATCTTTGTAAAAGAAGATGCGCCGGGGGACTATGAGACGGCACGGATCGGTGGCAATCCGGTCATTTATGTGCCGGTTGAGCGGAAACACACACTCACAAAGGAGGATGTAGAAGCGTTTTTAAAGACCGGCGGAAATTTTACGGATTTCAAAGAACAGTTTGGGGAGCCGAATGCAGAGGAGATAAAATACAGTTCCTATGCGTATGAACTGCCGGAAGAAAATAGCGAAAAACGCTATGTAAGTTTTCTGGTGGATCATAAAAAAGACTGGGAGATCTTAAGGGTGACAATAGAGGAGGAAACAGGCATTGTAGAGAATCTTTACCGGTCGCCGGAATTGGATTGACAGGATTGAAAGATTCGTTTATACTTCACATAGCAGAAAAAATAAGCACAAATAATGAAATGAGGTGACAGGCATGGACAGTTGCGGTGATGCGTATCGAAGTTGGAGTGACGGAAAAATATGGAAATATTTGAAGCGCCAGTTCGCGGATCATACGGATACTGCGGCTGGTCTGTTCTTGTTGTTTTAAATATTTTCTAAAGATTCTGATCGCTCTTTGCAAAAGGGCGGTCTTTTTTTGTCCAGTTCCGGTAATGGTGACAGGGAAAATCAGCGACAGGACAAAGAAAGACGCCTCAAATAAGAAAGCGAGGGCAGAAAAATGAATTTAAATTATGTAAAAGAGATCGCGAAGTGGATGCAGAGCGACAGACCGGTTGCTGAGATCAAAGAGGAACTTCTCAATTATCATGACAGGGATATTGCGTTCGCGATTGAATCCTTAGATGGCGCGGCACGAAAAAAAGCATTTCAGATCCTGGATGAGGAACGGCTTGCGGATGTGTTTTCTTATTTTAAAGCTCCGCTGGAATATATGGATGAGATCGGCATGGAGCGGTTCGCGGCGATCGTCAGTGACATGGATTCGGATGACGCGGTCGATGTGTTAGAAGAATTGGATGACGCGACCAGAAAGCGGCTTGCGCCTCTTTTACAGGCGGATGCGAGGAAAGCGATCCACCTGATCCGCTCTTATGATGAGGATGAGATCGGAAGCCAGATGACAACAAACTTTGTCCGGATCACCCATGGGATTTCCGTGAAACAGGCGACCAGGAGTCTGATCTTACAGGCAGATAAAAACGATAATATCAATACAATCTATGTCTCGGACGGCGAGCGCCATTATGTCGGGGCGATCGACTTGAAAGACCTGATCACAGCGCGCGAATATGATGATCTGGAAGACATCATCGTGTCCTCCTATCCGTATGTTTTTGCCGAAGAAAAGATCGATGCGTGTGTGGATAAGATCAAGGAATACGCGGAGGACTCCATTCCGGTGCTGGATGAGGAACGAAGGATCGTCGGAGTTATTACGGCAACGGATATCACGGAACTCGTAGATGAAGAAATGGGAGAGGATTACGCCATGCTTGCCGGTATGACGGAAGCATCAGATTTAGACGAGACAACGTTTCAGAGTATGAAAAAACGTCTGCCGTGGCTGATCTTACTGCTGTTTCTCGGAATGGGCGTCTCCTCCGTGGTCGGTCTGTTCGAGCAGGTCGTAGCCCAGGTGGCGCTGATCGTCTGCTTTCAGTCGCTGATCCTTGACATGGCGGGAAATGTCGGAACACAGTCGCTTGCGGTAACGATCCGCATCTTGATGGATGAGAACCTGTCATTCGGCGAAAAATGGAAATTTATCGGAAAAGAACTGCGGGTTGGAACCTACAACGGACTTCTGCTCGGCGGAATGGCGTTTTTGTTTATCGGGATCTATGTTACGGCAGCGAAGGGAAAAACACTCGCGTACGCGTTCACAATATCGGGCTGCGTTGGCATCTCGCTTCTTGTCGCTATGATGATATCGAGTCTGGTCGGAGTGCTGACACCGATGTTTTTCCACAAGATCAAGGTCGATCCGGCGGTTGCCTCCGGTCCGCTCATCACGACGATCAACGATCTGGTCGCGGTTGTGACCTATTACGGACTTTCCTGGCTGCTTCTCATCCGTATGTGCGGAATCCACGGCTAAAATAAAGATGGCGGTTGTGCCGGAAAATGAAAACGATTATAATAAAAGCAGGGATACAAATGATAGCGTAAGGAGCAGTTACCTATGGATGAAAACGAACAGAAGGAACCGATGACAGAGCCTGCGGAAGCAGCAGAGCAGACGCAGGAAGAAATAAAAAAAGAAGAACCGAAACAGGCGGACACAAAACAGGAAGACGAAAAAAAACTCACAGAGAGCCTCAGGGTGCGGAAGATCGGCTATATGAAACAGCAGGTCGAAAGACAGCGCGCGGCAGAGGATCTTTTGACCGAGCAGATCATGGAAGAACAGAGGATCCTGGATGAAACGCTCGGAGAGATCGACGACCAGATCGCATGTACGGAAAAGAGCAGAAAATACAACCGGGAAATGCAGGAAGAACTGAATGCCCGCGTGTACGGGATGCATGGGATCAGCGGCGACAAGATCCAGGGAATGCAGGAGAGCAAAAGCGCCTATTACCGCGGCTGCGCGTTTTCACTGTTTTTCCTCTCTGTGATACTTACGCTGCTCTGCGGATTTCTGCATGGATTTTCAGCGGATGTCACATTGTTTATGCTTTGCTATACCGCGATCGAGGGAGCATTGCTTGCAAAGGATGAAAAGAGGAGCCGGTGGCTCGCGTTCCTTTGCAGAGTGCTTTATCTTTTGATGTTCCCGGCGATGATGGTGCTGTTTGTGTGCTATGAGCTGGGATATCCGGAGTATGGACAGCTTCTGCCGTTTATGACAGCAGGCGGTATCGTGATCGTGATCCTTGCGGTGGCATCCGTGTTTTTATACGATCCGTACCGGAAAGACAAGAAACGTCTGCGGACCGCCAGAAACTATATGAGCGATATCGAGAAGCTTGCAAGAAAAGAGATCAACAAAAACAGAAAGATCCGCGACCGGGAAGAGAAAAAAGAGCAGAAGGCTGCGGAAAAAAGAGAACAGAAAGAGCAGAAAAAAAAGCTGCGTGAAAAGCGAAGAGAAGAAAGAAAACAGAAGCGGGAAGAACGAAAGAACAGGAAACAGGAACCGTAAGAAAAGGGACTGTCGCATGAAGTGATTCGTGCGTCAGCCCCTTTTTTGCATTTCACATGTCAAAATGCACCACTTACTTCATTTTTCCACCACAGAAAAAAGAGTGTGCTAAGATAATGACATCATCGATGATACAAAAAAGGAGGGATCTTGTGAACGTACAGATAAGGGTAGACGAGACAATAACAGAACCATACGCGGTTTTGTATACGCCGGAACTGAATGAGCAGATAAATGAAATGGAAAAACTGATCCGAGGACACGGGAAGGAGGAATTTTTACTGCTCGAACAGTCTGCAAATAAAAAGTCAAGCAGAAATTAATGAACATTGAAAAATTTATACAG
>OIYG01001711.1_pt1 | contig 15758 bp, 16 predicted proteins | sample 1587861 | NCBI WGS metagenome assembly OIYG01 (sample SAMN03283272) | human gut metagenome | biome: human-associated habitat; material: feces | host: Homo sapiens | place: Peru | collected 2012 | reverse complement strand
AGTTCAAGCAGGAATTGAACAAGGGCTTGAAAAAGGTTTAGAACAAGGAAAGCAGTCAAAAAAGATGAAAACGATTCTTCGTATGATTGCAAAGAATGTACCAATTGAACTGATAGCTGAATGTACGGATTCTTCTATTCAAGATTTAACAAAATTAATGAAAATAGCAGATATATAATAGATTTCAAAAAGAGAAGCATACACTTCTCTTTTTGTATGAAAGAAAACTGAGGGAATTATCCCTCAGTAGACTATTTATTCAAATTATTTAACGTAAACTGTGCCATCTTTCATCACGAATGATACATGGTTCATTGTACTCATATCATCTAGTGGGTTTTTATCTACTGCAACGATATCAGCAAATTTTCCTTCAGTGATTGTTCCGATTACATCATTCATACGTACTAATTCAGAATTGATTCGTGTTGCTGCCTGTAATACATATACAGCAGGCAAACCTGCTTCAACCATCAATTCGAATTCACGAGTTTGTTTGCCATGGTAATTTCCAAATGTTCCAGCATCTGTACCAAAACAAATTCTTACTCCTTTTGCAAAGCATTTCTTTAAGTTGTCATAATGCTTTTCAAGGCACATTGCTGCTTTATTTACAGCTTCTTCAGGAATTCCAGAAGCTACACCACATTCGATAATTGATTTAGCAGCGATAATTGTAGGTACCAAGAATGTTTGCGTAGAAACCATCATATCGATTGCTTCATCATCCATAAGCATACCGTGTTCGATAGAATGAATTCCTGCGCGCATTGCAACTTTCATACCTTCAGCACTATGAGCGTGGACGCTGGATAGTTTTCCTCTACCATTAGCGATATCTAAGGCTGCTTTCATTTCTTCATATGTAAATTCAGCAGCATGTGGGTTATCACCAGTTGACATAACTCCACCTGAACCCATGATTTTGATTTGATCTGCACCATATTTGAAGATATTTCTAGCAGCTTTGCGGCATTCATCAGGGGAATTGCAAACAAATGCAGAACCATCATGATCATCAATTCCTAGTGGATATCTACTGTCTGCGTGTCCGCCTGTTGCTGTAACACATTTACCTGATGTAATCATTCTTGGACCGTCGATTTTACCAGCATTGATTGCTTTCTTAAGAGCTACATCTTCAAAATCGTTACAAGCTTCATCACGGATTGTTGTAAATCCTGCTAATAAATCTTTTTTAAGGTTTACCATTCCGTCAATTGTTCTATCTCCTGTTGTTGGATAACCTGCAACAGGTTTTGTGTCTCCATTCATTGTGCAGTGCATATGACCGTCAATGAATCCAGGCATAACAAACTTGTCACTTAAATCAATGACTTCAGCACCTTCTTCATGAACGTTGTCTTTGCTTGCAACTTTAACAATTTTGTTATCTTCCACAACTACAGCCATATTTTCAAGAACTTTATCATCCTCAGCTGTGAAGAGTTTTCCACATAAAATTACTTTTTTCATTACATTATCTCCTTTTTGTTAAATAAAAATTTATTCCAGTTTTTGCTTTTTTGCAATAATTTACAGAAAAAAGTACAACTAAATGTTGTACTCATGTAAGAAGCTGAAAATATTTTCATAGAATATTTTGCGTATTTCATCTGTTCCATTATACAGTTCATGTTTTGCATGAGGGATAACGACAAATTTTGTTGTTTTAGATAATTTTTTAAACAGGTTTTGACCATCATTATCTACCATTGTATCGTTTTCGGCCTGCATTAATAGAATTGGAATATGTATTTTTCTTGCGCATATTGGAATAATATCAGTCGCTTTTCGGGATGCGATAGTCCACTCATATGTTGGACTCCATGTCTGATAAGATTTATTTTGTTTTCTTTCATCCATTTGATAATCATAGCGTTCTCGATCTAAAGCATTACTTTTTTCAAAATGATTTTCGCCAGTAAAACGTGTTGCTGTTGGAACTAACATTTTACCTAAATGGAAGATATTAGAAACATGTGTTAATGTTCTGATTTGCCATGGCTTAACACCACCATAATTAATTTTGAGCATTGGTGAACTTAAAATAGCATAATCATAATCTTCGGGATGACTTGCTAAGTATAAAGTTGCAACACAACCTCCCATGGAATGAGCAAATAAGACATGTTTTAATCCTTGAGATTTTGGTAAGACAATCTGTTTTGTAAAAGCATTCAAATCACGAAGATAATCTTCATAGTTTTTAATATATACAGCATCTTTTACTCTGACTTGTCTTGATGAAAAACCATGTCCTCGTAATTCTAAAAAGAATACAGAATAACCTTGTTCATAGAAACGATAGAATACTTCATGATATTTAGAAAAGAACTCACAAAAACCATGCACAACCGTAATAGAGGCTTTCGCATCAGGATTAATTGCATAATAGTATTGTATGTGCGTTTTTTTATCGGAAATAATTTGACCACTTTTTAAATGCGTAAGCATCCATGGCTTTATTTCCTGTTCTAAATAGCTTTCAAAATTATTCATATTCTTTATATGTTTCTAGTACGATATCAGGAACGTTAGTAATAATGGAATGTACATTTGCCTTAATACATGCATGAATTTCTTCTTTTTCGTTTACTGTCCAAACATTCATATCAATATTATTTTTGTGAGCATCATCAATAACGCCAGGGTATTGCAAGTTATATACAGCAGGATTAATTGCATCAGCATTATGTTTTAAAGCATAATTGATAATATCAATTGGACCATCCATGTATAAGAAACCAACATATGCATCAGGTTTTAATTCATGAATTTTCTTGCATGTATAATGATTGAAACTGGAATATTCTACCTGACTTTCCATATCATTATCTTTTACCAGTTTTAATATTTTTTCTTCCAGACCTTCATAAAATACAATACCTGTTTTAAGTTCAATATCAATACGCAACTTTGTTGGTTTTAGTAAATCTAATACTTCCTGCATTGTTGGAATAGAAGCGTGACCTAATTCAGGGAAATTCTGATTAAATTCTAATTTCTTTAGTTCCTCAAGCGTATAATCTTTAACCCATCCTGTGCCGTTACTTGTTCTATCAAGCCATTCGTCATGTATAACAACAATCTCGCCATCTTTTGTTAGTTGAATATCTAATTCAACTCCATCAGCGTTTATGTCTACTGCTTTTTGAAAAGATAATAATGTGTTTTCTGGTGCATAAGCGCTTGCACCACGATGTGCATATACTAAAGGTAATGTCATATGTATTTATCTCCTATTTTCATTATAGAACATAATTATGATTATTTGCTGTATAACAAAAATGAATATGGTCAATCAAAAATGAGAATAAGTGGAAAAATGTTTACCTCAAATAGCCTAATTTCTTTTTATAATAAAGGTAATAGAGGTTATTATTATGAAAATTAGAGAAGTAATTCAAAATGTTAAAAATTATCATGGTGGAACTGATTTTACAGGTAAACCAATTGATGAAGAAACAACACGTGACAAAGTTCTTTATGGGGATGTAGAGAAAGAATGCACAGGCATTGTGACTTGTATTTGGGCAAGTAGCAATGTGATTCGTAAAGCACATGAATTAGGTGCAAATCTTATCATCTCTCATGAAGCTTTATTTTGGAATCATGGAGATCACACAGATTGGTTAGAAGATAATGAAATCTTCCAGAAGAAAAAAGCGCTGTTAGATGAAACAGGTATTACTGTATGGAGAGATCATGACTATATTCATAGTGGTATTCCAGTAGATGGAAAATTATATGATGGTATCTTCTATGGACTATTAAACAAACTGGAATGGCGTAGATTTGTTGTGATGAATGAAGGTAGAATCCAACGCTTTGGTGAGTTCCATTTCCCTAACATTAAAGCAAGTGACTTAGCCATTGAAATAAGAGATAAGTTAGGAATGAATGGCATTCGTATTATTGGTGATCCAGATACAATCGTAAAGCATGCTAGAATTGCAAGTCATATTATTGGTCCTAACGATAATGGAATGCTAAGCGTGACAGAAAAAGATCAGATAGATTGCTTACTTACAATGGAATTAACAGATTTCACAGTAAATGAATATATTCGTGATAGTGCTGAACTAGGTCATCCTAGATGCATCATTTCTGTTGGTCACTTTAACCTCGAACAACCAGGTATGGAGTATGCAGTTAACTGGTTACCTGAAGCAATTGGTGATGCAAGTATTCTAGTAACATTTGTATCAGATGGTGATGTATTCAAATTCATTACTAAATAAAGCAAATAAACATAAGAGTTTAGTCGAAAGATTAGGCTCTTTTTTGATAAGATATGTGGTAATGATGAAAGGTGAATGACACGATGATTTGTAATATTGTAAAAGACACTTTCTTTTTATCGCAAAAAAGTGATTTAGCTACTAAAGAAGATTTAGATATATGTATGGATTTAATTGATACGTTGCAAAGTCATGAACATGAATGTATTGGTATGGCTGCGAATATGATAGGAAAAAAGAAAAGAATTATCATTGCAAGAATTGGCAAGATGAATGTTGTAATGAATAATCCTGTTATTTTGAAAAAAAGTGATCCATACGAAACAGAAGAAGGTTGCTTATCTTTGAGTGGTGCAAAGAAAGTAATCCGTTATAAAAAGATTATTGTTGAGTATTATGACATGAAGTGGAAAAAGCAGAAACAAGTTTTTACAGATCTAAATGCCCAAATTATTCAGCATGAAGTAGATCATTGTGATGGTATTTTAATTTAGGTTTTCAATAAAATCTTCATCAACTTCTTTGAGGAAACGAATGCATAAAATAAGTGCGACTAATTCAGAAACAGGGAAAGCAAACCATACATAATTTAATCCAAACATTTTGCTTAAGGCAAAAGCTAAAGGTAATATGATGATAAATTGACGAAGTAAAGTCACAACTAAAGATTCTTTACTGCTGTCTAAACTTTGTAAAATAGCACAACCTTGTACATTGACTCCACCAAAAACAAATGATAGTGAAATAGTTTTTAATGCTGGTATACCGATAGATAACATTTCATCACTGGCGTTGAATAAAGATAATAATTGGACAGGGAAAAGTTGGAATATAACAGTTCCACTTATCATGATCATAATTGTTGAAATAAGAGAAATACGAATACATGATTTTATTCTTTCTTTATTTCTTGCACCATAGTTATAGCTGATAATTGCAATAACAGCGTTACTCATACCGCTAACAGCCATGTATAAAAACTGTTGAAGTTTAAAATAAATGCTATAAACAGAAACAGATAACGCAGAAAATCCTGAAAGAATCATATTCATAAATACAGTCATAATAGACATAATTGAATTCATTAACATTGAAGGAATAGCAATTTTATACATTTCTCTTACTAATGATGCATCAAAGTGGAAATGCTTGAAATCTGTATGAATTTCTTTTACTTTGTGTCTTATGATATAGACACCTAATGCAGTACTTAAAAGTTGACCAAGTACGGTTGCGATAGCTGCACCTTTAATACCCATTTCCGGTAATCCACATAAACCGAAAATAAAGATAGGATCTAAGATAATATTTAATAAAGCACCAGCACCCTGAATAATCATGTTGTAGATGGCATTGCCTGTTGCCTGCATGAAACGTTCATAAACAATTTGTACAAATATACCAAATCCAAATATTGTACAGATTTGCATATATGAAATGCCTTCTCTAATGATTTCCATATCATTAGAGAATAGCAGCAGGAATTGTTTTGAACAGAAAATACCAAACAATATAAATAAAGAAGCGTGGAATAAAGCCATGAGTAAGCCATGTGTTGCAACACTGTTTGCTTTATCGAATTCTTTACTGCCTAAAAATCTTGCAAGAAGAGCTTGAACACTGATAGCTCCACCAACAGATAGAGATACCATGATCATCTGGATTGGGTAACATAAAGAAACAGCGTTAAGAGCTACTTCACTGTATCTAGCAACAAACACACTGTCGACAATATTATATAAAGCTTGAATTACCATAGATAAAATAATAGGACCACTCATATTGAAAAGCAGCTTACCCATAGGCATTGTTCCTAATTTGTTATTTTGCATAATAAAAAACCTCCCAGTTCTTTTACAAAGGCACTTTGAGGTTTCTGATGTTTTCACAAAGTGGAGAAACGTCATGTTTCGGTTGATATTAAAACAAATTATTTAATTTGCGTCAAGTTCATTGACAAAAATATAAATTTAAGTCATAATGAGAATGGTTCTCAATAAGGAGTAGAATGAAGACAAGAAATACACATCAGAAAGAAATTATCCAAAATATTATGCAAGGAAAAGGAGTGCACAAACATGCAGAGGATGTACTTCTTGAAGCAAAACAAATGGATAGCAGTATTGGACTTGCAACGATTTATCGAAATCTAAATTCTCTTGTTCAACAAGGTAAGATTCAGAAAATCGAAGGAACAGGCTACAGCTATTATGATGCTAATCCAGTACCACATGATCACTTTATCTGTAGTGAATGTGGCGATATTATGGATGTTATTTCTGATTATGATCAAGCACTTGATAGTTATGCAGAAATAGTGACAGGTGCTAAAATTGTTAAACATTCTATAACTTACGAGGGATTATGTGAAAAGTGTTTAAAAATACACGAAGGAGAAAAATAATGGAGTTAAAAGGTAGTAAAACAGAAGCTAATTTACAAAAAGCATTTGCAGGAGAATCTCAAGCTAGAAACAAATATACATATTTTGCAGAAAAAGCTAGAGAAGAAGGTTATGAACAAATCGCTAATTTCTTCTTAGAAACAGCACGTAATGAACAAGAACATGCAAAACAATGGTTCAAAGCACTATGCGGTGGTGAAATTCCTACAACAGCAGAAGCACTTCAAATGGGTGTAGATGGTGAAAATGAAGAATGGACAAGCATGTACAAAGAAATGGCTGAAGATGCTAGAAATGAAGGTTTCACAAGAATCGCTGCACAGATGGAAATGGTTGCTAAAGTAGAAAAAGAACACGAAGAAAGATATCAAAAACTTCTTGATGATCTAAAAGCACAAAAGACATTTGCTAAAGATGAACCAGTTGTATGGCAATGTGAAATCTGTGGTTATACAGTAACATCAAAGACAGCTCCAAAAGTATGCCCATTATGTGGATACAAAGAAAGCTTCTTCGAAATTAAAAAAGAAAACTATTAATAAAAAGAAAAGGTCGCAAGTAATTGCGGCCTTAATTCATATGATCTAATGCTTTAGAAACAGCTGTAGCGATAATACAGCATACAATCATTTCTATTGCACCCTGTACTCCAACCATAGCTAGGATTAATGCAATAGGACCATTAGTTCCAAGCTTTTCAGCAAAGCCCTGGATATAGTCAGTATTGTAATAGAAAAGCATAATGAATCCCATAAAGAATACAGTATTGAAGAATGGACAGCTTAATGAACCAATGATTCTGCTGCTGTTCTTTTTTTCATTCTTTGTAAGAGCTTTATAAATAAGTCCACAAAGTAAGCCGCATAAGATTCTCGCAATAACCGTTACGATGAAACATGCCCATGGATTTATACCTAATAAAACAGATTTCATACCACCATCAGTAAATGCTTGGAAGAAACTTGTTAATCCAAAGATAGCACCAAGTACAGCACCTGCTAGAGGACCTAATGTCATTGCGCCAATAGCTACCGGAACGCATAAGAAGCTTACGTTTAACATTGGTGTCTTGAATTGTCCAAGTGGAGTAAATGCCATAACTAATACAACGGCAGATAAAAATGCTAAGTTTGTTAAGTATTTTGTTTTTTGATTCTTCATTTCCCTAGATTCCCTTTTCTAATATTTTCTTGAATAATTGAATCTGCTAATTCATATAATGTGTCAGATCCTTTTTTCGTTCCAGTCTGTCTAGCATAAACTTGTTCTGCTTTGACATTGTGGTTTTTCCAGTCGATACCATTATTTGCATTATTTAACAACATTGGCTGAATATTATCCATAGCTCTCGCAAATTGAGATTCTGGTGTTTCTTGTGTCTCAAATTCATCAAATAAAGCAATTAATTCTTTTTTCTGATCCTCAGGTAATAGAGAATAGATTTTTTCTTTGGCTTTCTCTTCTCTTTCTTTTTGTGTCTTTTTACCTTCAGGATCATATGCATAAGTATCGCCAGCATATATTTCAACAATGTCATGTATTAAACACATCATCATTGTTTTGGCTATATCTATTTCGTTATTTGCATATTCTTTTAATAGATATGCCATGACAGCCATATGCCAAGCGTGTTCTGCATCATTTTCGTTTCGACCATTTCCAGATAAATGTGTTTGTCTGAAAATATTTTTTTCTTTGTCGATTTCCAAGATAAATTTTAATTGTTCTTGTAATCGCTTTGTCATGTAATCCCCCTTTACTTTTGAATTAGTATACCCCATATTTCAGTGGATTTGGTACAAAGAAACTGCTAATATATGGAATATGAAATTAGATAGTTATAAATTTACAGATTATTACCACAAATATATCGTCTTTGAAGCAGATGATTTAACGGATTACATGAAAGAAAGAATTAAGGTAACAGAAAAAGACTGTTATATGCTATGTTCTTGCTTTATTGATCAAGAAAATGGACTGCTTAGCTTTAATGTACTTTCTATTGGTGCTTCTTTTGATAAATGTACTAAAGGTTTAAAAAGAAAAAGTATGCTTGCAATATTTGGAGCAGATTTTGTTATGGATTTAGAGTGTAGAATTATTGAACCAACATTAGAAATGATACAGAAGAATAAAGCTTTTATTGAAAATGCTGAAAAAGATGAAGATGAAGATTTGATGGCTACTAGATTTGATAACAGAATAGATGATGTACGTGATTTATATTATCCAGATATTGTTTCTGTGGGGATATTAGAAGCACCTTCTATTGTTGAATTAGATATGAAAATAAAAAGATTTCATGGCCCATTTCTAGAAGGTAATTTATTAGACGTTCCAGAGGATATGAAAAAAGTACATACAGATGATTTAGTTAGAGCTTTACCATATTATATGGATTCTTCGCGACTAGTTGCGGTGTTTGTTGGAGAAAAATTATCCAAAGAAGCTAGAAAACAATACAACAAAATGATGAAGTTAGGTAAAGAAGCTATATTTGGCTTTAGTAAACCAATATTAAGGAGTTAAAAATGGAAGGTAGTTCAATTAGTAAAATTAAGTGTCCATATTGTGGTACAGAGTTTGAATTTACAAAATATGACTTTATCAATGCAGATAAAGATAGAGATTTAAGAGATGAGTGTGTATCAGGCGATTTATTTAGAGTAAGTTGTCCACATTGTAAAAAAGAATTCATGTTGCTATATCCTGTTTTATATTTTGATCCATCTCATAAGTTTGTTATTTGGTTCAGCGCAAAAGAAATGCCTAAATCAATGGACGCATTAAAAAAAGAAATTGCAAGGAGTGGTTATACATTAAGAAGATGTAGTACATTAGATGAATTTACAGAAAAAATTCAGATATTTGAAGATGGACTAGATGATGTAATGGTAGAACTAGCAAAATATGACTGCTTCATCGAATTCATTGATAATAAAAAAGGTACAGTAGAAGATATAACAGCAATTACATATGAACGTGCAGATAATGGTGTTATCAAGATTAATGTGCGTGCAGATGATAAAGGTATGTCATTTACTATTCCATTATCTATGATGGAAGAAGAAATGAATACTGATATGGATAAATACAAAGTAAACAATGAAGATTGGCCTTGTATTAATCGAGACTATATCATTAGTTTATTCAAGAAAACTGAAGGAAAAGCATAAGCCACAGAAATGTGGTTTTTGTTTATCAATAGATACACGTAACAAAGTACTTTGACGATAAGCTAAAAATACATTATCCTGATCTAAAGGATATAATCATGGATAAATTTTTTAATGATATTAGTTTAGGACTTGAAACAGCATTTATAGATAGAAGTATTAACTCTAATTCTTTTTATCAACCTGAATTTTTATCAAATAATTATGAGCAAGGAAGAAAGGTATTAGTTTCTTTAGAAAAAGAATTACTAAATTGTGATGAATTTTCTATAAGTGTAGCTTTTATTACAAGAAGTGGAATTGAACCCTTACTTTTAACATTAAAAGAATTAGACAAAAAGAATATAAAAGGAAGAATTTTAACAACAGACTATTTGTTATTTAGTGATCCTAGTGCATTAGATAAATTAAATGAATTATCTAATATTGAACTGAAAATGTATAAAACAAGTCGAGAAAGTGGTGGTTTTCATACTAAGGGATATATTTTTAAACAGGATGAAATCTATCGCATTATCATTGGTAGTTCTAACTTAACAATAGATGCCTTAACACGTAATAGAGAATGGAATACAAAGCTAGTTACAAGTAGTGATGGAGCAATCTTACATGAGATAAAAGATGAATTTGAAGATTTATGGCAACATCCTGAAACGAAAAATTATAGTGAAGTAGCAGCAGATTATCGTATTAGCTACTTTGAAAATAAAATCAAAATTAAACAAGAAGAAATAGAAAAAGAGAAGTATTTTGGAAAACTTGTTACTCCTCTTGTACCTAATTCTATGCAAGTTGCATTTATCAATAATTTAGAGAAAATCATTCAAAAAGGTGAAGATAAAGCACTATTAATATCAGCTACAGGTACTGGTAAAACTTATGCTTCAGCTTTTGCAATGCGTGATTTAGGATTTAAACGAGTTTTATTTTTAGTACATCGAAATCAAATTGTTAAACAAGCAAAGAAATCCTTTGAACGTGTTTTTGGTAATACTAGAACTATGGGAATTGTTTCTGGAGAAAGTCGTGATTTTGATAAAGATTATATTTTTGCGACTATTCAAACAATGAGTAAAGAAGACATTTATAGTCAATATGATAAATCTTATTTTGATGCGATTGTATTTGATGAAGCACATCATACTTCGGCAAGTTCATATAAAAGAATTATGGATTATTTTAAACCTAAATTTACTTTAGGTATGACAGCGACACCAGATAAACGAGATGATCAATTTGCAGGTAAGAATATATATGAGCTATTTAATCATCAAATAGCATATGAAATTCGATTGCAAGAAGCTCTAGAAGAAGACTTACTATGCCCATTTCATTATTTTGGTATTACAGATATAGCAATGCATGATAGTGAAGCGACATATACAAATATTGATGATTTCCGTTATTTAACAAGTGATGAAAGAGTAACAAGGGTAATGGAACAAGCTAGATATTATGGTCATAGTGGTAATAGAGTAAAAGGATTAATTTTTTGTAGCCGTGTTGAAGAAGCAAAAGAATTATCCAAAAAGTTTAATGAACGTGGATGGCGTACAATTGCTTTATCAGGCACAAATAGTGAAAAAGAAAGAGAAAACGCAATTGATAGACTTGTCATGGATACTGAAGTGAATGATAAAGGTGAAAGTCAATTAGACTATATTCTTTCAGTAGACGTATTCTCTGAAGGCGTGGATATTGTTGAAATTAATCAAGTTATCATGTTAAGACCAACAGAATCACCTATTGTTTTTATTCAACAATTAGGTAGAGGTTTAAGAAAAGCAAAAGAAAAAGAATTTGTTGTAATATTAGATTTTATTGGTAATTACACAAACAACTTTATGATTCCAATTGCTTTATCAGGTGATAGAACTTATAACAAAGATAATATAAGAAGATATGTACTTGAAGGCACAAGAATGATACCAGGTGCTAGTACACTTCATTTTGATGAAATATCTAGAAAGAAGATATTCAAAGCAATTGATAATGCAAATTTTAGTGATATAAAACTTATTAAAGAAAATTATATTAATCTTAAAAATAAGTTGGGCTATATACCAAGATTAATTGATTTTGATCGTTTTGGTGAAATGGATGTTCTTCGTATCTTTGATAATAATAGTTTAGGTTCATATTATAAATTCTTAATGAAGTATGAAAAAGAATATACTATTCGTTTGAATGAGACAGAAGAAAAATTCATTGAGTTTATTTCTAAAAAATTAGCAAATGGTAAAAGAATGCTAGATTTAGAAATGATTAATTGTATCCTGATTTATAGAAATCACTTGTTTGCTAGACTTAAAGAAATATTAAAAGAAAAATATACACATGAATTAACAGAACTTGAAAAGACTAGTATTAAAAATATATTAACAAATGAATTTCCGACTGGTTCGCAAGCTAAAACATATGAAAAATGTATATTTATTGAACAAGATGGTGATGATTTCAGAGTGGCAAAAGAATTTGATCAATTGCTTGAAAATCAGGCTTTCAAAAATATGATTCAAGAATTAATAATATTTGGATTATCTAGATATCAAACACAATATTCTAATACTTATCAAGATACTTCACTTGTTCTATATAAGAAATATACATATGAAGATGTATGCCGATTATTAAATTGGGAACATGGAGAAGTTGCTTTAAATATTGGTGGTTATAAATATGATAAGCACACAAAAACATTCCCAGTATTCATCAATTACGATAAAGCAGATGATATTAGTGCGACAACAAAATATGAAGACCATTTTATAAATAATGCAACGCTTGTGGCAATATCGAAAAGTGGACGAAGTATTAAGTCAGAAGATGTACAGAAATTTTTACATGCATATGAAAGAGGTATTAAAGTGCCACTTTTTGTCAGAAAAAACAAAGATGATAAAGTTTCTAAAGAGTTTTATTTTTTAGGATATATGAATGCTAGTGATAAAACAGAAGAAATAATTATGCCAGGCACAACAAAATCAGCTGTGGAAATTGAATGGAATTTAAAAGTGCCTGTACGTGAAGATATTTATGAATATATTGTAAAGGAATAAAAAATGGATAAGAAGAATATAAAAGTAGTAGCTGCCGTAATAAAAAATGGCAATAAAATATATGCAACACAAAGAGGATATGGCGAATTTAAAGGTGGTTGGGAGTTTCCTGGTGGAAAAATAGAACAAGGTGAAACAAGTCAAGAAGCTCTTGTTCGTGAAATAGAAGAAGAATTAGAAACCAAAATAAAAGTAAATGATTTAATCGATACAATAGAATATGATTACCCAACATTTCATCTTAGTATGGAATGCTTTTGGTGTGAAATTGTAAAAGGCAACCTCGTTTTATTAGAGGCAGAAGCTGCAAAATGGTTAACTAAAGAAGAATTATATTCAGTAGATTGGTTGCCTGCAGACTTATTATTAATACCTAAAATAGAGGGAAATTTATAAATTTACACTTTTCAATAAAAATTAGTGGTCAAAAATTACACTTTTCAATAAAAAATACACACTTAAAATTACAGTTTTCAAAAAACTCAATTGTGTTTAACAATGAATTCTACACAGATAAAATCATTTTCTTCTTCAGTATGATTTTCCGCAACTTGATAAATAAAACAATCACTGATAATTTGATATCCTAATTTGTTAATGCTTTTTGCCAGTTTATGTACTTCTTTTGGAGTGATTACTTCAGCAACAGGAGTAGTTTTATAAAAACGAAATAAAGTAACATCATTGTAAGAAATAGGTGTAATAGACAAAGAAGGAACATTTCTTGTGAGGAGTACACCAATATCATTTGGATAGTTATCTTGAAAAATAATATTATTTTCCACGCGTAATACAGCACGAGAAACACCAATCATCTTAAAAATATCAGGATATTTTTCGCTTGTTTGAGAAGAGTTTGGATAAAAATATAGTTCATCAAAATGAATGACATCATATTTTTTCTTTTCTTTTATACTTTGAAATATAGAAGAAATATCTTTAGTGTATTTTATTTTTTCTTTCAGCCATATTTCTTGATTTTCAAGTTCTGAAATTTTAGATTCAAGTTTTGCACAAATATCATTAATATCAGTTAAATTAATATATTGTAAAACTTCATCTAAGGGGATTCCTAAACTGTTATAGGATCTAGCCATAACCATTAAGAAAATATCATAATTTGTGTAAGTTCTATAATTGTTTTCTTCATTACGTTGAGGATGAATAATGTTTTTCTTTTCATAAAAGCGAATCATTTGTTCACTGATTCCCGTTAAAGCTTTTGCATCTTTTATATTCATAAATTTTCTTGACCTTGTAATAATTATAACGTTTATAGTGAAAATAGTCACAAGTTTTTAATTGTGCAGGAGGGATTTATGAGAAAGCTATTTTCAAGCATGCTTGCCCTATTTATGGCTTTTTCTGTTGCTGGATGTTCATCAAAAACACCTTCAGAAACAGGGACGTTTAAAGCTGGAACGTATAGTGCAAGCGAACAGGGATTTGGTGGTGAAGTAACTGTTACTATCACAACCGATACTTCTAAGATTACGGATGTAGTTATTACTGGGGAAAAGGAAACACCTGAAAAAGGTGGAGTAGCTATGGAACAAATGCAGTCTGCTATCTTAGAAAAACAAACAAGTGATGTTGATTTAATTAGTGGATCAACCATTACAAGCGAAGCAGTTAAAAAAGCTGCCGAGAAAGCAATTGCTGAAGCAAAAGGAGAAGAGATTGCTGAAGCAAGTGGTGAAGTCAAAATGCAACCAGGAGAATATGATGCAGAAAGCTATGGATTCTTCATGGGTTGGTCTGACAAAGTTAGAGTAACAGTTGATGAAAGCTCAATTGTAAGCATTGAATGGAATCCTGATGTTACTTCTGGCGATACTCCACCAATGTTAGATACTGTTGAGAAAAATTTATTCCCAAGAATCATTGAAAATCAATCAGTAGCTGTCGATGGTGTGACAGGTGCTACAGCAACATCTACAGCTGTTAAAAGTGCTGTAAAAGATGCTTTAAAACAAGCATTGGTTGCTGGAGGAAGTGATGAAGCTTTAGTATCAGCTTTTGAAAAAACAACAGAAAAAGAATCTAAGACAGAAACACTGGATACAGATGTATTGGTTATTGGTTTAGGTGGTTCAGGAACATATACTGCTTTGCAGGCTGCTGAACAAGGATTAAATGTTTTGGCAATTGAAAAGCAGGGAAGATATGGTGGAACAACTGCATTGACTTCTGAAATTGAATCAATTAACCCACCTCGTATTAAAGAAAAATATAATGATGGTAAAGATTACACAGATGCAGATGCTATGAAAACTGCCTGGAAAGAATATGTTGAAAACGATGAAAAAGAAGAAATGTTAGATTTATTCTTTGAACAGAGCGGACCAGCATTAGACTGGCTGTCTTTAGATCATAATATTGAATTTGATTACAAGGCACAGGCAGGATTTACTCCTTCTGACTGGTATGAAGTTAAATTCCAATGGTATCCAAATAAAAAAGAAGGTGACCCTCGAGTATTCGGTGCTAATAAAGCAGAAATCGCTGCAGATTTTGATTCATTAATTAATGATTATACAAAAGCTGGTGGAAAATATATGTTAGAGACAACAGCATATGAACTCATTACGGGTGATGATGGATCTGTTAAAGGTGTAAAAGCTAAAAATAATATTGATGGTACAGAATATACAATTAATGCTAAAGCTGTAGTATTAGCTACAGGTGGATTCTTAGGAAGTGGAGAAATGACAGAAAAGTATTTATCTGACGAATATTATCCACTAAAAGGATCATGGAATTGCTATGGTTCTAAAGGTAATGATGGAACTATGCTTGAACAGGCAATTGAAAATGGTGCAGCTACTTATAATATTGGTATGCCACCAGAAGTACATATGTCTGGAAGTGCTCA
>OIYG01001709.1_pt1 | contig 15768 bp, 15 predicted proteins | sample 1587861 | NCBI WGS metagenome assembly OIYG01 (sample SAMN03283272) | human gut metagenome | biome: human-associated habitat; material: feces | host: Homo sapiens | place: Peru | collected 2012 | reverse complement strand
AGAGGGCTCGATGTTAGCTACATGGTTGCGCGGTTCTGCCGCGGGCGTGTCTGATGCGACATTGGAGTCCTCTGCTTTTCCATAAAGCATATTCCCCTCTGCGTCCAGCGCCTCGTGCAGATAGTAACGGTTCGCTGTATCCCTAATAACGACTGCGGTCACATACGTTTCCGCGCCCTTATAGGTCACAGGTGCGGCAAACACATAGCTATCGTACCCTCTCCCCTTCCAATTCGGTGTGTAGTTGATCTGCACACCGTTTTCTATTACGCCGGGGACTGCCGCCGCCAGTTCGATTTTTGCATCTCCGATCCCGTGTCCGACCATGCTGTTTTTAACCTTTGACTTAGAGAACAGAACGTCCCCAAAACCTTCGCGGCGCACTTTCCCGCCGATGCTTTGGAAGAAGTTGTATACCCGGTCTGTTACCCTGCCGGTTTTCCCCACCTCTTGGCCTGTCACATTGGCCACGGGCTCTACACCCTCAAGGGTGGGGATATTAGACCGCAGCAGGCTCAAAACGCCCTCAGCGTCGCTCTTCGTTCCGTCATTGAATGTTGCCGCCGCCTGCCGCTGGGCGTATGTATTCCCCGCAGCATCCGTCATCCGCGGCATGGTGATCTTCCCCGCCGCCGTATTCGGTTCTGTAAGCCTCTCTGCGGCGTTCTGCGTTCCGGCATCAAAGTTTACGCCCTGTGCCGTCTGTGCGTTCCGTGCCGCCGGTTCTGCGGCAAGCTGCGGCATTTCCACCACGCTGGCGAACGGCACACGCTCCAGCTTCGGCGTCTTGGCGTTTTGCGCCGTCTGCCCATCCAGGGTCGCCGGTGCATTATTTGCCGCCCGCAGCTGCCCTGCGCCGCCCAGTGCGCCCATCGCTGCACCCAGCAGGAAGTCATAGCCCATCTGCGCCGCATCGTCCACGGTGAGAATGCGGCCCTCGCCGTCATCCAACCCCAGCGCCCGGTCGGCAAGCGGGTTCAGAATGTCGGACAGTACCTCTTCCACGCCCTCGCCGCCGGAGTTGATAAGCCAGGTGGCCGCCCGTTTCCCGGCGTCGCTCCGGGTCAGCTTGTCAGCGATCTTTTCCACTACCGCGTCCGCTGTACCTGCGCCGTAGGCCTTGGCGAGGCCGCCGAACAGCTTCTCCGTCAGCGTCTCAATAGCCGCGCCCTTCAAACCGGCGGCGACCTGCTGGCCCTCGGTTTTGCCCTCTCTCCGTGCGTCCCCGGCGGACTGTCCGTACACGCGGGTCGCCATCATAGCCATGCCGCTGCCCGGCAGAAGCGCATTGGCCAGCGCGTCACCGGCTACCTGCGTCCCGGTCACGCCCAGGTCTATCAAAAATCCGCCCACCTTGCCCGCGCCCTGCTTCGCCTGCTCCCGCAGCTCGGCACTTCTCTCCGCAAGCTCCGTGGCGGTGTCGTATATCCTCTGCTGGTACGCCTTGCGCTTTTCGCTGCGCTCCTGCTCCATGCGCCGGACGCTCTCGCTGATGTCCGCCCCGGTCTCCCGGTTTTTCCGCACCGCTCGGCCCAAATCGCCGAACCCGGAGAACTGGCCCATGTGCTGGTCGCCGGTGGTAGGCGTGGCCTGCCCCACGATCTCCGTGAAGCCCGAAGCCGAACCCAGCAATCCCGATTTTATCGTCTGTGCCGCCTTCTCCATCAGCTTGGCACTGCCGGTGTAGTCTCCTGCACCCAGCGCCCGGATGTTGGGCAGGTTGTCCGCCTTGGGAGCGTAGCTCTTTTTGATCTGCGGTGCGGTCGTCCGCACCGTTTTTAGCTTCGGCATCTCCAATTTTGGCAGCTCATCCCGATACGTCTGCCCGATACTGCCCGGCATAGACAGCTGAGACAGAGACGCCTTCCGCGTCGTCTGCGTCTTTTTCTGTGTCGGCGCAGCAGGCAGGGACGCCTTCTGCGCCCCTGCCTGCTTTTTCTGCTGTGCTTCGTTGTATAAGTCAATAAACCGCTTTGCCATTGTATGTACCTCCCGCTTATCAGACGGACCATCCCTGGCTTCGCAGGGCCGACACCAGTTCACTCTGCTGCGCGGCGCTCATCTGAGACCAGTACTGCCGGATCAGGTTGTTGGCCCGATCGACAGAACCCTGCGCCGCGGTCAGCATAATGGTACGTTTCACGTCGCCGTAATTGGTGAGGCCCTGTCCATACGCCGTCTCGCCGCCCACATTGCCGCTGCCGCCGTATGTCCCGCCGGATGACGTCCCGCTTTTGCCGCTGGCCTTCTGCGCCGCCAGTTCGATGTTGTACGCTGCCTCCTGCGCGGCCAGCTGGCTGTTATATGCCGCTTCCTGCGCCGTCAGGCGGGCCGTAGCCCGCTCCTGCTCCCGCTGGGCCAAATACTGCGCGTACTGGCTCTGCAGCTGACTCAGGTAGTTTGCCATCTGTTCCGCACCCTGGGCGTCTCCTGCCAGCTGTGCGGAGGTGATCGCCTGCCTGATCTGTGCGACGGTATCGCTGTACTGCGACTCCAGGTCCGTCAGTCCGTTTTGGTAGTCCGCCTCCAGGGCGATGCGCTGGCTGTCGGCCATGCCGCCGTAGACGCCGCTGGCGGCCAGCTCCTGATCCATGTTGCGCCGGGAGAGCATGCTGGAGATATATGCGCGCCGGGCGGCGTCCTCATAGCTGCCGGCAGCCTGCTCGATCTGCTTGTTATAGCTGTCGATCGCCTTCTGTACCTGGGCGGCCACGGCATCCCTGATCTTCTGCTCGTAGTCATCTCTGCCCGCCAGTTTCAGATACTCCTCCCACGTCAGGTCGCTGCCGAGATCTGTCTCTGTGCCCCCGGTCTGCGTGCCCTGTCCGCCGGTGGGAGTATCCTGCCCGCCGGTCTGCGTTCTCTGCCCCACGGTCTGCTGCAGGGAATTGCGCAGGTTCTCCAGCTCGCGTTCCTGAAGCGCCGCCTGATAGGCGCCCCAGGCTTCCCGTGCGCCCAGCCCGCCGGCAGCAGACATGGAGTTGCTGCCCCACATGCCATCTGCGTCTGTGCCGTAGTAGGCCTGCAGCTCGCGGATCTGCGCGGCAGACAGCCCGCCATTGTCGTACCCGCTTCCGGATCTCAGCGTATTTCCTCCGGATGAGGTACTGCCGCTTCTGTCAGATGCCGCATTATTGATGATATTCTTGACCTCGTCTGCCACCGCATTGCTTCCGCTGGGGGTGGATGGCTTTGTGGTGTCCACCCATGAGGGCGTGGTGCTGCCGCCGGACGATCCGCCGCTCACTTTCCCGGTTCCGTTCCCTCTCCCACTTTGGGCAAAATCGTTCCAGGCGCTCTTCTGTGCCCCGCTGATGGACGGTGTCGTCGTGCCCGGAATGGTATCCCCCACCTTCGTAACAGGCGCAGACTTTTCGCTTGTCGTGCTCTTTGCCGGGGTAGTATCTACCCACGAGGGCGTGGTGCTTTTCGTAGAAGGTGTGGTCTTCCCGGATGCCGTGCTTTTTACCGTGGTGGTGCTTTTTGTAGCTGGCGTGGTTTTTGTGGTCGTCGTATTCTTCGCCGGCGTGGTGCTGACCAACGACGATGTGGTTTTCTTTTTCACGCTCTCCTTGATGGAGCTCTGACTGCCTGTCCCACTGGCCTTCGTGACCTTGTTTTTCAGCTTCTCTCTGTCAGAATTTCGGCTCATACCGCATCCTCCTTACTTGCTCGCGTGCTCTCTCAGCAGCTTCCGCCAGGTATTCTCACCCACGATGCCGTCTGCCGTCAGGCCGTTGATTGCCTGGAAGCTCATCACGGCTGTCTTGGTCGCTGCGCCGAAGTCACCATCTGCGCCATACGCACCCAGGTCATAGCCCCGGCCCTTCAGCAGTTCCTGCAGCACGCGCACTTTGTTGCCTCTGTCTCCCTTGGCAAGCTGCGGGAACACCGCCGTAAAGCCGCCTGCGGTGCTCTCTGTGGGCTTGTCCGTTGCCACGCCCTCGGATACCTCCTTGAACGGAAAATGCGTCCCAGGGCATCCCGTGGCGTTGACATCGCTGTGCTTCTGTACCTTGGAGATGCCGTACTTGTCCTTCAGGTACTGTACCAGCTCCTGCCCGGCCCGCTTCTGGACCTCCGGCATGGTCTCCGTCATGAAGTTGCCCTCGAAGCAGATGCCTATGCTGTCGTAGTTGTTGTTCCCCGCGTGTGCGCCCACCGTGTTTTCCGGTCTGCCCCGGTAAATACTGCCGTCCTTACGCACCAGGAAATGATAGCCGATGCCCACCCAGCCGTTGGTGAGATGCCAGCTGTGGATCTGCTGGGCGGTACACTTCGTGGCCGCCGCGTGGTGCAGGATGATGCGGGAGGTGGAACGGCGCTTACTCAGAGCGCCGTTCCACTTGTAAGATACCTCGTTAATTTTCATCGTCCGCCATGCCCTCCGTCTCCACCGGCACGCTGTCGCCGCGCTTCTCCGTGACACTCTTCAGTTTTTTGATCAGCGCCAGCAGAAAGCCCGGAACAGGCACACCCAGCGCCGCTACGTTTTCCAGGATGGAGATCAGTTCGTTGATGATAAGCCACACCGCCGCAATGGTTGCCAGCATAAAGTCCACCTGAATATGTACGCCTACCTGGGCCATGCCGTACCGAAGCAGATAATCCACGCCCATTGCCGCCAGCACGATCACCAGATAGCCCAACTTTTTCAGAATGCCCAAGATGCCGATGCGGGAGCACAGCTCCCCGGCATTCCAGGCCTTGGCCATCCCCGTGCCGTAGTCCACCAGCATGGCCACCACCAGCACCGCCAGCGGGATCACCAGCTCCACCATGTAGCTGCTCAGTACACCCAGCGCGGCAGCTACCACCGCATACAGGGGGTTCAACGTTTCTTTCATTTGTTTTTCCTTTCCGGGCCTGCGCCCTGTCCGTTTATCTTCCGCTTCTGATCAGCGCTGCCGCGCAAAATCCGATACACGCGCCGAGGATGATGTAGATGATCGCCATCACTTACTCCTCCCCGTACTCCTCACCGGTGATCTCCTGATACTCCGCCGCCGTCAGCACCGTCTTGACCACGGCGTTGCGAACCATCGCCTTCGTCCACAGGCTGTATTTGTACCACGCTTTGATCTTCTCTTTCATGGCTTATCCCTCCATCATCGTATCGGTCATCATGGCCGTGTACGTCACTTGGGCTTCGATGCGGTCCAGCTGGGTCGGAGACGCCACTGTCTCCACTTCGATCACTTCACCTTCGGTTGCAGAAACAACTTCCAGCCGTGTGAACGCAGGGATCAGGACTTTCTCCTTGTCCATGACGGCTTCGTGGGAGACCTCCCCCGTCTCGATCTCTACCCAGGGGAACGTAGCCGGCATGGGCACTTGGTCAGTGTCCCAGTACACCCAGCCGTTCTGGGGCGATCCGCCGTGCTGGCTGGCATGGCTTCCGTCCGGGTTCTTCTCGATCTGAATAAACATTTCCATGATTGCTGGGCCTCCTTACAGATTGATGATCAGGATGTTCACAGGCAGCGTGCTGGTCAGGCCGTTTTTGGCGACAATGATCATCTTGCCGTTCTGCGGAGTCGTTGAAAGTACGCTGTCCACCAGCGTAGACACCGCGCCTGCTCGCCACTGAGCAAAAGTCACGCTGCTTGCGGTGATGTTTGAATTTTCATATTCATAGTACCCATTCACGAATGGGATGTTGACATTCCGCAGCGCGATAACGTGAGCTGTGTTGAGCAATTCCTTATTGTTATACTTGATGATGCCCTTGGGAATTTCGAGCAGGCGGCTGGTATAGTCGGCAGAGTCGTTGTTGTAATGGAAGTCGATATAGCCGCCATGACCGGCGGACGCACCGGGAAACAGCTCAATGGCTGCCGGCGAAATAGACTGTCCCGAGTGGTTGTGACTGGTATCAGACTTCCCGGACAGCTTCGTGTCCATTTCGCTTTCTGTGTAATAGCGGCTGTCATGGTTGTGGGATGATTTTGCCCCGCCGATATTGGACAGCGCCTGCGTCTTCTGCGCGGCCGTCAGCGTCTGTGCTTCGTTGAATTTGATGGTGTACGGCACAGCTGCAAGGTCCGCGTTGAACTGGGCCTCAGTTCCGGTGTACCCCGCTTCTGCGGCTGCGGCATACGCGCTTTTGCCGGTTGGGCCGGTATCGCCCTTCGGCCCTTGCGGGCCGGCCGCGCCGGTATCACCTTTCGGCCCTGCTTCACCCTGCGGACCGGTATCGCCGACATCGCCCTTCGGCCCGGTCGGACCCTGCACGCCCTGAACACCCTGCTCGCCCTGCGGACCGACATCGCCCTTTTCGCCCCTCTCACCTCTCGGGCCTTGCGGGCCGATCTCACCCTGCGGGCCTGTGTCGCCGGCGTCGCCCTTCTCGCCCTGTGGACCTTGCAGGCCGCGCGGACCTTGCTCTCCCTGCGGGCCTGTCTCGCCCTGCGGGCCAGTCGCGCCTGTGTCGCCCTTTTCGCCTTTCGGCCCGGCTGCGCCCTGCTCTCCGGTGTCACCCTTCAGGCCTTGGATACCCTGCTCGCCCTGAGGACCTTGCGGACCGACTTCGCCCTGTGGGCCGGCAGGACCCTGCGGGCCTTGTACGCCTCTTGGGCCTTGCGGGCCTTGCAGCGCGCCGATGGAATACCACATCAGATTGCTTTCCGACCAGATATAGAGCTCACCGTTGGCCTCTACCTGATATGCGCCCTCCGCGCCGTTGGGGAATGCCGCATTCAGTGCGGCCAGCGTGGGATATACATCCTCGATCTCAAAGGATCTTCCGTCCGTGCCTTTGTCGCCCTTCGGACCTTGCAGACCCTGCGGGCCTTGTACGCCCGCCGGACCCTGGATGCCCTGCTTGCCCGCAGGACCTTGCACGCCCTGCACACCCTGCGGGCCGGTCTCGCCCTTTTCACCGCGCGGGCCTGTGTCGCCTTTGTCACCCTTTTCGCCTGTCTCGCCGCGCGGGCCTTGAGGGCCTTGCACTCCTGCCGGGCCTTGCACGCCTGCCTCACCCTGCGGGCCGATCGGGCCCTGTTCGCCCCGCAGGCCCTGCGGCCCCTGCGGGCCGCGAGGACCTTGTTCTCCGGCAGCACCGACGTCGCCCTTCGGACCTTGCGCGCCGGTGTCACCCTTGATGCCCTGCACGCCCTGAATGCCCTGCACACCCTGGTTTCCCTGCGGCCCTGGCTCTCCGGCCGCGCCCCGTATGCCCTGCGGGCCTTGCGGGCCGCGCACATATACGGGCGAGGGCACCGCTCCGCTCTCTCCTGCGTGGAAGCTCATCAGACCCGTGTCCTGGTCCACGTCCGGGATAATGGCATAGCCCGTATCGCCTTTCTGGCCTTTTACGCCCTGCGGGCCCTGCGGACCGGTATCGCCCTGATCGCCCTTGTCGCCCTTGATGCCGTATACGACGGTATAACCGCCCTCATCCTTCACCTCACTGCCGGCAAACCTCATGCGGCTGCGCTGGGGCAGCCGCGCACCGTTCTTGTCGTAGATCAGATGCCCCGAAGAGGCGACCTCCGTCCAGCTCTTGCCATCCGAAGATACCTCGATGTGGTCATCTGCGTTCAGCCGGATATATCGCATATTCGCGCTGCCATACTGTACCAGCTGCTGCACGCCCAGAGCGATGAGCGCATCAATAAGCCCATTGTAATCTGTCTTTACGCTTTCCCGGATCAGGCGGTCAAACAGTCTCTTGTTTTCCTGTGCACTGCCGCTCAGCTGATCCGGCGCGGCCACAACGCCCTTTTGTGCTATGTCCCCGTCTGTGATTTTGAAATCTTCCAGTGCCACGCTTCGTCACCTACCTTTTGTAATTCCCGCCCGGCTCTTTGTACTGCATTCCGAATGCATATAATCCGAACGGCTCGTCCATCTGGTCGTTCACCAGTCGGAAGCGTACCTTATCCACTTTCTTCAGCTTCACCTTTCCGTACAGCGTGCGGGGCGTCCGGTCTCCGGAAAACGACAGCTTGGCGAAGTCGATGTACTCCCATGTCAGATACCGTGCCTTCGCTCCAGCGTCATATACCTGCTTCCAGTCGCCCCGTACCAATGCCAGAACGCGCACCCCCGTCACCGGGAACGCCGCCAGCCGCACCGCTACGCCGGTGATGGTCTTGGTGTGGAAAAACAGGCTTCCATCGAAGTCTGCCGTCTCCCAATACGCCTCAATGGCCGCGCCGTCATCGTTGTAGGATGTGGGGGCGTCCGCATCCGCAGCGAACCGGCACAGCCTTCCGTCTGCCGTGCCGAAGCACAGCGCCCCGTCGTCGTCCGTAAACACCACCCTGGCCGGGATGTCCGGGAAGTAATAGCATTCATACTGGAAGCTGCTGTACGGACTGTTTTCTTCGTATGTCTTCTGCTGCAGGTCCATCAGATACAGCGTGCCGCCCAGGGCCAGCACATAGAAATCGCCGTAGATGCACGCACTGGCGGCTGTCTTTCCCGCTGCCGCCCGAATGGCGCTGCCGATGTAGTAGCTTCGCTCCTGGCTGTACTTCTCGCCGGTCAGCTCCTCCGCCGTGATGGCGAATACGCCGCGATCCGTCAGGAACAGCGGCTCTTTATCCGTCCTGCAGAAGCTGTCCGGGGCGACCGCATCCTGCCCGATGATGGTGTTGGTGATGCGGAATACCGCATTCCCATCTTCATCCAGCGTCCCGGTGCGCACCACCACGTTCCGGCCATCCGCTCCGCCGGCCAGGAACGCCGCCAGCGCGTTGGACAGGACCGTATAACCCACCACCTGTCCGCCGTCCCGTGCGATCTTGGTGTAGTTCGTGTCCGGAAAGAACGCCGGGTCATCGAACTGGCTGTAGAAGTCCGCGCCCGGCTTTGCCGCATTGCCGCTGAGAAATACCCGGTCCGTCGTCCCGCCCACGCCATACACCGCCGACACGGTGCAGTGGTTTATGGTATCCGCATATCCGTCCCGCACCTTCGATGCAGTGATGTGCACGTTATCCTGTCCCGTCACCGGGCTCTCTCCCGGGGCGGTGTTGAACGTGACCTGCCCTTTTGCCCGGTCCACTGTGAAGTCCGTTCCCTCCGTTTTGGCCACCCACAGGCCGCTGCCGCTCAGCACCTCCGCCGTCACCGGAGTGGCATCCAGTCCATCCGCCGTCAGCTGATACACATTGGCGTCCTTCGTACCCAGGAAGCTCTCCGTCCACCGCGTTCCGATCAGGTTCAGCCCCTGATAGGCCGTCCCGCCGCCGGTAGGCCGCCGGGAGATGATGATGGTGGGTACGGTGGCAGCATCGCTTACAGGGTGGTGACTGTAAGATGCAGCCGCCGTCTTTTCCACCACCGAATACGTCGTCCCATCCAGCAAATAGAGCTTCTCGTCAAACACGAAGCCCCGGCTCTTGGCATTGGCCATCGTGCCGATCTCCTGCAGCGTCCACGCGCCGTCCGTCCCGATGAGCCGCCGGTACAGCTTTGTGCCTGCATGGATAAAAAGCACATCGCCCAGCCGATGCACGCCGTTGATAGCCGCACCGCCGCTGGCCATCACTTTGGTGGTGTACCCGGTGCGCTTGCGCACCTTGCCCACCTGGTCGCGTATCATATTCGGTGCTTCCGGCGAGCGGGACTTTCCCACATTGCTGGGGCTGTTATTCAGATCCACGCCGCGGAATGCCTCCACCACCGTGCTGTACTTACTGCTTTGGCTCGGTACTGTAAACTGTGCCATGCCTTACCACCACCCCGTCGTATTACGCACACCAGCGGAGCGGATACCCGCTCCGCTGGCTGCGTAGGCTGTCTGTACCTTTACAAGGCCGTCCTCATACTCGTTGCGCAGGATCGTGGCCAGCGCGGGGTCATCCTCCTTATACAGCTCAGCGGCCATATACAGGGGCAGCAGTACCGCTGCCTCCGGTGCAAGATCGATGATCTCGTCATCTCCCGTCGCCGCCGTAATGGTCTGCGGATACGCTTTATACCACAGCGTATACACGCCCACAACGTCACCGGGGATCACGAATACGCTGTCGCCCTCCATGCGCCAGTCTTCGGCCACGCCATAGGCCGTGCCGTCCTCGAACATGACTTCGTTGCCGTTGAGACAGCGGATGCGCGGCAGGTAATTCTGCAGCGCGATCTTGTAAAGGTCCTTCGCTGCCGGCAGTACCAGCTTGTCCGCGGTCACCTCCGGTTTGGCGGCGTCCCGGTCTACCTGTATCTGCCAGCTTTTTAGGATGGGGCGGCCAACGGTGGCGATCTGCTGGAGCGCCTCGTTGGCCTTTCCGGGCATGGCGTTCAGGTACTCGCGGTTCACATCGTCTTCCACAAGGACCTCGCCCTCGTTGGAGAACATGGTCTGCAATGCAATCAGCTTTGCCTCACCCCACGTCATGCCGCCACCGCCCGTCAGGTCAGGTCGGTGCCGGTGGAGATATTGCCCGCCGCCACGAACCGCCAGTCGGCGAAGCCTGCGCCGAACCGGGCGCGGCCCTGCCAAACGTTGTTGTCGTTGTTGGTGTCAATGACAGACTTGACGTCCAGGGGCACGCGGTCCTGGAAAATAGGGCCGTCGTTCAGCTCGATGAACTTGCTGTCCAGCAGGAAGAAGGGCTTTTCGCTGCTCTTGCCCAGGTCGGTCAGCGCGGCGGTCAGATAGGGATCAACGATGATGTTCCAGCGTCCGAACTGGTAGTTGAAGGCGTTGTTGCCGGAGGTGGGCTCTTTGTCAGCGCCCACGGCGGAGAACACAGCGTCCTTCAGTGCGGCGTCGTTGGGGATCCAGATCGTGTCCGGGGCCACGCCCAGCAGCTCGCCGTTGTCGCCCTTGATGTTCTGCATCTCGGTCTCGATCTTGCCCAGCAGGGTATTGGTGAAGGTGCCCTTGTACAGGTTGGTCTGCTTGGCACCGTTGACCTTGTTGGGGTGCGTCTTGGAAAACAGAGCCTGTCCATCAGCACTGCCACAGGCGAAAGTCTTGCCCTTGTAGGTGACTGTGCTGCCGTACAGACCGCCGGCGTACAGGATACGCCCGAACTTCTCGCGGGTGCGACCGTATGCGGTCACCAGCTTGTTGGCGCGCTGCTTCATAGTGCCCAGCAGGCAGTCCTCCACCAGCTCCTGCGTCACAGAGAAGGACTGCTTGAAGGTCATGTTGACGATGTCCCGGAAGTAGCCGTCCTCGAAGCCGGTCTTGGGATAATCGCCGCCTTCTCCCACAGGCTCGAAGTCGCCCATAGCGGTCTCGCTGGAATAGCGCTCCGCCCAGTGGCGGCTCTTTTCCATGCGGTACAGATAGGGCAGCAGGCTCTCCCGCTGGAACGCCTCGCCCCGGCTCTCCAAAAATGCTTTCAGCGGCACCTGGCAATCGCCGTAGATAGTCCCGTTCATGCCGGAACCAATAGAAACGGTCAGAAAACCACTCATGTTATGTATCTCCTTTCTTCGATTAGAACTTCACAGTCACGCGAGAACCGACGGTCTGACCGTCGATGCCGGTGATTTCGGCCACGCCGCCGGTCTTGGTGGCCGTGACCTGCATACCGTCGGTGTGCAGCGTGACCTTGTCGCCCACGCCGACGGTCGCGGAGTCCGCGGGAGCTACGCCCAGGGTGGTCTCGAACTCCATGTACTTCTGTACCTCCACGCACGGCACTACGCCGTTGTTGCCGATAGGGCCTACGCACACATGGCTGGGTGCTGCAGCGCCGCTGCACAGTGTCACCTTGCCGCTGGCCAGCTTCAGCGCCTCGCCCACCTGGTAGGTCTCGCCGTCAGTGGGCTGCATATACACGATGGGGGGCGTATTGCCCACCAGCATTCTGCTAAGCATGAACATAGTTTGTTATCTCCTTTCCCGCCCCGTGTCGGGGCTTTACTGTTTGTAGAATTCTCCGTATGCGGCGTTGATCTCGTCGTCCGTCGCATTGGGATTGATCTCGCGGTACAGCTCCTTCTGCCGCGGCGTGGCGACATAGGGCGCCTCACCCGCAGCGCCGGGCACCGGGGCCATGTGGCGCTTGCCGCTGGCCTGCTTGATGCCGGCCTGCTTGGCTGCCTCCATGCGCCGCTTGTCCACGGCGTCGCGGTTGGCCATATAGAAGGCGTCCTCGATGGACAGGCCCTTTTCCACATAGTCGCGGAAGGCTGCCCCGGTGGGCATGGCCACAATGTCCTCAAGGCTCTGGACGCTGCCGTCGTACTTCACGCGCACCGCCTCAAGGCCCTGCCGGATGGCCGCCTGTGCCTGTGCGGTCACGTTCCGCGCTTCAGCGCTCATGGTCTCCATGGTCTGGCGCTGCATCTGTTCTCTCAGGGGGCGCACCGCTTCGTCCACCATACCCTGGAGCGCCGCCGGATCCACGCCGGCGGAGAGCATCTGCTCCTCGCGCTCCTGTCTGGCCTTGGCCTCCTGATAGGCCAGGAAGTCCGCCTCCGTGCGGATGGGCCGGCCGGTGTAGGGGTTCGTCTGGCCCGCGAACAGGTCGGCATATACCGCGTCCACGCGGGCCTGTGCCGCCGCTGTCAGGGCCTGACGTTCTGCCTCGCGCTCCCGCGCCCGGCGTCCGTAGGCCTGTCGGCTGCGCTCCTCGGCGCTCTGCCCCGCTTCCGCGCCCGGCGCTGCTGCGCCGTCTCCCGCTTCAGCAGGATCTCCACCGTCCTCATGGGCTTCCGTGCTCTGTTCCTGTGCCGTGCCTTCTTCACCGGCGCCGCCGGTACCGTTTTCCACAGGCTCCTGCGTGCCTCTTGTCTCGCCGCCCTCATCGGGCAGCTCCACGCCGAAGGCCTCCGCATAGTCCTGTTCCGTCAATCCGTTCATGGTGTTCTCCTTTCCGATTTTTCCGCGTTCGGTGCGAATACGCCCCTTTTTCGCCGGGGCCAAGCGAAATGTCCCGCCCATAGGCGGCGATGTTTTGTTGGCGTCAACAGTACACGCTTACTTGCGCTTGCTCTTGTTGCCGCCATTCCCGGTCCGAAGGTCGGTGCCGGTGAAACGCACGGTGCCCTTCTGGGCAGGCGCCGTCTTCTGGGCGGGCGCTTCCACGCGCTGGCTGCCCACGTTGGCGACGCTGCCGATGTAGCCCTTCTTTTTCTCCATGCCTCATGTCCTCCTTTCGCCGTATTCGGGTTTTTCCCGCCGTCCCGCCGGCGAAACGTTGTCCTGTGCAGCTCCGGGGCTGCGGTGGATGCCCCGCCTTCCGGCAGGGCGTCCGGTCGTAAGACAGGAGGAAAATCTGTCTGGCTCCGGGCGGCGTGCGAAACCACCCACCGCGGCCCCGGAGGGCCGTCTTACGCTTCCTCCGCGACGTCCGCCGTCGGAGTGTCTTTCTTTTTCTTGAGCCGCCTGTCGTAGCGGGCGCACTTGGGGTTCCGACACACATAGGCGGTCTCACTGCCGCCGTCCGCGTTCACCGTAGCGCTGTAGATCATCATCTCCAGGCCGCATTCCGGGCACTTCATGCCATCTCGCCCCCTCCCTGCTGTGCCGCCATCGCCAGCAGCTCCTCCGCCGTGGGTTCCGTGCCGCCGCTGCCGCCGGGGCTGTCCGGCGCCGTCGGCGGCGTCTGCTGGGCCTGTTGGCGCTCCATCTGATCCCGCAGGCTCTTGACCATGTCCCCGGCCATGGGGTAGTGCAGCTTCTCCATCTGCTCCCAGAACCGCAGCAGCGTCGTGATCTCCGTGGGGCTGCCCATGGCGCCCTCCTGGAAGTTCATCCGCGTTTCCTTCCACAAGGCCTGCCGGTCCGATGCCAGTGGCGCCGAGCTGTCGCAGGAGAACAGGAAATCCGTGTTGTACTGCCACTCCCCCGCCTCGTCCTGGTACAGGAAGTCGTGGCGGTCGAAGGTCACATACGCCACATCCCCGTGCTCGTTCGTCCGCCGGATGGTCCGCGGCTCGTCGCAGTAGGCCAGCATCCACTTGAAGATGGCCTCAAACAGGTCCTGGTACATGGCCCGCTTCATCACCCGCTTACTTTCCAGACGGCCCGCCGCCTGCTGGGCGCTGAACTCCTTGGCCACGGCGCTGGTGGCCGTGGGATCCTTCCGGCCCTGCATACTGTCCGTGATGCCGATGGTCTGCCGTGCCTGCTCGTAGATCTGCGCCATCATGGCCAGATCCGTGTTGATGTCCACCTGCGTGTTGAAGGTCCTGATCATCTCCACCTGCGCCGGGTTCTGCAGCTCCACCCGCACGCCGTCCTTGTCGGTGATGAACTGCGCGCCGGGCGGCACGGTGGTGAAGCTGCCGCCGGACAGCACCTTCGTGTTCAGCTTCGTGCAGAGCTTGTTCAGGCTGTTCTGCTGGTCAAAAATGGCGTCAAGGTCGCTGCTGCCCCAAAACCGTCCCGGCATACTCACGTTTTTGCGGATGACCAGTGGGAACACGTCCGGCTTGTAGTAGGGAATGCGCGTCTGCTCCTGCCGGTAGGCCGCCTCCATCGCAGCCACCGCCGGAGCGCCGCCCGGCAGCATCTGCGGCAGCAGCACCTCCGACTCCATAGCCACCGGCTGGCCCAGCTCATCCCGCACGGTGCTCACCGCCGGGATCACCGCTCCGCTGCGCAGCACGATGTCCTCCGTCAGCTCCTCGTACTCCACGACCTCGTCCTCGAATTTCTTAGCGCCGCAATACGCGCATTTCTTTCCATCGCCTACCGCACCGCAGACGGTGCAGCGATGCACCCGCCGCAGCTGATAGTCCTCCAGGTCCTCCAGCACCACGTCGTTTACCCAGCGCAGCCGCCCGATGCCGCCCTTACCGTTGCGGTAGTAGGCGGTCACCATCGTCACCAGCTGATCCGTGGTGTCCGCCGACGCGCCCAGCCGCCTGGCGTCCGGATCGCTCTCGTTCTCGTTTGCCACGTTCACGCCGTAGAACTTTCGGATCTGCCGCTTCGTCTGCGGTGTCTTCAGGAAAAAGAAGTCCATGTCCGCCACCTGCGTCATGCCGGCCTGCGGCACGATGCCGTAGGGATGTACCAGGCTCACCCTCAGATCACCCATCCAGTCCTTTCCGCTGACGCTGTCCATCCAGTCCACCAGCAGGCCATAGCCGCCCTGCACCGGGCTCAGTCGCTCGCCCTCGTCGTTCATGCGCTCGGAGGGCAGCCGGTCCATCACGTCCCGCAGCATGGCCTCGATGATGTCCGCCAGCCATTCGTCCTCCTCCCGCACCGCCGTCACCTTCGGCGATGGGACGGTGCTGTCTACCTGTGTCTCGATGATCTCAAAGCTCACGTTCCGCACATGGCTGGCCAGGCTCTCCTTGGCTGGCGCGCCGTCCGGGGCGTAGATGGTGTGGTCTCCCTCATACTGCTTTTCCCGCCGGAGCATTTTCTCCCGCTCCCCGGCGATGGCGTTCTCCGCCAACGCCAGGCGCTCCTGCCACACCTGCAGCTTCTCCTGGTCCTTCCTGTTCATGGCTTCCTCCTGTTAAAATTCCCGGCCTCCGCCGGTCAGCATCGTTTCGTAGTCCGCGCCCTCATCCTCGTCGTCCTGCCGGTTCATGCGCTCGATCATGTCGTGCAGCATCCCCAGTGCTTTCAAACAGCCCTTGGCGTCAAACTGCCATTGGCCGCTTTCCACGTAGGCTCTTAATTCGCTGTCCCACTGCATCACCGGCTTGGCGGCGCTGCACCGCTCGTACACGCGCCAAACCTCCACCGCCAGCGAGTGGCGCGTTACGCCCAGCGCCTCAAACTCTGTTTTCAGCAGCTCGTCCCGGTATGCCTGCACCGCCGCATCTTTCATCAACCGGCTGGCCGTGTTGGCCGCGCTCTTTTCGCTGTATCCGGCCCGGATAGCTGCCCTCGTGCCG
>OIYG01001708.1_pt1 | contig 15774 bp, 9 predicted proteins | sample 1587861 | NCBI WGS metagenome assembly OIYG01 (sample SAMN03283272) | human gut metagenome | biome: human-associated habitat; material: feces | host: Homo sapiens | place: Peru | collected 2012 | reverse complement strand
CATAAAAGTCTCTTATCATTTCAGGTAGGGATATTCCGTATTTTTCTTTCATGTCTGGACTACTCATAGAAAATATTTCATGCAATTTACCATCTTCATTAGTTAGCTCTATACCATTTGCCCTTAAGTATGTTGTTTTTGATTTTAGTTCTTTAGCTGAAATATGTGAAATAACAGTTTTATTAAGCTCAATATTTATCTCATTATCTATACACAAATTATTAACCTCTTCTTTTTGTATTCTTGGACTCCAATTCATCCTTATTTCATCAAGTGCTTGAATTTTTTCACTTTTTTGGGGAACATTTCGCCTTTGGTTACTAATCCATTGACCTAATCTAATTTTACCTTCCTCTTCATAAGTATATCCATCATTTGTCCTGAATCTAGCAGGCACTTCTAAATCATTATAATGCTCATAATAGATTTTTGCGTATTCATACATCTCTTCCCAACTTAATGTGCTGTTTTTAGTTTCAAAACACATTCCTATTTTTGTTAGTAGATACCCTTTTTCACTTTCCTTAGAAGTAACTCGCCTTTGACTTAAAATCCATTGACCTAATTTAATTTTACCATCTTCTTCATAGGTATATCCATCATTTGTCCTGAATTTTTTAGGCACTTCTAAATCATTATAATGTTCATAATAGATTTTCGCATATCCATACATCTCTTCCCATGGAGTTAACAATCTCTCTTTTATATCTTCTAACATTTCATAAAAGTCTTGATCTTCCATTTCTATATCAAATGATACTTCTTTTATTTTTATTTCTCTTGGGTTTGTTTCTACTTTTCTATTTTGTATTTCTCTTACTCTATTTTTTAAGTTGTTTTCTAATTCCTTTATATATCTAAAATTGTTACTTAAATCTATTATTGTTGGTGCGATTAGTCTTTCTATTAAGTCTTCTTTTGTGTAATTTTCTTTTATCTCTATTTGCCTACTTTTGCACATTTCTTCTAATTCTTTTTTTGAATATTGTGCCAACTGTTCAAATTTTTCCTTCGCATCTCCTCTAACAGCTAGTCCTCTTCCTATTTGTTCAAAAAATACTATATCTGAACTTGTTGCTCTTCCTAGTATTACTCCATCTACATTAGGAGCATGTATTCCTTCATTATATTGATTTATCGCAAACATTACACGTAATTTATCTTTTGCATCTTCTCCTTCTATTGTCTTATCTTCATAAAATGCTTCTCTATTTTTAATACCTTCTTTTCCCATTTGACTAGTTGATGTATAAAACTCTATATTATCTTCTTCTGTAATTTGTTTAAACCAATTCATTGCTTGAGCTTTAATAGTTTCTATATCATTTACTCCTGTTTCTGAATATGGGGGACAAAAATAAATATATTTTCCATTTGGTTTTATGTTCTTTGATATTACTTTTGGAATACTTTTTGCTTCATGTATTCTTTCTTTTGCCGCTAATAACATATCCTTATATTTCTTACATTCTTCTTTTGATAATAAACTTTTATCTAGCCGATTTTCTACATCTTCTATATCTTCCATAGTTATATATGAACTTTTATATACTGGTATTGGCAATATTCCATCCATCATTGCATCACATAAATCATATCTACTTACTATCTTATTTGAAAATAATTCATTTGTATTTGGATTCGCCATATCTCTTTCATATGGTGTATTTCTATCTCTTACTGTATATGCAGTCATTCCAAATATCTTAATGTCTTCATGTGTTTCTATCATTGCCTTTACTTGAGCTCCCCAGATTGGCGCACCCATATGATGAAATTCATCTATTATTAACATATCACATTCTATTTTTTTTAATTCTTCTTTACTTAATGACACTAAACTTTGATATGTTCTAAGTTCTAAATTCGGAAAATCTCTTTTAAAATCTAAGTTTGGATTGTTACTTATTATTTTTTCTATGTGCTCTATTATTCCATTTGAAGGTACTATATATACAATTTTTTTATCTTTATTATCATAAGCAAGTTGAAGGGCATTATATGACTTTCCTGTTCCTGTGGCGTGAACTATTCCAACAACATTTTCTCCTGATTCATATGCTTTTTTTACCTCTTTATAACACTTGGCATTATGTTCATACAATCCTACTGTTTGAAATTCATCTTTATTCATCTTCTTCACCGCCATATGCGACTATATCCACAAAATCATGTCCATCTATTGTTTGTTCTATTATCAATACCCTATCATCTTTTCTTATTTCTACATTTGATTCTGTTTGTTCTTCTTCTACCTCTTTTATTCCTTCTTCTGTTAATACTCTAAATCCTATATTTGTCCTATCCATTACATCTAATAGGTTTCCGTTTTTATATTCTTCTGGAATGTACACCTCTATTACTTTTCCTTTTATTCTTTTCATTTCCTCTTCCCCCCATTTGGTTTCATATATTAACATATTTTTCTTATTTTTTCAACTAAAAAGACACCTTCTTGGTGTCTTAAAGAATTTATTCTTGTTCTTGCCATAAAGCTTTAAGAGTAATATCACTTGTAATTTTAGTATTAAAGTCAAACTTTTTACCATTCAACTGCCACTCCACAAATTTATATCCTTCTTTTGTTGGTACCGCAGGAACATTTATCTTATTTCCCTCAACAATAGTTTGAGTTGAAACCTTACTACCACCTTCGCCAGTATCAAACGCGATTGAAATTGTCTTAAGTGCTCTATATTTTGCTACTAAAGTTATATCACTACTTACCTTTGTATTGAAATCATAATTCTTACCATTTAGTTGCCATGCTTCAAAAACATAACCAGTCTTTGTTGGATTAGCAGGCTTAGTAACTAATTTACCTTCTTCAACAGTTTGAGGATTTACTTTAGTTCCTCCATCACTATTAAATGTTATATTAAATGATTTTGTATTAGATTTCCATACTGCTTTAAGTGTAATATTACTAACAACACTAGTACTAAAATCATATTTTTTACCATTCAACTGCCATTCTACAAAAGTATACCCTTTTTTAGTAGGTGTTGTAGGAATCTCTACTTTACCATCTTTTACAACAGTTTGACTATTTATTTTTGTTCCACCATCACTATCAAATGTAACTAAAAATTTATCTTCAGTATCTTCATCCTTTTCCCAGATAGCTTTTAGAGTTATATCAGAAACTACTGGTGAATTAAAATCATATTTCTTACCGTTTAATTGCCATTCTTTTAAAGAGTAACCCTTCTTTGTAAAACCAGTTGGCTCAGTTAAAATACCACCTTTTTTAACTATAACTGGAGCAACAAAACTTCCACCATCAGTATCAAAAGTAACCTTAAATCCATCAGCTTCATCTATACCAGTCTCCCATTTAGCAATCAAAGTTATATCACTACTTACTTTTGTATTAAAATCAAATAACTTATCATTATGATACCATCCAATAAATGTAGACCCTTCCTTCACAGGATCAACAGGTCTTTTTACATAACTTCCAGATTTAACTTTTTCGCTCTTAACAGGAGTTATACCAGTAAATTTAACTGTATATTCCACCACTCTAGTAGATAAAACTATACCAGTTATAATCATTATTAATGAAAGAACTAATATACCTATACCAATTTTCTTTTTCATATTTATTTCTCCCTATTATTCTTATAATAACTATTTTAACATATTAATAATTATAGGTAAAGTATCAATAAGCTTAGGATTATATTTTGTCCCTGACTTTTTATTTGCTAACTCTATAATTTTATTATCATCTATACCAGGATTCTTACTTTGTATATCATAAACCCAAATGGCAAGAGCTAAACATTGCGAATAAATTGGAATATTATCACCACTTATCCCATTAGGATATCCACTACCATCATAATTCTCATAATAATTAAATAGCAAATTAGTAGAAAGTTTAACTAGTTCATTATCCATATTTTGTGATAAGTAATTCTTAGCTATATAACTTGCATATATTGGGTGCTTCTTTATAAGTTCAATCTCATCTTTAGTATAATAACCATTCTTACCCATTTCTTTAGGTAGAATGTATATACCAACATTGTATAAAATAGATGCATCTAATAATTTAGAAACAATATAATCTTCCAACCTATATTCAGGATAATCCATAATTACCTGTTTTAATATTATCTCAAAGTAATCTCTTACTTTTAATATACTTTTATTATTATCACTCTTGTAAGAATCAACCACCCTATTTATTATCTCTAAAAGTTCAGTATGTTGTGACAAAACCATACTATTTAAAGAAGAACTCGTCATATAAAGATTAATCAAATTCTTAGTTCTATATTTAATAATTTCCAAATTAAATGGTTTTTCTAATAAATCTGCAATATTATATTGATATACCTTTTGTCTAGTAGCTTTATCATCAGCGCCACTAATAGTAATTACTGGTATTTTAGATAATACATTTTTTTCTTTTAAATATTCCAAAACACCAAACCCATCAACAACAGGCATTAATATATCCAAAAATATACCTACTATATTTGCAAACCCGACTTCTTCAAATTTATCAATTGCTTCTTGTCCATTGGTAGCCATTAATATATCATATTCATCTTTAAAAGTCTTCTTTATTAAACTCCTAGTAATAGCATCATCATCAATTATAATTAAACTTTGTTTTACTCTATTAACTTGAGAAATCATATCATTTTGAACTTGTTTATCAAATTCAGGAAACTCATTAATTAGCTGTCCTAAAAGAGTTTTAATATAATCTGAAGTTTTTTCATTTAAGCTAACATCAAGAGCATTATAAAGTTTAAATATAACATCAGACACTTTAAATGACATTCCATTAAGTCTAGCTTTTAACTGTTCAAATTCAGTATTATCTTCATTTTTTTCATTTTTAAATGATGCTGATATAACTAATTTATTATCATCTGCAATAAATATTTTAGAAAAGTTAGTATACCTAACAAATCCATCATTATCTTTAGCTCTATAGTCAAAAATAATCTTACCGTTATTTTTTTCTATATTTTGAATAGATAAGTTATCAAAATAGTTATTAACATCATCAGGATGTATTAATGGTGTCATACTTTGCATAAAATCAAAAAATGTAGATGTAGTAACCACTTCACCATTACTAAATGAATAAGCCTTATCATTAACAACATCAATAACATATACGTATTGAAATATTTTTAAAATTTCAGAACCAATAACATTATTCATCATTAACTCTCCAAATATGTATTTATAATTTGTTTCCACTTATCCTTAGCTTGTATTAAATCACTAAAATGTTCGCCTACATAGTTAACATCATTTTCTTTACTCTTCATTTCATGATCATATGCAATTTGTGCAAAAGGTACTATTCCAAGTGTTCTACAATTACTTTTAAGTGCATGAACTGCAATTGCGTAATTAGGCATATCCGAATTATTTTTAAAATTCTCTAATTCAGCAAGTTGACCATCCATTCCATCATAGAAGTCTTTAATTATCTCATCAAAAGTTTCCATATCACCTAAATAAGATAATGCTGCATCAATATCTACTCCATTACTTTTTAAAAATTCTACTTTGTTATTCATAGTTCTTATCCCCTCTTTCCAAAATATTTATTTATTAATTTATTTAATTCACTTGTACTTATCGGTTTAGATAAGTACTCATCAAATCCTTCATTAATATACATTTCCCTCATTCCGGTAATAGCATTAGCAGTTAATGCAACTACAGGTGGGATTGTATAACTATCAAGTTTCTTTAATATATGAAGAACTTCTATTCCATCCATGCCAGGCATCATATGATCTAAGAAAATTATATCATATTTATCACCTTTTTTAATAGAATTTACACATTCCTTACCACTACTCACACTTGTAATTGTAAATTTATAAGGTTGAAGAAGTTTTTCAGCAACTTTTAAATTTAATTTATTATCATCAACAAGCAAAACATGATAATTAGAGCAATCTATATATTCTAATTCGTTATCCTTTTCTCTTTTTTCTAGTATATTTCCTAGTTTTTCATGATTACCAATTTTTTGTATAATATCAACATAGAAAGTTGTACCAGCTCCATACTCACTTTCAAACCAAATCTTTCCATCCAAAAGTGTTACAAGCCTTTTAGTAATTGCAAGTCCAAGTCCAGTTCCCTCTATTTCATTATCAGTAGCACTATCAAGTCTTGCAAACTTTTCAAATAATTTACCAAAGTCTTCTTTTTTAATTCCATACCCAGTATCGGATATTTTAAAATGAAAAAGTGCATTATTACCAAGTGCTTCATACTTAACATCCAATTCAATCTTACCAACTTCAGTATATTTAACAGAATTACTAAGTATATTTAGAAGAATTTGAAATACCTTTGTTTTATCACCAACCAGTTCAGCAGGAATATTAGGATCAACATCAGTAACAAACTTAATTTCATCTTTATTTATTCTAGCCTCAATAATACTAGAAAGTTCTAATATTATGCTACCTAAACTATATGATTTTTCCTCTATTCTTTCCTCCCCAGTTTCAATTTTAGATATATCAAGTATATTGTTTATTATTTCCAAAAGATTAGTTCCTGCCATATATATATGACCAACATCTTTTTTTGCAGTTTCAATATCAAATTTAGCCTCATTCATTATTCCTTCACTAAATCCAATAATTGCGTTCATAGGAGTTCTAATTTCATGTGACATATTAGATAAAAAGTCTGATTTGGCTTTATTTGAGTTCTCAGCTTTTTTCTTTGCTTCTTCCAACTCTCTAATTAAATAAAGATCAGGATTTTCAAATATAAAATATAAGATATACATATCAAGTACAAAACTGGAAGTAATTATTAATAACTGGGGAAACATAAGTTGTAATATCATAGATAAAGCAGTTTGCATTATTCCTATTATAAGTGGAATTTTATTGCCCTTTATTAATCTACCTTTTTTTCTAACAACACCAATTGAAAATATAACAACAGCAACAATACCAACTATATACAAATAATATAATGCAGAACCAGAAATATAGGCATACTCTTCAGTAATAACATTATTAAACTTGAAAAACATAGAAGAAACAATTGCTACTAAATAAACAATAAATATATATAGTATAGATTTATTACTTTTTATATATTTAATAAAATTTTTTTCTTCATATAAATAACCAACGGAAGTAATATAGTAACAACAACTGATAATCCATGATATAGTTAAAAGCCCATTAATTCTAACCATATTCTTAGAAAGTATAGTATTTGCTCCATCAGTATATAAAATAACCACCGCAGATATTTCACTTGCTATAACAAAAACGAGTAAAACAAGAAGTATTTTAAAAAACTTATTATCAATACCAGTTTGCTTAGATTTATAAAAATATACTCCAAGTAGTAATAAAGCAAATAAAAATCCACCAATAGATACAAGTATAGATCCTAACATATTACTACTCCCCCTTATCCTTCTTAAAATATTTTTGCAATAATTTATTAAGTATCTTTATATTAATAGGTTTAGATATATAATCATCAAATCCCTCTTTTAAATACTTTTCTTCCACTTCAGTTACAACATTCGCAGTCATTGCTACTACAGGAGTTTTGTTTCCCATCTTTTTAAGAATTTTAATAGTACCAATACCATCTAAATTAGGCATTAAATGATCAAGAAAAATTAAATCATATTTATTGCCATCTTTTATCTTTGAAATACATTCTTCTCCACTAGTAGCTTCTTCTATTTGAAGATTGTATGAAGAGAGTAATCTAGATGCAACTTTTAAATTCATTTTATTATCATCAACAACCAAAACTTTATAATTTGAACAGTCAAAATAGAAATTCTCTTTATGAGTAAGACTATACTCATCTGTAATAGAAACATTACCAAGCTTACTCTTATCTACTATCTCTTGTGTTAGTGTTATATAGAAAGTTGTTCCTATTCCATATTCACTTTCAAACTTAATATCTCCCCCTAGCATTTGAACTAAATCTTTTACAACAACAAGGCCAAGTCCAACACCACTAGTATTTTCTTCCATAGCAATCGTTGAAGAAAAAACATCAAAAATCTTATTAAAGTCTTCTCTTTTGATTCCAAGGCCAGTATCAGATATCTTAAAAATCAAATTAGCTTTATTATCTTTTACATTAGATTTTATAGATAACTTAATCTCACCGGTTTTAGTATGCTGTGCAGAATTATTTAAAATATTAGAAAGTATTCTATATATTTTTACTTTATCACCAAACATCCTAGTTGGTATATTAGAATCAACATCAACTATATATTTAACATCATCAGTATTAATTCTAGAATAGATAAAACTATTTAATTCAAAAAGTATATCTTTAATAGAATATTCAACATTATCAATCTTTTCTTTACCAGAATCTATTCTAGATAAATCAAGTATATTGTTAATTATCTCAAGAAGCGTATTAGCAGCCTTATCAATACTCTCTATATCTTTTTTCATCGAAGCTTCTTGTAAATCTTTTGTATTTAATAAAGATTCACTAAATCCCATTATTGTATTCATAGGGGTTCTAATTTCATGAGACATCTTAGATAAAAATGCCGTTTTTGCTCTATCGGCTTCTTCAGCTTCACGCTTAGCAACCTCAAGTTCAGAAACAAGCTTAATATCTTGACTTTCTAAAGTAAAATACATAGAGGTCATACAAAATGCAAACAAATATGACAAATCATTTATATCAGCATATAAGTATTGTACAATTGCCATAATTGAATAGAATATCAAGAATAATATTACTGGAACTCTTTTAACTGCATTATCATGACTTATATCTTTCAAAAGTACAAAAAGCATATATACACCAACAAACACAAATATGACATACAATGAATAAACTGCAGGGCCACCAATAACATAAAATTGATTATCAGAACCAGACGTAAATTTAATTTCTAAGAAACATGAAATTAAAAACATAATAGTTGCGAAAACAATAAGCATAAGCATTTTCTTTTCCTGAAAAAAGTCAAGTGGGTTGTCATACTTTTTATCAACAGACAAGCTTTTAACATAACCAATGATGACAACAAACCAAACAACATCACCTAAAATATATAATCTACACAAAAACTCATTTATTATAGGTATCTTATCTCTAATTGACATAGTATAAACACAAACAAGTTCTAATACTAACAAAACCATTGTAGTAATAAGTAAAAATCTATAGATACTATTTTCAAGACTCTTATATTTTTTCTTTGTAAAATATATAGCTGCAATAAAAGTAATAAATACCATTCCAGATAAAGTTAAACCAATACTATTAAGCACACATAGCCACCTACCTTATTCTATACTAAAATAATTGTATCAAATTTCTGTTAAAAAGTCTTTAATTTTAATTAAAAAGTAATAAATTATTTATTAAAAAAGATGAAACAAAGTTTCATCTTTACTAAGTATTATTATTCATCATCGTCATCAAAGAAATCATCAAAGAATCTATCTTCTCTAACTTCTTCATCAAGAGATATAGTAGGAACATTCTTCTTAACAGGTTCATCTTTTGGTTTAATCTCTTCTTTTACGACTTTAGGTTCAACACTAGGCTTCTCTTCCTCAACCCTAGAAGGTTGTCTTAATTTTTCATTGATTCTTTCTTCTAATTTATTAATATCCATTGTAGATGATATAGTTTTTTCCTTTTCAGGCTTAACTGGTTTTACATCTTTAACTGGCTTATTAGCTTCAGCTTTTTCTTCTTCCTCTAAAGCAGCAATTTTAGCATCTATTTTCTTAACTAAATCATCAATGTTAATTCCACCATTAGGGACACCTGTTGGCCTAGATTGAGGCATTGGTCTATCTTGTTGACCAAACATAGGAGGCATACCAGGGAATCCAGCACCAAATCCCCCTCCAACAGGCATTCCACTTTCAGACATCATACTCTTAAGCTTTTCTTGTCTTCTAGCATTTACATAGTCTTTAATATTAAATACCTTAACTTCTCTCTTTTCTCTTTCAGGATAAGTGGCTTTTGGATAGGATTTACCAAATTTAGCCTTCATTTTAAAATACGGAGTGAATTTAGTTTTAAATGGTTGCATACGAATTCTAAGTATAATAACTTCAAATTGCTTCATACGTTGTAAATCTGAAACAGTAACAAGTGGAGTTGAAGCAGTTTTATCATCTTTTTTAGACTTAACCTCACCACACATCTTACTAATTTCTTCCAAAGCTTTTAACTCAGTAGTAATAAGATAAATTATGTTACCACAGTTACCACGAATTGTTTCAGCATTTTCTTTACCATAAACTTGATCAAGTTGTGCAAAGTTCTGAATAATCATAGTAAATCTAATGAGTCTAGAACGTGCCGCAGTAATCATAGTAGTAATATCCTTTAAAGGTGGCATATTAGCAAATTCATCTAGTAAGAAATTAGTTCTTATAGGAAGTTTACCGCCATGTCTTTGTGCAACTGAAATTAATGTTTCATAACATTGTTTCAATAATATAGTAACTAATGAATGATAAGTTTTCTTTTCATCTTGAATAACTATAAATAAAGCAGTTGGTTTTTCACCAATTTCTTCAAGATTTACATCATTATAAGAAAGCATCTCAGATAAATTTTCACGAGAAGCAAATAACTTTATCTTTTGCTTAAATACTGCAATAATAGAGCCTTTTGTTTCATTAGGCGCCATTATTGTACCAGAAGCATTAACATATGCAGGAGATGCCGGATCTTTAAATCCAAAATATTCTTTAGCGTATGTAGAACCGCCACATTTTTCTTCACCTATAGTAGTCATTAAACTAATAGTATTTATATTAACTTCTTCTGGCTGAGCATCTTCAAACATTCCAAGTGCTAATCCCGAAAAATAATCAGCAGAAGTTTTCTCCCAGAATGGATCAGCATTTCCACTATTTTCTTCGTACAAAATATTAGCAGCCAAGTCATCTAGAAGCTCTATTGCCTTATCTTGATTACCAGATTTATACATGTTATAAGGAAGGGATAGCGGATTCCATGCATTACCCTGTTGAGGATCACGGAAGTTTAATAGTAATATATTATATCCCTTATCTTTTAACATATTAGCAGTAGCTTCGTAAATTTCACCCTTAGGGTCAGTAATAATCATAGATTCTTTATGTTTAGCTAAAAGCTCTACAGTTGGAAAAATTACAGTTTGAGTTTTACCAGAACCAGTAGCACCAATAACTAAGTTATGATATTCACCATCGTCAACCCATATTTCATTATCTTTTAATATCAAAGGAACTCCAGCAACTGTTGAATTAGAATCAGAAGGATTAACATATTTTAATTCTTTCTTCATCTCTTTTTCTTTTGCCCATCTAGAATATCCTTTATCTTTTTTGTTAGTAGTAAATCCAAATCCTTCTTCTCTTTCAAAAAAATATGAGCTCACAGTAGCAAATATTCCACCAAGAAACAATATATAAAATAATAATGTAGTAAATAAATATTGTGGTCCAAATGCTGGAAAAGGATTAAGTCCATAAAAATGGCCTTCATTTAACAAAACAGGAATGTTTAAAACTCCTATTGCTACAACATATAAAAGGAATATAGCAAATAAAACAAATATCAATACATCCTGTGCATCTGCCCTAAATTTAAGTTTCATAAACATCCCTCTTCCTAATTATATTCTATTATTACGATTTGCTTTTTTTCTTAAGATTATTATAACAATAAATAGAGAAATTGCAATACATAAAACAACTATCAAAATAGTTCTAATAATTTTAGCAAATTGTTTTTTCCTTTTTTCATTATTATAACCTTTTTCATATTTATCTTTATATAATTCAACATAAATACTTTTATTTGAATAATTAGTTTTATCAATATTCCAAGTATAAGTATAACCATTAACTTCATCAGCATTATGTTTAGCAACCTTATGATTTGTAGATAATTCAATTGTAAGAGAATCTAGCTTTTTATAATTAACAAAACAATCCGCACCTTTACTAGTAGATAAAATATATTTATTATCACTAGTTAAAAAATTAAAGTATCTAAAACAGATAGAAGCAGCAGCCGAATCTTTATATTGATTTATATCAAAAGTATAAAGATATTCTAAACCCAATTTGTCCTTTGTAGATATTATTTTCTTGCTGTAAAATGTTTCAGAATTAACTCCATTTTTTAAGGCAGATTCATTTTCATAAAATTTTTGACTAACATATTCTCTATATGTAGTTTTATTCAAATAATCATCGTCAACATTCTCAATGATTTTGTATTCAGCATCCCAATCAACATTATTATACTCAATGATACTGATTTTTTCATTAATGTTATTATCTTCTATTTCTATTCTATAACTAACGCTACATCCACAACAGATAAAGAATAGTAATAGAAAAACAAATTTTTTATTTTTCATATTCATCCCCATACTCTAAAACTTAGGACCCTCATTTGTAGGATAAAGTGGTCCAATTTTTAATGCCGTATTTCTATTACCAAATTCTACGATATTGTTATTTTGATTTAATGGAGCATTGCTTGGATTACGAATTTCAAAATGAAGATGCCAAGTTGTTGACTTACCAGTACTACCCATGTATCCCAAGAATTGACCAGCTTTTATTTTATCTCTAACTTTAAAATTAGAAAAAGTTTCGAAATGCCAATAACCAAATTTATAACCGTTATATTGCTTTGAATCGGTAATAGAAATCCAAATCCCTTTTCCTATACAGTTAGCTGAATATTTTAATGTAGTATCCCTATTTTTATATTTTGAATTAGCACAATATTGATTAGTAATTTCTGTAATTACTCCATCATGTGCAGCATATATTGGTATTTTAATACAAGATTCCCTTTTTCGAGCGGAACAAATTACATCTAGTGCCCCATGAAATTCACCAGTTCCATATCGATATCCTTGGGTAACTTCAACAGCCTTAAGATCCTGCAAAGGAAAAATAGATTCAGCATATATACCACTTGAACCAAGCCTAAGCCCTCCACTAATACTACTGCCTATTTTTGAGATTTGAACTCCTTCAGAATAAAAATATTTTAATATTTTTTCATAATTATAATTTTGATCTTGTAAATAAAGAGCTGCAACTTGACTCATACCATTGCCATGTCCACCTAATCTGTCATATTTATTAGCATAAGTCTCTGGTATTTTAACTTCATGTTTTTCATTATTTGGTTGTTTAGTATAAGTTGCAGTACACCATCCATTACTGCAAGAAGATAAATTATAATGATCATATTGAGAAAGGAAAATATTACCATCATATGTCAAAACTTGCCCCTCTGTTGCCTTAGCAGCCTCCTTAGATCTATTACTAGCAGTCTTAAAAACTTGAGTATTCTGACTATTTGCTATAGGCTTAGTACAATTTTCAGTCATATACAAAGTAAATGTTCTAGCAGCTACAGCTTGTGCCTTCATAGCTTCTATATTATTTCCAGTATCATATCCGATTTCTGCATTTACAACACCAGCTATATATTCCTCAAAATCATATGTACCAGACCCCTCTACAGTTACTCCATTAGGACAACTAGCAGAAGAAATTAGGTCAGCATTTTCATCAACTTTAATATCATTATAATATAAATATATAAATTTAACGATTTCATTTTTCTTTTCTAATGAATCATCGGATTTACTTACATAATCCGCATAATAATCACCAACAAAATCATCAATCAGCCACCAAAAAAACTCACTACCGGTTTCTCTATTTTCATAATCACCTTCATTAACAACATTTTGAGTATCTTTAAGCTTCTTTGCAACTTTCTTAATATATTTTTTCATTCTACTTTTTGAAAGCTTAGAAATATTTGAGTCATCAGGAATAGTATCTGTACCACTTTCTTCATCGATAGCAGCGCTTTCAGTATCTAAATCTGAATATTTGTCATTATCATCATATGCAGTCAAAACAGAAATAATCATAGCTTTATCGGCAGAATAATCTAAACTATATTTTTCAACATATTGATAAAATTTTTCGTATTTTTTGTCCAGTTTAGAAATATCAGCAGAACCAGCTCCTTCTTGATATGGATCCCCTTTAAAATATGTCTGACTATCAGTAAATTTTGAAGAAATTGCTAAAACAATAACTATAACTATAAAAAAGCAAAGTAAAATAGGTATTAAAGAAAAAGCTATCTTTTGCTTAATTTTATTTTTAACAATAATTTCAACTAATTTCTTTGTACCTTCTTTTATTGCAGAAATCGGGTTGGATGCATTACGTGCTGCTTCTACTGCAGGTTTACCTATCTTGGAATCAAGTAATTTTTCAGCAGCAAGTCCAGAACCAGGTGCCACAGAATCAGCAACGGTCTTAGCGGTTTTCTTAAACGCAGTTTCATTAATTTTTTTTTGCTTATTATCAAGTTGATTTTTCACACCAGCAGCTTTATTTTTAGGTGCGTTCACTTTATCCTGAATTGCTTTCTTTTTAGCGTCCATTTGGGATTTTTTTTGCTTTACAGAATCAGGAAGTTTATCATTAATTTTCCCTTTTAACGCATCTTTTTTATCAGCAATTTTTTCTTTTGCTTTTCCCTTTGCAGCATCCATTCTATTACCAATTTTATCATGTATTTTATCATTAATGGCATTCTTAGCCACACCGGTCAATCCACCATTTTGATAACCATGCCTCAATTGATTAGCTTTTGATATACTGGATGCCATTTTAGAGCCAAATGATTGCCTAGATTCTCCAGTAGCATCATTAGTATTAGTATTAACATTATTTTCATCCATATATATCACCACCTTACATCAAAACAAAATCATATTTGTATTATTTTAATTTTATAGTCCTCCTCCACTTCCAAATGAAGACAATTCCTCTGGAGTAACCACAACACTCATTCTCATTCTTCTATTACCACATACAAACAATGCTTCACCTTGTGAATATTGTTTAATACTTTCAGCTTCATTATCATTTAAGTCTATTAACTTGCTTAAATCTTCAACAGCTTGCTTTTTAAGACCCATTACTAAGTAATAAGACGCATTATCAAATATTGCTTTACCTTGCATTAATACCTCAGGAGCAGCAAAATCACTAGGTTGTTGAGTAATTATAATTGAACCAGTATTATATTTTCTAGCACGTCTTTGTACTTGTGCTAAAAAGTCAGCTCCCAGTGCATTATGATCTCCTAAAAGAACATGAGCTTCATCTATCATAAATACAGTATCAACATCTTTATCTAAACATAATCCCCAAGCATATTTTAATATATTGAAGAACAATGCATTCTTGATATTAGATTCGGTGTTCATTAATTCCTTTATATTAAATACTATAAAATCACTATCATGTTGAATAGTTGTATGTCCATTAAAGTAATATCTAAGTTCATTAGTAAATGGTCTAATCTTTAATTCTAGTCTTTCCATTATATCTCTTTCATGAGTATGTTCTGGCATACTCATTAATATTGCTTTAATAGTTTCGTATACATCAGAGAAAGTTGGATAATCATTTGGTCCATAATTATAAAAATCTTTATCAAAATCTATTCCAAATCTCTTATATGTTGCTTGTACAACCTCAGTAAATAAAGTAAGTACATCCTCTTCAATTGATGGATCATAATATTTCATAAATGCTTTTAAAAATTGTAGGGTTCTAGTTAATACTGTATAGCCAAGCCCTTGTTTAATCTCATCTTCATCAGCATCTATTACTATTTGTAGTGGATTTATCATACCATATTCTCCACCTTTACCAAGGTCAATAGTATCTCCAC
>OIYG01001703.1_pt1 | contig 15797 bp, 16 predicted proteins | sample 1587861 | NCBI WGS metagenome assembly OIYG01 (sample SAMN03283272) | human gut metagenome | biome: human-associated habitat; material: feces | host: Homo sapiens | place: Peru | collected 2012 | reverse complement strand
GCAACTGACTCTTAATCAGTGGGTCTAGGGTTCGAATCCCTAACAGTCCACCATTTAGAAGATAAGCAAACTTCATTTGAGGTTTGTTTTTTTATTTAACTATGCTAGACCCACTAATACACCTGATTTTAAATTTAAAGTTCAAAGGTACTCTACCAACTAAAAAATAAATTGTAACTTTTAAAAAAATATGTTATTATTTTTATAGAATGTAAAGGAGAGAATTATGGCTTACATAGATTTAGTTGTACTTATTGTTTTGTTGGTTTTTGTGATAATATATTCAAAAAGATTTCAAACCTACATGTTTGGATTTGGAATGATAGATATTTTATTTAGAATTTTAAATTTAATAAATGGATTTATTCCAATAAAGGAAATAAGAACTTTTATAAATACATATATTCCAGCTTCAATTCCTTCTGTTATAAATCACTATACAAAAGGCATTTTTAACACAGTATTAACATGGATATATATAATTATAATGGCAATTTTCTTATTTTATGTAGTAAAAATATTTTTAAAGAGAAAAAAAATATAATAGTATTTATTTTTAATAGAAAATATATTACAATATAGTTAACATCTTATAAAGAGTGATTGAGGGACTAGCCCTATGATTTCACACCAACCTATTAAATTAGGTGGTAAAGCTAGAACGATAAGATAACTTTAAAGACATTCAGGATAAAGTTATCTTGGATGTTTTTTTGTAAGATGAAAAGAAGGAGGAATAAAATGATAGAAAAAGTAAACCCTTGTCATCCAGACAAAATTGCCGATAGAATTGCCGGTGCTATTGTTGATTTAGCATATCAAAAAAATGATAATTGTAAGGTTGCTGCAGAAGTACTTATCGGTCATGATTCTTGTAGTATAATATTAGAAACTTCAGAAAAATTTTTCTATGACGAAATAAGTAATATTATAAAAAGAATATTAGGAATTAATGTAAATTTGAATTTAAAAATAGTAAAGCAAGATATTCATTTAAAAGACAATCAAAAAGGAAAAATAAGATGCGGTGATAATGGCATTTTTAAAGGTGTTCCATTAACAAAAGAACAAAAGAAATTATCAAAAATTGCAAGAAATATATTTGAAAAATACCCATATGATGGAAAATATATATTAGATAAAAATAAATTAGTAATTTGTCAAAGTAATGCAAAAACATCTGATTTAAAAAAGATGTATCCAAGTGCAATTATTAATCCTCTTGGTTATTGGAGCGGTGGAATAAATGTTGACACAGGAGCGGTAAATAGAAAACTTGGTTCTGATATGGCAGATAGTATAACAGGTGGAGGCCTTCACGGTAAAGATTTATCTAAAGCTGATATATCTTTAAACATTTATGCATTTAAAAAAGCACAAAAGCTAAATAAAATAGTTAATATAAGTTGTACTATAGGAGATGAAATAATAGATGGCATACCATATGAAAAAATAGTTAATGATGCTAAAGAATATATTAAAAAAATAGGCGGATTTGAAGAATTTGCAAAATGGGGATTATACTAATACACGTAGAATGAATTTTTCATTCTATTTTCTTTTTAAAATATAAATGCTATAATAATAAAGCACGATAATGGAGGTAAATTATGAATAGTGATATTATTAAAAATATAAGTATAGAATTGAATGTTAGTGAAAGGCAGATAAATTCAACACTTAAAATGCTTGAAGAAGGAAATACTATTCCTTTTATTGCAAGATATAGAAAAGAAAAAACAGGAGGTCTTACTGAAGAACAAATTAAAGTAATAAAAGATGCTTACGAGTATCAAGTAAACTTACTTAAAAGAAAAGAAGATGTAATAAGATTAATTGATGAAAAAGGACTTTTAACTGATGAATTAAAAAAACAAATTATAAGTGCAACAAAACTAGTTGAAGTAGAAGATCTTTATAGACCATATAAAGAAAAGAAAAAAACTAAAGCTACAGAAGCAATTAAAAATGGTCTTGAACCACTCTCTAAAGTGATTATGTCATGTCCATTAAATGGTGATATAAAACAGTTATCAGAAAAATTTATTAATGAAAATGTTAAAGATTATAAACAGGCAGTAGAAGGTGCTAAATATATAATAGCAGAATGGATAAGTGATAACGCAAGTTACAGAAAATATATAAGAACAAATATGTATAAATATGGCACATTAGTTACAAAAATGAAGAAAAATGCAAAAGATGAAAATAAAACATATGAGATGTATTATGACTATAGTGAAGCAGTAAATAAAATAAAACCTCATAGAATACTTGCAATTAATAGAGCAGAAAAAGAAAATATTATAACTGTAAAAATAGATGTAAATGATGAAAAAATAATAGAATATTTAGAAAAAAAGAATATTAAAGATGATAGAAGTTTTTGCACTTCATATATAAAAGAAGCAATAGAAGACAGTTATAAAAGACTTATTTTTCCTTCAGTTCAAAGAGAAATTAGAAGTGATTTAACAGAAATAGGAATGTCATCAGCAATTAATAATTTTGGTAAAAATTTAGAAGCACTACTTTTAACCCCACCAATTAAAGAAAAAGTAGTTCTTGCTTTTGATCCAGGATTTGTTAATGGTTGTAAAATTGCAGTTATTTCAAAAACAGGTGATTATTTAGACTCTTGCGTCATAAAGCCTTTTTTAAAAAATATTAGTGATGAAAATTTAAAGAAATGCAAACTTGAAATTTTAGCATTGATAAAAAAATATAATGTAGATATAATAGCAATTGGAAATGGAACAGCATCTCGTGAATCTGAAAAGTTTTGTTCAGATTTAATTAAAGAATACAATATTCCTTGTAAATATGTAATTGTATCAGAAGCTGGTGCATCTATTTATAGTGCATCACCTGTTGCAATAGAAGAATTTCCTTTCTTAGCAGTTGAAAAAAGAAGTGCTGTATCAATTGGTAGACGTCTTCAAGATCCATTATCAGAACTTGTTAAAGTACCTCCAGAAGGTATAGGAGTTGGATTATATCAACATGATGTAGCAGGTAAAAAACTATCTGAAAGTTTGGATTTTATTGTATCAAAAGCTGTTAATAGTGTGGGAGTAAATGTTAATACTGCATCACCATCTTTATTGAAATATGTATCTGGAATCAAGAAAAATAATATTGATAAATTACTTTCATATAGAAAAGAACATGGAAAGATTTTATCAAGAGAAGAAATAAAGAAAAATAAAATTTTAAGTGATAAAGTATATGAACAAGCAATTGGTTTTTTAAGAATACCTGAAGGAGAAAATATACTTGATACAACAAGTATCCACCCGGAAAGTTATGATATTACACTTTCGTTATTAAAAAAATTAGGCTTTGATGTAAAAGATGTTGGAACAGAAAAATTATCAGATGAGCTTTCCACTTTAAATATCGAAGAATATGCTAATATGTTAAAAACTGATATATACACTCTAAGTGATGTTATATCAAGTCTTCAAAAACCAAACAGGGATCCAAGAGATGACTATGCACAATCTATTTTAAAGAGTGATATTTTATCTATTGATGACTTGGATGTTGGAATGAAACTTCAAGGGACAGTAAGAAATGTTATTGATTTTGGTGCATTTGTTGATATTGGACTTCATAATGATGGACTTATTCATATCTCTAAAATCTCTAAAGATTATATTAAACACCCATCAGATGTATTAAGTGTAAGTGATATAATAGATTGTTATGTAATTAAAATTGATAAAGAAAAAGAAAAAGTATCGTTATCATTAATAGATTAATGTTGACAAATTTTTCAAAAACAATTATCATACTATGTTACGGGAGATGAGTTTCATAGTATGAAAGATAATAAGAATCAAAGCAAGAATTTAAATAATAAAATAAATGATTTTAAAGAACAACTAACTAATGTAATAGAAGACTGTAATGCTATTTATATAACATCTCATAGAGATCCTGATTTTGATGCTATAGCATCAATGGGTGCAATAGCTTTAATATGTAAAAGATTAAAAAAATCTCCTTATTTAGTAATAGATGATGAAGATTATAAAAATTTAAAACAAAAAGAACATGAAATGTTTGAAAAAATAAAGGATAAATTTGTTCTTATTAATATGGATGATTATAATAATAATAAATTAGAAAATTCACTTTTAATAGTAGTTGATGTTAATAAGACTTTTAGAACTCCATTTAAAAATAATTATAAAGATTTTAAAAATGTTGTAATAATTGATCATCATAAACCTGATGAAGATACAATTAATAGTAAAACAAAATTAATAGTAGAAGATTCTTCAAGTTGTAGTGAACTTTTATATTGGTTATTAAAAAAATATCATGTTACTCCAAGCGTAAGTGATTATTATAAATTTTTATTAGTTGGAATATATTTAGATACTGATAAAAAAAATAAAAATATATTCCCTAGTACTTTTGAATGCCTACATGAACTATCTGAAAAATTAACAGAAGAAGAAGAAAACGAAATTGAAACATATTTTTCTCATGAATGGGAAGAAGATATGAAATTAAATAGACTTAAAAGTAAAACAATATGGAAAACATTAAGATATGGAATTTCAATAGGTAATGATGAAATATATACAAAAGTAGATGTTGCAAGATTAGCCGATGATTTACTTAAATATGTTTGTGAGGCATCAATCGTATGTGGTAAAAACGAAAAAGGTTCTTATTATGTTAGTGCAAGAAGTAATAGAGGGAATGTTGATATAGCATATTTAATGCACGAATTAGGTAATGGTAATGGTGGAGGAAATATGTGCTCTGCAGCGTGTGAAGTATTTGTTGATGCTGATAATAAGGAAGAAGAAAAAAGAATTTTATATGATAAAATTTTAAAATTAATTTATCATAGAAAAGATGATATTGATGTTTAAAAAGCAAAGATTTAAATAAACTTTGTTTTTTTAAAAAAACACTACTTGACAATACATAGTACTAGGTGTTATTATGTAACTGTGAGGTGATCATTATTAATACTCAATTTAAAAAGGGTGTACTTGAACTTTTGGTTTTACTAATTGTTGAAAATGAAGATAAATATGGTTATGAAATGGTAGAGGAGGTATCAAAGGTGGTCGATGTTAATGAAGGAACTATATATCCAATTTTAAAAAGACTTACGAATGAAAATTATTTTGAAACTTATTTAAAAGAGTCTAAAGAAGGACCACCAAGGAAATACTATCATTTAACCGTATTAGGAAAGGAAAGAAAAGATACACTACTTCTAGAATGGAATAAATTTAGTAAAAGTGTAAGTGATTTTGTAAAGGAGAGTGAAAAGTAATGGATAAACAAAAATTTTTAAATGAACTTAAAAAACGACTTAAGGTGTTGAATAAAGATGAAATAGAAGATATAGTAGAAGAATATGAAGGACACATAAATGAAAAAATATCTTCTGGAAAAACTGAAAAAGAAGCAATAGAAGATTTTGGTGATTTTGATTGCTTAATAAAAGAAATTTTATCTGCTTATAAAATAAATGAAGATTATGAAAATGAGATAAAAGAAAAAAACGTTATTGCAGATTTTGTGGATGGAGTAGTTTCATTTATTAAGAATTTTGTAAAAAACTTATCAAAACATTCTAGTAAGGATATTGTAAAGTTTGTGTTTGAGTTTATTTGTTTGATATTTTTTATCGCAATTTTAAAGTTTCCAGTAATAATAATTGAAAAAGCAGGTGATATATTATTTGGAAAACTTATATCACCACCATTTGGTGACATTTTTAAAGTAGTCTGGAAATATATGATTGAAATTATATACCTTATTTTATCACTGATTGGAATTTTTAATTTTGTTAAAAAAAGGTATATGGAAGGTGAAAATATTAATGAATACAATAATGAATATAATATAAAAAATCAAGCAAAAAAAACATCTAAAGGAAAAATAAAGGAAAATAAAAATTCAATATCTTTTACCAATGTATTAATAATATTTCTTAAGGTAAGTTTAATATTTATTGTTATTCCAGCTGTATTTAGCTTATTAGCTGCTCTAGTTTTTCTTGTTATAGGATTTATATTGTTAATTCAAGGAATACCATATTTTGGGATATTCTTATGCTTATTAACCTATATTATTCTTAATTATTTATTTCTTGATTTATCATTCAGATTTATCTTTGATAAAAAATTAAATATGAAAGCATTATTAATAACTATTATATCAGCTGTTATTTTGTTTGTTATAGCGGTAGCACTTTCATTTAATGAAGTTGTTAATACCACAATTGTAGATGGATTACCAAATAATATTAAGCTTGTGGAAAAACAAAAAGAAGAAATATACTCTAATAATACATTATTAACTTGTAGTAATTTGTATTATACCAATTGTAGTTATGAAATAGATGATACTTTAGAAAATAAAATAGAAGCTAAGGTTTCATATTATGATTATAATTATAAGATAGATGATAATTTAAACATAAAGAGGTATGAAAATGATAAGTTTGAGATAAAGAAAATATATAATTTAGTTATAGATGGACTTAAGGAAAGAAAAATTTATAATTATTATTTATTAAATGATATTAATGTTACAATAAGAATTAGTTCTGATGTAAAAAATAAAATGATTGAAAAACAAAAAGAAAAGAATTGCCAGGGGTATAAATATTGCAATTGTTATGATAATATTACTTGTACTGGATATAATGATATAGATGATTAAAATTAAAGCTTTTCATCCTTTTATATTCGTGATATAATTAAATTTACTAAAAGGAGGATTATTAATGAAAAAAGATGTAGTAGAAGCAATAATAGAAATACCATTTAGATCTCGTAATAAATATGAGGTAGATCATGAAACTAAAAGAATAAAATTAGATAGGGTTTTATATTCAGCAATGGGTTATCCAGCAGAATATGGTTTTTTAGAGGATACATTGGCACTTGATGGAGATCCACTTGATATATTAGTAATTGGAACAGAACCAACATATCCAGGATGCGTAGTTCCAGCAAGAGTAATAGGATATTTAGAAGCAATTGATAATGGATTTGAAGATTATAAGTTAATATCAGTTGTTGATGTTGATCCAAGATATAATGAGATTAATAGATTAGAAGATTTATCTCCATTTATATTAGATGAGATAAAAAACTTTTTTGAAAATTATAAGACACTTCAAAAAGTAGAAGTAAAAGTAGGAAAGTATCATAATAAAGAGGATGCCTTGGAATTAATTGAAGTTTGTAAAAAAAGATTCAAAGAAGAAGGAAAATAAAAAGTGGAAAAGAAAACATCTATTATAATTGCTGTAGTAATATTCTTGATAGCAGCTTTAATATCTGGTTTTTATGAACTTACGATAGATAAGGATATTAAGGAAAATAGTGATAGAAAAACAACAAGCATAAATGAAACAAATAATTTAGATGAAAAACTTGATAAAAAGGATGATAAAATGATGGACGGAGTAACACTTAATTATCAATCTTCTATAAGAATAGAAAAAAATAATGAAATTATTTATTTTGATCCATATAAAATTATGGATTCTAAAAATGATGCGAACTATATATTTATAACACATTCACATTATGATCATTTTTCTAAAGAAGATATAAAGAAGGTTATGAATGATAATACTAAGTTTGTAGTTACAAGTGATATTGAAAGTGATATTAAGGCACTTGGTGTAAGTGATAGTAACATACTTGTTACATATCCTAATGAAACATATAAAATAGGAGATTTAACATTTGATACAATTCCTTCATACAACATAAGTAAGTCTTATCATAAAAAATCATATAACTGGGTTGGATATAACGTTGTAATTGATGGAACTTCATATTTTACAGTAGGTGATAGTGATGTAACAGATGAACTTAAAAAGGTAAAATGTGATGTTATATTTGTTCCAGTAGGTGGTACTTATACAATGACTGATAGTGAAGCATCTAAATTAGTAAATGAGATAAAACCTAAGTATGCAGTTCCAGTTCATTATGGTGAAGTTGGATCAGATAAAAACGCATCTAATTTCGTTAGTCAGTTAGATAGTGATATAAAAGGTATTATATTAAAGTAAGGTTATAATTTGTAATCTTACTTTTTATATTTTATATAATTATGATATAATATTAAATATGAAAAAAAGGAAGTGGTACTTATGAAGAAAAAGGTAGTAATAGGAATGAGTGGTGGTGTTGATTCATCAGTCGCTGCAATTATGCTTCAAAAACAAGGTTACGAAGTAATTGGACTTTTTATGCGTAACTGGGATTCTTTTGCAGATGGTGAAGTAGAAGGTGCACCAACAACTGATGAAGGAATATGTCCTCAAGAAGTTGATTATAACGATGCAAAAAAAGTATGTGACAAACTTGGAATACCACTTTATCGTAAAGACTTTATAAAAGAATATTGGGATTATGTATTTACTTACTTTTTAGATGAATTAAAAAAGGGAAGAACTCCTAATCCAGATATTATGTGTAATAAGTATATTAAGTTTGATCAGTTTGCTAAAGAAGCCACCAAGCTAGGAGCAGACTATATTGCAACAGGACACTACTGCAGAGTAAAAGATGGACAATTAATGCGCGCTAAAGACGACAATAAAGACCAATCATACTTTTTATCACAGGTATCTAAAGAGCAACTTAAAAACGTTTTATTTCCGGTAGGAAATATGATAAAGCCTGACGTTAGAAAAATAGCAGAAGAATATGACTTAGTAACAGCTAAGAAAAAAGATTCAACCGGAATATGTTTTATTGGAGAAAGAAACTTTTCTAACTTCTTAAAGAATTACTTACCAAATCAGCCAGGAGACATAGTTGATATAAAAACTGGTAAAAAAGTAGGAAATCATATAGGACTTATGCATTATACAATAGGTCAAAGAAGAGGCCTTGATATTGGTGGAACAAAAAACAGAATGTTTGTGGTTGGTAAAGATTTAAGTAAAAATATTTTGTACATAGAATCAGGTAATGACGAATATTTAATTACAACATCTTGCGTTGTAGACCAAATAAACTGGACTTATGAAAAAAGATTAGAAAAATGTACAGCAAAGTTTAGATATAGACAAAAAGATATTGAAGTTAGCATAGAGTGGTTAAACGATGATGAAATATTAGTTAAGTATCCACAAGGCGTTAAATCAGTAACACCAGGCCAAGCATGTGTATTTTATGATGGTGATATATGCTTAGGTGGCGGTATCATTAAAGAGGTAAGGAAAAACGGAGAGAAATTATGGTATTTATAAGCCATAATTTTTTTGTTATAAATAGTTTGTTATGATATAATTAAAAAGAGGATGATAGTTATGGAATTTATTAATTATTTAGGTTATAACTCGGTTGTTATATTAACCTTTTTCTTTATATCTTTAATAGCGCTTATACTAAATTATATAACTAGGGGTAAGAGCAATAATGTTTTATTTTCATCTTATAGAAGTAGTTTACTAAAACCACTTACTTACGTAAGATTAGTAACTCATATATTTGGTCACGCAGATTGGAACCATTTTATGAATAATTTTTTATATATTCTTCTAATTGGTCCTATGATAGAAGAAAAGTATGGTAGTAAGAATTTAACCATTATGATTTTAGTAACTGCTATTATAACAGGAATAATTAACATGATTTTTACAAACAAAAAAATTCTTGGTGCAAGTGGGATTGTATTTATGCTTATAGTTCTTTCTTCATTCGTTAATATAACAACGGGAAAAGTACCAATAACACTAATTTTAATTTGCATTTTCTACGTTATAAACGAAATTATTTCAGGAATATTTAAAAAAGATGACATATCACATACCGGGCATTTAATTGGAGCTTTATGCGGATTTATATTTGGATTTTATGTGTTTAAGTAAGTTGGGAGAAAATTATGACAGAATTAAAAAGTAGGGAAGAAAGCCTTTTAAAAATTAATAAAAAATATAATAGAATGCAAAAAAAGTATGGGGATAAAAGTTTGAATACGATTACAAATGGTGGAAAAATAAATAATCCAGATATTTGTTTTGTATTTATGAATCCGACAGGAAGGAATATAGCAAGTCAAAATACTTGGAAAGGCATAAAATCTCCTTGGATTGGTACTAAAAACATATGGAAGTTATTTCACAGCGTAGAACTTTTAAGTGATGATTTATATAATGAAATAGTAGAAAAGAAGCCAAAGGATTGGGATTATGCTTTCGCAGAGAAAGTATACCATGAAGTAGAAAATAAGAACTATTTTATAACAAACTTAGGAAAATGTACTCAAATTGATGCTAGACCTTTACCAGACGAAATTTTAGAAAGCTATTTAGAATTATTATTAAAGGAAGTTGAGATAGTAAATCCTAAAATAATTATTACGTTTGGCAATCAGGTAAGTTCTATTATTTTAGATAAAAAAATATCAGTATCTGAAATTAGAAAAAAGTACTTTGATAAAGAAATAAACGGAAAATTATATAAGATATTTCCAGTATATTATCCGGTTGGAAATGGCATTTTTAACATAGATAAAGCTATAGAAGATATAAAATGGATAATAAAAAATTACTAAAGAAAGTGAAAAAATGGAAGAACAAATAACCCTTGATTTAATAAGTACTTTTAGTGATGTTTACAATAGTGATCCACAAAATAAGATGATAGAAGATAAAATAACTAAAAATGGACTAGAAGAAAGCTTAATAAACAAAACAATAATCAAAGAAAATAAACCAGTTTTTAATATTGAATTACCAGATAGCAAAAGATATGATCAAAAAGATAATTTTAGATGTTGGATATATAGTGGTTTAAATACTATTAAATACGATGTAGCTAAAAACTTGAATATTGATTTAAAAAGTTTTTCATTATCTAATAGTTATATTGCTTTTTTTGATAAATTAGAAAAATCAAATAATACTTATGAAAATATTATAAATCTTCAAGATACAAGCTTAAAATATATAAATAAAGAAAAAATATTAAAAGATTGTGTAAGTGAGTCTGGAAACTGGAAGTGGTTTGTTTCTATTGTAAATAAGTATGGATTAGTTCCTTATGAATGTATGCAAGATGCTTTTGAAGATTTGGTAGAAAAAAACATTACAAATTTATTTACTGAAAAAGTAAAAAAAGATTGTATTAAATTAATAAATGAAAAAAATAATAACAAAAATATAGAAGATTTAAGAAAAATAAAAGAAGGCTATTTAAAGGAAAATTATGTTTTTTTATCAAAAATATTAGGTGAGCCTAAGTTGAAATTTGATTATGGTTATACAGATAAGAATTCTAATTATATAAAATATAAAAACATGACACCTTTAGAGTTTAAAAATAAATTTTTAAGTATTAATTTAGATGACTTTGTTTTTTTAGAAAATGCACCATCATATGATAAAGATTTTTATAAATTATATAGAAAAAAATACCTTGGAAATGTTTATAAAGAAAGCTATATTGAGTTTTTAAACTTACCGATAAATGAAATAAAAAAATTAGCAATTAAGCAACTTAAAGATAAAATCCCAGTTTATATAGGAATAAATATAAAAAAGTTTAGCGACAAGAAATCCGGAATATTAGATACTAGATTATTTGATTATAAAAAAGTATTAGGTTTAGACTTTTTAACAAAAAAAGAAGCTTTTAATACACAAAATATTTATACTCATCATTGTATGTCAATATGTGGAGTGAACTTGTTGGAAAACGGAAAACCTCAAAGATGGAAAGTAGAAGATAGTTATGGTGATAGTAAAAAGGTTAATGGTTATTATATTATGAATGATAATTATTTTGATGAGTTTGTATTACAAGTGATTATAAATAAAAAGTATTTATCAAAAGATCAACTTGAGTTATTTAAACAAGATGTAATAGAAATTGATGTAGAAGATTCAATTTAAAAAGGAGTACAAAATGAATAAAAAAATTGAAAAAAACGCAAAACTCTTGATTGCAAGTGATTTAATATATTCATTAACAGGAGTATTTGTAGAGACTTTTTTAGTTGCTTACTTTTTGAAAGTAACAAATAAAAACATAACTACTATTTCAATATATTATATTTTAATATATACCTTAACTAGTTTAGGTAATATAGTAATGGGAAAAATAATAAAAAGAGCACCAGACAAGAGTAAACAAATAATGTCATTTGGAATTGTTGCAAGAGCATTATTTATACTTTTTATTGTTTTACTATCTGAAAAAATTGCAACTAATTATATTTTAATTGCAATAATATATGCTTTTTCAGAAATGCTATATTGGTGTGCTCATGAGTTAATATACATAGATGTTACAAATAATGATAATAGAAAAAAATATATGTCCATAAAAAAAATATTATGTAAGATTGTAAATGTAATATCTCCTATTATTTTAGGTACCTCAATTGAATTTTACTCGTTTACCAAAATAGCTGTATATGTTTTTGCATTATCTGTTATTCAGATATTGATAACATTATTTATTAAGACAAATATAAAAAAAGAAAAAATACAATATAATTTCAAGGAATTTATAGAATATATTAAACGTAATAAACTAAAAAAGATACAAAAGTATAATTTATCTGCTATCTCTTACGGTATTGTAGAAAGTTCAATTAGTACATTAATAGTAATTATAACTATTATGACATTTAAAACATCTTTGAATTTAGGAATTTTAACTACTATTTTTTCGGCTTTTTCTATGTTGTCTTTGATGTTATATGATAAATTTTATAATAAAAATAATGCAAAGTTTATTTTGGCATTGTGTTCTATTATTGTGGTAATAGGTGTTATTGGTTTACTAATAAATATTAGTAAAACTAGCTTAGTAATTTACAACTTTTGTTATATGGTTACTTTTTGTATTTTTGATGTTGTATATAATACAAGAAAAGGTGATTTGGTAAAGGAATGTAAAATAGATAAGTATAGAGAAGAATATATTGGTTATACTTCTATTGGCATTGGAATTGGAAGGATAATTGGTTATGTATTAATGTTAATTGTATCTTTTACAAGCAATATAATTTATTTTAAAATATTGCTTGCTGTTGTGACATTATTTGCGCCAATATATTGCTGCTTAATAGTTAAATCATTGAAAGATTAGAGAAAGTAAAATTGAGTTATATTAGTCATAAAATTAGTAATAAGGAATAAAAAGAGGTATTGAATTCTAGAATTTAATAAAATATGTGTAAAAGATCTGAATGGAGAAAAATAAGATGAAATTTAAAGATGAAGAAAAGATAGGCAGGAAACTTACTTTTGATGACCGATTACATATAGATGGAATTTCGTTAGATGAAAATCACATCAAAACAATTGAACAAGTTGATAAACAAATTAATAAAATAGTATATAAAAGTTCAGCTAAAAAATTAATAAGAAAATCCAAAAAAAGAGATTAAAATAATAATTCTAATAAAAAATATTTTTAAATTTACTAATATAATTTAAATCAAAAAAAACAGACTTAAAATTAAGTCTGTTACTTTTATATGGAGCCAATGTTGTAGATATCTACAACTTTTTTCCAATACACGAATTGATACATAAATTTCATCCGGAGTTTTAACTATACGCGTTTACGAAATTAAAACTATAAGATTTTATTAAATCTCTCTGATGATAAATTTATTATATTATTTTACTGGGTAATTTTAAGAAAGTAAGGAAAAAAATTGTATTATAATGTATAATTATAATATAAAAAAATTAAATATTAAAAGGAGTTATAGAATATGAGAGCAGAAAAATTAAAAAGAGGAGATACAATAGGTATAATAGCACCATCAGAGCCAATAACTGAAGAATATAAAGAATATATGAAAAAAAGTATTAAAATATTTGAAGATATGGGGTTTAAAATTAAATTATCAAAAAATATATATAAAAACACATTAGGATATTCTGCAACTCCGGAGGAAAAGGCCTCTGATATAAATGATATGTTTTCAGATAAAGAAGTAAAGGCTATAATTTCAGCTGTAGGCGGAGATAATAGTTTCAATTGTCTAGGATTGATTGATTATGAAAATATAAAGAGAAATCCTAAAATAATATGTGGATATAGTGATGCCACCAATTATTTAGAAGCAATTTATACGAAAACAGGATTAATTACCTATCATCATTTAGAAATGATTGATTTAGGAAGAAAATCTAAAAAAGATTTTGAGCTTAGTCAATTTAAAAAAATATTAATAGATGGTACTTTAGGAGAGGTAGATAAAAATAGTAAATACATAACGTTGCAAAAAGGTTGTGTAGAAGGAATAATAGTTGGTGGTAATGTACCAAGTATGGTTACTTTATTAAATACTGAATATTTTCCAGATTTAACAGATAAAATCTTATTTTTAGAGGTTTTTGCAACATCGACTGATTTTGATTTAGCAGATAGATATATAGGATTATTAAAATATCACGGAGTTTTTGATAAAATTAAAGGTTTATGGATTGGTCATTATCATGGGGATACAGAAGATACAAAAATTGAAGATATATTTATGAGACATTTAAAAGAGTATGATTTTCCAATACTTAAATGTGATGATTTTGGACATGATTGCGAAAAAGTAGTAATTCCAATAGGATCAAAGGTAAAATTGGATGCAAATAATTGTAAAGTAATAATCTTAGAAGAAAATTAGAGATAGTATAACATTTCATCAAGAAAAATAAAAATTGAATAAAGTTGTCAAAAAACTTCGGCCACATTTACATAGTTTAAAATTGATAAAATGTTGATTGATATAATGCTTAGAAAAGGTGCACATTCTAACACCTCAATATTATATTAAAGAAACATATAAATTAAAAGAATATTTTGATAATCTGTTAGGATATAATTTACATGATTTGTTCCCAGAAATAAAAAAAGTATGGAAGTACAAATTTAGTGTTGGTTAGACATAGATTTCATTTCCATATTTAAAAGATACAAAAAGAGGATTAAATTATTTTGATAATTTTCTCCTCTTTTTTTGATATTATTTATATAAAATAAAAACTTACGAACAAATAAGATCGTAAGTTGATTTCAAATGGAGCCCTTAAGGTTCTGGTAAAACAACCATTAAAAGCAATAATTATAGGCAGTAATAACTACTAACTAAAATTAGTATAACATGATTTCAGTAAAATTAACCAACATTTTAATATTTTAAGTAAATAAAATGATATAATATAAACTGAAAGACAAATAGTAATTTGAAAGTGAGATGATTGTATGGGAGATATAGAAAGAATTTGCTCTAATAGGGACATTACTAAAAGACTAAACAAAGTAGTTACTGAGGAAACTTTATGGCAAAGAGTATATATCTTTTGTAAGCATTTAGCAAAGTTTATTCATGCACCTATAACTTTAAATGATTATAAGAGAATGGAAAAATATACTAATGATAAAGAATTAGTAGAAGCAGTATATAATGCTATAAAAGATTATTTTTATATAGACAATAGTGATGGACATTTTGACATTATAGGACATGCTTATTGTATAGCATTGTTATCTCAAACAAAATACAACAGAGAAAATACAATAAATTATTTAAATAAATGTGCAGACATTTTAATAAAGAATAATGAGCAAGGGTATGGATTAGCAATGTATAGAAATATGAAAACTTTAAGCAAAGAGTATCCTGATTTAAAGAATTTAGAAAAAAAGTTACAATGTTTTAAAGATTATGATTATTGGAAAGAAAAGAATAATAAGTAATTGCTAAATTACAATTTATCGATGAGATCAACTTTAATGGTTGGTCTTTTCTTTTTAATTCTTCACTTA
>OIYG01001698.1_pt1 | contig 15822 bp, 18 predicted proteins | sample 1587861 | NCBI WGS metagenome assembly OIYG01 (sample SAMN03283272) | human gut metagenome | biome: human-associated habitat; material: feces | host: Homo sapiens | place: Peru | collected 2012 | reverse complement strand
TTAATTTTTCTATATTAAACTTAACATATTCGTAAGTACCATAATTATATTTTTTAATACCATATGACTTTTCAATAATACCTAATTCTTTCATTTTAGGAATCAAATCAAATAAATCAGAATTAGCTATATTATCTATAAAACCCTCATCATAATCTTTTATAAATAGATATGGCAAATCAATAGTTATAGAGCCAAAATCTTCATCAGAATCAATTAAATAGGCATCAATACTAAGTCTACCTGTTTTAATATAACAATCAACTTCAAGGATAGCTCTTCCTTGATTAAACTCAATTATTTTCCTATCTTGAATCATATCTTAACCTCTAATTTTTCAATTAATATATTATGTTCTTTTTCTAGTTTATCTGAAACACTATTAAATACCATTTCACATAGTAAAGGATCATTAAAGATAGTATATATTTTATTAAAAACATAATCAAAATTAACATTATCTTTGTGAAAAGAAACTATGTTATTAGCGATATGAGTAGAGAAGTTATCCACCATATCTAAATATCTTTTTTTACAATCATTATTTAATTCTTCAATAATAGTATCACGAATCAAATCTAATTCACTACCACCAAATTCATAACTAATTTTCTTAATTATTTCATTTGCAACTTTAATATTTCTTTGTTTATAATTATTTTCTATTAACAATCCTCCTTATTAAATAATAAATATATTACTTTTTATATTTATATATTTTTTGATTTTTATGAAATCTTATATATTTTATAAATATATTTAAAGCAGTATTTCCATTAGGGAGTGGAAGTAGCAAAATAAAAGTTATAAGTGGAAATAGAAAAAATAAAAATATTTTTACTTTAAAACTTGTAGATAGCATTTGAAGTAGATAACCTAATCCTAAACTTATAGCCATAGCGATTATTTCAATTATTCCAAATCCTTTAAATATTTCTCTTTTTGTTTTTATATTTTTTGGAATCAAATACATATTAATACCACTTCCTATCATAAATATTATTTGAATCATTTTGACTCATATACTGATTTTTTATTGGATTATATCTCATACTATATGGTTGCTTAAAAGGATTAGAATTACTATATTTCATAACATTATCAGAGTTTGATTTTTTATTTTGATTTTGTTTTAGGAACTCTCCAACTTGTTCGTAAGCTTTTCTAGGATTATGTTGTGAAATAGTTTCCTGTACAACACTTTTTTGCTCTGGTGTTAATGTTTTTCCTTTATTAAACATACCTGAAATATTACTTATACCATTACCCATAAGATTTGATCCTCCTTTAACAACATTAGTTCCTTTACTTAAAGCCCAAGAAGTTCCAGCTGAAGCCATACTAATTCCACTTGATAGTCCTGAGCCAACAGCCATAAGTGATTGCATATCACCAAATGCTGTCATCATACCTGATTGTTGTCCTAATAATGAACTGATTATTGTTGGTGTTGATATTATAAAAAGTAATGCTCCAATAATTAAGAATATTCCTGTTAATAAGCCATTATCAGTAAAGGCAGTACCAAACATATTTAGTAATAATCCGATACAAACAAATTGCACTACAGTAATTAAAAAAACACCCATTGCTGACTTACACCAAGTCTCAAATGATTTTGATGACTTATTAGTTAATCCTGTGCAACAAAATGGTGCAATAACTTTATACAATGCAATTTCCATGACTCGTTTAGCCATTTGAATTGCAACAAAGAAAAGTAGAAAGACAGTTACTACCGAGAGTATCACGAGCATAAAGAAATTAAGTGAATAGACATAGACATCACCAATACCTATAAATCCTCCAGTAGTATCATTTATATCAATAGTTTTCCAATTATTAACTAAAGTATCAATATCTTCTGATTCCATCTCATTTTGATAAACCATAGATCTGATTATTGCTTTTGAAATAGTCCCCTCTGAATCAGTAGTAGTATTCATACCTGATACTTGAATAACTGAATCAGTAAGAGCTGTTGATATATTATGACCAAACTGAAAAAGTGGTGTTATTAAAAACATCATTACAATTGCTAAAACTATACCTCTATAAACTGATAAAGGACTAGACCTTTCTTCATTTTTAACAATATAATTCATAATTAGCTCAATAATTACTTTAAGTATGAGCCAACTACAAGCAACAATTACAGCACCACCAAATATTTTATTTACATATTCATTATCAAAGAATTTATATCGCCATATTTTATCAATGATATCAAAAAATCCGTCTAGTAGCCACATAACACCTTTTGCTATAGACCACATAATTTCTCTATAAATATCTTTAAAAAATCCCTGTTTAACAGGTGATATTTCTAATATTATTCATTAGCACCTCCTAATAACTTACTTTATCAACAAGATATGCAAGAACAACAACTTGTTTTGTTTTATTTTTACTACAAGTAGTTAAAATAAGTGTTGTTTGTTCTTTATCTCTTGAAATATCAATAATACCATTTTTATCTACTTCATAATTTTTATTTACTTTATAAATATATTTAGTATTATTGTAATAAATATTAATTTCATCATTAACTTTTAATTTATAAAGATTTTTAAAATATGCAGTTCTGCCACTTCCTGAATGACCTGCAATAGCAAGAATGCCATTAGTTATATCAGGCATATCAGAGTTTATTAAAACTTCAATATTTTTATCAACATTATTGTTTCGATCATCTATATTAAAAAATCCTCTTTTAAAATCTATGGTAGGGATTTCTACAACACCAATATAATTATAATTTTTTTCTTTTGGAGTTTCCTCTTTTGATGGTTTTTCTTCTTCTATTTCAACAGGTGGTTCTTCTTTTTTTACTTCTTCAATGAAGTCATTAGCTTTATTATTATCTACTTTATGTGAATAATAATTATAAATATTATAACTTGCAAATATACTTAACCCTATTAGTAAAAGCAAAGAGCCAATTACTACGAATCGACTCTTACTTATTTTTTCTTTTATCATAAACAATAAATCCTATTCCTGCAATAACTAATATAATAGTTACAACATCTATTACTTTAGAATCTGAAACTGAAGTTTTAGGAACTTCGAATATTTCTTTTTCGTTGGTTAAGTACGATTTTACAATTTCGCCATCTTCTTTTATTTCGAAAGTGTGTTCATCAGTGTTAAGAATGTATCCATCAGGAGCTTCTTTTTCGATAAATTTATATTTACCAAGTGGTAAATCTTTAATTGTTATCTTACCATCAGAATCAGTTCTTCCACTAAATATTAACTTATTATCTTCTGTGTATACTTCAATTAAAGCATTAGGTACAGGATCTGCTGTTGATAAATCAGTTTTAGATATTTCAACATCGCCTTTACCAATATGATTTTTGAAAGTATAAGATAAAGAGATAATAGGAGTTTTAGAATCTTTATACTCCAATTTAAAACAATATGGTTTATTATCAAGAATGTGATTATCATCGGTACTAGTTTCCACTATACAATAGTTACCTAGATATAAATTATCTAATTTATAAAATCCATCAACGGTTTTAAATGATTTAACTATTTCCTTATCTTTATAAATTAAAGTACCATCTTGTGAATAAATATCACCATTGGCATATAAATCAAATGATACATCATTTAATTTAATTTCTTCATATCTAAAAGTACCATCTTCAAGTATAAACTTTTCACCAACTTTAGTAAGGTTGAATTCGCCCTTAACTTGTTTATTAGAGAACTTAACTTCAATTATTATGTCATCACCATCGACTATAAATTTACTATTTTCATTTATTGAAAAAGCAATTGGTGTAGTATTAACAACATAGCCATTAATGTCTTGATCTTCTAATTCCTCAATTTGATAGTTACCACTATTTAAGATGTTAGGAGTAGTAAAGTATCCACCTTTAGTTTCAAAAGTACAAATAGTTTGTTTTGTTGGGTATGTTATATCTTGACATACATATTCATTAGTATCAGTATTTTTTATTTTAAATTTGATTCCATCTCTAACTAATACTTTATTAGAATCTTCATCAACTTTAATAAGTTTTAATTTAGCTGTTATTTCTGCATTAGATAAAACTTTTTTAATTTCATCATCTGCATTTTCATCTATAACTATTTCAAAGTCATTAACCTTTTCATAGTTAGGAGTAGAATTAACTTGTCTAAATGTATATTTACCATATGGTAAAGTGATTTCAGCAAATCCATTTTTATCAGTAGTTATAGTATCTACTAAGCAATAAGGATTAACCTCAGTATTAGTATCGACATCAATAGCCATTAATCTAGGAGCTTTATTTAAATTACAATCATTTAAATAAATTTCAAAAGATATATTAGGTTCAGGTGTTAAGATACCAGTTTTATTACTTGCAATTACTTTAAATAGATTTACTTTTCTTTCAATTATTTTTTCATAAACATCAATATAAATATCTAAATTATCTTCAGTTAAAGTAAATCTATGTTCTTCAGTATCTAATAAATATCCTTTACTAGCTTTCTTTTCTTTTAGGATATATTCGACATTTGGAAATAATATTTTTTCAGTTTTAGCATAACCATATTCATCAGTAACAAGTGTTGTTATTAAATTATAATTAGTATCATATATTTCATAAACAGCTCCTTCAAGAGTAGCATTACCCTGTGGATATGATTCCTTTGTATCTTTATCTAATTTATAAAGTTCAATACTACCACCTGATATTTTGATAGTAAATCTTGAAGTAACTGGATCGTAATTGCCAGGTCTAAAAACATTTTGTGAGTGATTACTAAAATACACAACAGGTGGCATATCATATCTAGTAGCTTTTTTAACAAAAGTTATTTCGCCCTCACCAACTTTAGTAGGAGTAATAGTTAGAGTATTACCACTGATACTTGCATTAACATTACTGCTAGACTCTATTTTATAATCCTTTAAAACTTCGTTTTTATCATTTAAAGTTATTGTTTGCCCTAATGGAGCAATTAAACTATCATTATTAAAACTAGGTTTTTTATAATGTTTTGCAACAAGTGATTCAATTTCTGCAATTTCATTTGCAAATTTATTATCATTTCTAGCTCCATTTAAAGTATCAGTAAAATATATTTTTGATGATGGCTCTGCAGTTCTCCAAATTAATACTTGAGTAATTGCATACCACTTTTGTGCTGAATGATTATATCCATTATCATTATAACTATACCCATAATATGCAAGAAGTGAAATACGAGTCCATTGTTCTTTAGTCATATTTAAAACAGTAGCATAGTCGCTTCTAGCAATATTATAGTAAGGTAGATTATTATCAATGTCAACATATGGTTGCAAGCAGTAAACGAATTTATTATCTTCACTTCTACGAATAAATCCTGCTTGTTGATATTTTTTATAGCCATCAGGTCTTTCTTTTCTGATGAAAATATTTGGTATTTTCTCTGATGGCCATATTGCCTGTCCAGTATACTGCTCGGCATTAACTTTGATAATACCAAAAATAGTAGATAAAAAAAGTACACTTATAAAAGCATACTTCAATAATTTATTTTTCATTTTTCAAATCCTTTCATTATATTAAAAAAAGCACTATTGTGCTTAAAAAGTTTCCATCATCTCACCGAGATAATTACCAGCATAACTTAATATGCTTTGACAAGAAAATCCTAAACCTTCTTGACTTTCTTTCATAAGTTTATTACCTTTTGAAATACAAGCATTTTTAGTATTTTCTTCAGTTCCATAATCATCAACTGAAAAGTCTATTCTAGCCCAAGACCAAACTGGCTTATGATAATAGTCATATTCTGATATTCCTAATTCTTCCCAAGCCGTCTGCACTTTAGGTGGTTTTTCTTCAACTTTTGGTGGTTGATAATTCGGAGTAGTAGTGGTAGTTCCACTGTTAGATGGATTAGTTGGTTTATTTTCTTTTTTAGGTTTTTCATTATTAGAAGTATTGTTTTCTACTTTAGGTTTCTCATCTATATTTGAAGTTTGTTCTTCTTTTATAGGATCATTATTTTCTTGTTCCTCATTAGTGATAGAATTAGAATCATCTTTATTTGAATCTTTATCTATTACATTATCAATATTATTAGGAATTGAATTAGTTTCTTTATTTTTAGAAACAGAATAATGATAGATAATAGAAGTAGAAAGAACAGCAACAACAATTAAAACAAGAGTAAGTAGAATGTATTTGATATATTTCATAATACACCTCTTTTCAAGCAAATATTAACTCATTATTTAAAAAAAATCAAGTTACCACAGTTAAATACTGTTTTAAATGATCTAAATCGTAAAGTAAATCAACTAAATTGCATCTTATTTCAACATTTTTATAATGTCTTTTAAGTTTTCTTTCAAAGTAACTAGCCAAGTTTTCAATATAGTAAATGTTATTCATTTTAGAGTTGATTTTCTTTTTTAAAACTTGTTCGCTTTCAGCTCGATTTTCAAAAAAGTTAAAATAATCTAACATATCATAAACTCTATTTACTAATTGATGGCTTACTACAAATGAGTGCCAATTTTTCTTTCTCATTACATACCTAATGGCTTATTATTAGGGAAATATTCTTCTTCTAATATTTCAATGTCACTAGAATTGTAACTTACTGCCTCGTAAAAAGAAATAGAATTTTGTTTTAAGAATGTGCATATTGAATTATAGATAGTATCAAAATCTTTACATCCTGCATAATCTACTAAATGATTTACAAGTAGATGCAGTCTATAAACCATATCCTGTACTTTCATAACAAAGTAATCTAAATCATCACCAAACTCATTTTTATAGTATTTTTCAAAACCATTATAAAACTTTTTATTAAGTCTTTTATGAAATAATAGTTTTCTTAAAATATCTATATTATCTAGTGGGATGCTTTCTACTTTTTTATTTTCTAATAATTCATTAACACATAAATTAAAATGATCAATATCCATTATTTAAAATATCCTAATATCCAACTTACAAATTGAGTAGTAACAAGAGCTGATACTCCTGCGATTATCGTAGTTCTAATTTTTCTATCATAACTAGCTTTTTGATTATCATCACTAGATGCCATTTTTAAAGCATAATCTTTAGCAACAAAAAATGCTGTTCCTCCAATTACAAATAATTTAAGGTAGCCCATTGCATCATTTATTAAATTTAACACATTTTGTAAAATTTGTTCCAGTTAAATGTACACCTCCAAAAAAATGTATTTTTTTCTAATTTTTGTGGTATACTTATTTATGCCGAAGGACATTAGATGGGTAAGAGAATCTAAATATTTATTCTTTCGGTTTTTTTCTACAATAATATAATTTATTCAAACATTCCTCCTTATATTATTTACTCTCATTGTAATCAAATAAGATTTTAAGTTGGACTCCATTTTCGAGTCTTTTTTTTATAACTTCACAATACTTGTCAGTAATTTCAATTCCAATCCATTTACGAGAAAGAATTTCACATCCTAATAATGTCGAGCCACTTCCACTTGTAAAATCCAAAACTAAATCTCCAACTTGGGTATATGTTGATATAAGATATTCCATAAGGTTAACAGGTTTTTGTGTTGGATGAAACAATCGTGATTCACGAGAAAACTGTATTACATTTCTAGGATAGTTACCATATTCCTGTAAATGCTCATGTCTTTCAGCATTCTTTTTTTCACTTAAATAATTAACAGGAGTTCTTGTTACTTTAAGATTTACTGCAATTGTTCCCTGTGGATAATACTTCATATGCACAAGAGATTGATGTACAGTTCCACCTTTTGAAAATACCATAATATCTTCATAACATCTTAATGGTTGATATTTAGCATTTTGAAATCCTGTTATTTGTGTTTTTAACCATTTCCAATCATAACGATATAATTTATTATTACTTAATCTTAAATTACTAGAAAATGGTTCATTACCAAACAACACAATAGCACCATCATCCTTAATTAATTTTAGAAGTTTATCCCACATCTTATCAAAAGGAATTATTTGATCCCAAGAATATCCTGTTACAGCATATGGTGGATCAGTTATTATAGCATCTACTTTAACACCTTTCTCAATAAGATAATCCATTACTTCTAAACAATCACCTTTATACAAGCTACCATTACTTGTAGAGTAGTATGGCTTACAAGTTATATTTAATCACCTCCAATTCATTTGTATTTAGTTTTTTGATAACGAGCTCCCTATAAACTCAAAACAAATCAATAAATCTATCTAATCCTAAATATAAGCAAAATCTTACCATCGCACTATTTCTAACTTGAATTAGTTTTTTTTGATAAATACAAAGTTCATCACAAACATCTAAATCCTTTGCTTTTTCAATAAAAGTTAATTTAAATATTTCACGTTCTAAATCATTTAAATGATTAAATGCTAATTTATATTGAAGTAAAACTTCTTGCATTTTTTCTTTTGTCGAAAAATCTCTTATTAACATTGATTCCATTTGTTTGTTGTTGGGTCTTTTATTTCCACCAATTTTAATATCTCCATCACTAGTAAATTTAATTTTGTAGTATTCATCATTTAACATTGCATCAAATGTGTATATGATTTCTAAATATGTATTAATTAGTAATCTGAATTTTGCTATATCAAATTGATTCGTAATAAACTCTGATAAGTATTCATTAGTTCTAACTCGCATTATTTCCTCCTTTCCCAAAAACATATATATAAAAATAGAGCATTTTTCACAGTGATATGTGAAATATGCTCTATTGAAATTTAAAAAACTTGAAAGTAGGGGATGCCATCCTGCGTCTTGATAAAAATAATAATTATTAAATAGTATAATAGCAATATCCTTCATAAAGATTCCTCCTATTCACCATAGTTATATAAAGTATAGCATTAAAAAAATGCAGTGATAACTACATATTTATGTAATAGATGTTTGTTTGCTGTTGAATTGTTACTAGACTATAATTATTGCTATTATAATCATTATATCTAAAAAAAATAAAAAATCAATATCAAAAATAATCTCTTTATAAAATCAATTATTATGACTAAAATATGTAATTTATGATGTAATTATTGATGTAAAATAAAATGACTTTATACTATAATTTATAATAAAAAAATTGGTCATTTTATTTTACTTATTTTTGTGACTTATAATTCATAAAGTCATATAAAAGCTTATTTTATTTATTTTTATTGTATGTAATTAGCTCATCACATTTACAATCTAAAACATAACATATTTTAGCAAGAACATCTCTATCATATCTTTGCATTAAATTAAGTCTATATCTAACGATAACTTCATATCTAATTCCTGTTAAAACACATAATTTATAATTTGATATTTTATTTTTTAACATTAAATAATCTAAATTTAATTCAAATTCACCATAATTTGTTTCAAAATTAACATATTTTTCATTAATCATAATAATAATTTCCTCCCTTCATAAATTTAGTGGTTAAATAAAAAAGAAAGGTAGTATAAAATCAAAATAGATTATATACTACCTTATCTATTAAAATGTAATAATTAATAGAATTAATTTGTATATTATAGCAAAAATATTACCGAAATCGGTAAACACGTGCTATAATAAAATAGGAACAACTGAGTTAGTTCCTATTGTCTATCAGATTAACTCTGTCTGGCATGTTTTGTAAATCGTTTCGTTTTATAAATAACTCGTATGGTTCTATACCAAGTGCTATCGCCACTTTTTCTATCATTGTAAAAGGTGGGTTATGCATACCTCTTTCTAACCGGCTAATATAGTTAGGAGTTACATCCATTCTCTCGGCAAGTTCTTCTTGAGTATAACATTTTCTAAAACGATAGTATTTTACATTTTTTCCAAATAATGTTTTTAATTCCATCGTATCACCACTATTAATATGATACGAATTTATTTTAAATATTACCACAACCTAATCAGCACAGTTAATCTGATTGATTCGCAATCAAAAGAAATGGAGTGATAAGAAAAAATTTGTTTTTTAGTATTTAAAATACTAAACCTATGTAGTAAAGAATTGTAGTACAACGAAAGGTATGATAATAATGTTATTAAAAAAAGAAAAAAAGATTAAAAAGATTCTTTTTAATGGTGATTTTTCATCTAATGATGCACTAATATATAAATTTTTAGTTAATCATACATTAGATGATGTTATTAAAAATATTACCCCTGAAAAAACGAAATTCATAAAAAATACAATTTCTAATTGTACAAAGAAAGGATATTTGACTTGCTACGAGCAGTTTTTAGATATATTAAATAATACAATAGCAAGAATAAAACACGATTTTTATTTTTTAGGAAATAATGATAATTTAGTAATTAGCTTCATATTAGAGAATAAAAAAGAAAATGATTTTTTACTTTCTAAAAAATATTGGGGCGATAATAATAACATGTGTTACTTTATGAGTAGCATAAAAAGATATGTTGTATATAACTTTTATGATAATTTATGTATACTTTCTAATAATAATACTAAAATAAAATTATTTTTAAAAAATAAGAAGTTAGACATTTATGAAATGGACTTATCTAATGATGATGATGTTGATAGACTATATGAATTACTTCGTGAATTAGCATTATGCAACGCAAATGAGTGGAATATGTTATTTCTATTTAGTAGTATAAGGGATAGTATCAATAAAATTGAATACGAAGAAAATTCAGATTATTTAAAACTTTCCGTTATAGAAAATTACATAATACAATATACAATATGTATAAAAAACTACAATAAAAAAATAAAAGCAATTAAACCTTTATTATAAAAATATAAAAGCTTGCATTTTTTTCCGAAAAAGAAAAAAACACTGAATTCGGTAAACAATTTTACTCGTTCTTTGTTATAATATATTTAGTAACGGGAGATGAGTTTAGAAATGACTTTTACTGAAGCCATAATAGAAAGAATTAATGAGCTTTGTAAGTTGAATCATATAACTACAAATAAGTTGTCTGAGCTTTCCACTGTTCCAGCAACAACGCTTTATGCGTTGCTTTATGATAAAGTAGAAAACCCAAGTTCTAAAAACATTTATAAATTTTGTAAAGTTTTTGGAATAACAATGAAAGAGTTTTATGACACTGAAATATTCAATAAAATGGATTTTATAGAATAAATAAAGCTTGGCGACAATCACTTCGATTGTTTTTTTTTTATAAAAAAAGTATCAATAAAAGTATAGTTAAATCTTTTTTTGATACTCATTAAAATTTGTTTAGTTTATAATCACTGATATGTATACGGATTGTTAATTGTTCCGTTTCCTGTCATTTCAAAATTGCCGTTTATTGTTATGAGTGGTCTTATATAATAACTATTCGTTAATAAATTTCTAGTCCAATCAGTAGGAGCTCCATTTTTATCTACAATAAAGACATTTCCATTTTTATGAGTGGGATCATAATATGCAGGGGATAACGTCCAGTAGTAATCAGGAATACTAGAATTATATAAGAAATATGAAGTATTATTTTTTTTGTAAGCTCCTCCTGCTAAAACAACTTCTTCTGCACTAATTAGTCCAATATTTTCTTCAATAATATATTTACTAGGACAAACTAGTATTGGAGAATAATTGTTGCTATCTTGACCTAAATTTTCATATGATTGAAAATAATTAACATTTGCATATGTACCTGATGATTTTCTTGTATAATAATCAAAATTTACACAAAAATTTGATTTTACAATTTTATCAGAATTAGATGCTAGATTATTTTGATACCAATTATCTAAAATTGGTTTAATATTACTATTACCATAAGCAAGCATTTCTTTAGCTAAATCTAGTGTATCAGCAGAAGCACTATTTCTATATTTAGATGTTGTTCCACTTATTACACCATCTAATACAATTCTTAAATTACCATTTTCATCTATTTGTAGTATTCTCCATGTGAATCCTCCAAAAGAAACATAGTTATCATCATAATTTCCTCTTAGTAAAATTACATTTTCATTATTTATACCTTTTATTGTATGGATTTCTTTCCCAGTAGCAATATTACTAAATTTTTGTTTTCTTTCTGCTTCTTCCATACTTTCAATATCTATATGTTCTATATCTTGGGCATTACCAGATGGTACATAATTATTTACAAGAGTTGTTTCCATTTGAGTTTGATTTATTTTAAAGTTAAAACCTATATATGATACTAAAGTGTTAGAATCAGGAACAACATTATCTTTATAACTAAAAGTAATACTAAATTCTTTAAATGTATGTGGTTCTATCTTAGTATCTTTATCTATACCAGTTAATGTAAATATTATATTTTGATTACTATAGAATGCATTATCATAAATAGGATTATTAAATCTATAAGTTTCGTTATTTTTATTATACACTTTAATTCTATATGTAATAGAGGAGTTTCCGTTTGTGTTTGATAAAACAACTCTAGAATTTAAAGTAGTGCTAGAAAATGTTATTATTTTTGACTCTTCTAAATTTGCATCGACATTTGAATCATAATTAACTTCAGTTATAAACAAACCCTCTTGTGAAACAAGACTAACATCTCCACTAATATCAAGAGTAATAGAGTTTATTGTCGCATATCCAATAGACATAAATAAAGTTGTAAGCGTAATCAAAAATAAATAAAGTGGCTTTTTATTAATATTTTTATTTTTTATTGATTTATCCATATATATCACCATTTATTTAAAATAAAAGAATATGATAGAAAAGTATCATAATTCAAAATCATTAATTATTCCTCTTTCTATTGCGTTTTCTCTCATTTGTTTTTTTATTTTAGATACTTTCAAAGAATAAGTATAAAGAATCTTTGTGTTACTAGGAATTATAAAATATACTCCAGTTTTTTCTTTGTTTTCAGTCATTAATATTGGTTGACCTAGTGTATCCCTTATTTCTAACATATCAGTGAATTCATCTACTTGAAGAACTTGATATCCACTTAAATCAAATGAATTATTTATTTTTTGAATATAACTTTTATAATTGTTAAGGATTTTTTGTAATTCTCTTTGATATATACTTTCAGCTGTTCTTGTTTTAATTATATATTTTACTAAAATCACTAAAACTATAATTTCAATTATAAACATAACAACTGCAACAACTAAGAATAAAAAGTTAAATGGGGATTTTTCTATACAAGCCATAAAGTTTTCTTGCTTTGCATCTACTAGACTTTTTGAGATATCAATGGCAACTGTCTTGGTAGTTAGTGGAATACTTAAAGAAACAGTTGATGTTTTATCCGTATCTTTGATATCTTCACATTCTCCTAACACCTTAATATTCATAACTATATCAAGAGTTGCTATAGACTCATCTAAATTATATATACTAACAAATTTTTTAATTAAATCATTATATTTATTATAATCTATCGTTACATCTTCTTTTATTTGTACGCTTGATTTACTATTTGAATGATTTATCTTATCACTAATAATTGTATCAGTGTATTTATATAATGAGTTTTTAGTATTTTTATCTATTACATTTACATTTGCTTCAATAGAATACTGATATTTATAATCTATATTTTTTTCACTAACGTTTAATTTATAATCAAATGTGGCATTAATATAATCTATAAGACTAGCTATATATTGATTATTTGCATCTAAATACTCTTTATTAAAGAATTCATTCTCTTTTAAATAAACTTTATAATCTATTTTGCTTTCCTCATTATAAGGAACATAATAAGTTTTATTCTTTGTTAAAAATAGACACACGAAAGACATAACTATGAATGTTAAGATAAATAACACACAAGCATAACTTATAATTGTTTTTCTACGTTTAGTTTGATCAACAAGTATTGCATTAACTTGATTCTTTTTCATAGTTAGACTCCTTTCTTTTTATTCTATTTTTATTTATGAAAACATTTCTTTTATCCAAATTGATGGATAACCAATATATTTTATTTTTAATTTTGATATTCCTATGATATCACTATCCACTAAATAATAATCATCAGCACTCATGTTGGCATCACCTTTAGTGTAATATCTAATACTACCATTTATATCTTTTTTATCAATAACTCTGTGTATAATTTGCAATCCGTTTTTTTTAAATACGATGATATCTCCTGTTTTAATATTTTGTTTATCGTATTTAACAAATATTGTTGTATCTCCCATATTAAGAGTTCCTGTCATACTTTTAGATCCAATTACTAATATTCCATATTTGAACTGACAAGATATTAACATAGTTACCGAAGATAAAACAATTATTAATATAGTAGTCCACACAATCTCTCTTTTTTTATCTTTGTAAGCAACTGCAAAATTTGTTTTTGAATAAGTATATTCTAGAAACAAATATATAAAGTATGGATAAATAATTTTTAAAAATGTTCTAAAGAAGATGTATATGTTTGGAGTATAAGGAATAATAAAAGCATATAAAATGATTATTAGTCTATATACAACAACACTGTTTTTCCCATATCTTAGTGAAATATAATTATAAAGCAAATTACTTGAAATAGATGAGAATACAATAAAACCGATTATAATTAATAAATCATCAAGATTCGAGTAACTATAAACTTCACCATAAATTATTAAATCAATAAGAACAAATGCAATAAATGGGATTATCTTAGCAAATTTTCCTCGTTGTGCTAGAAATACTTCTCTAATTACTTCGGTTGAATACACAATGATAATTGTTGGAATTATATAATAAAATAATGCAACTTTACCAAACTTAACCGATGATTCATAAAAACCAAAGTGTATTCCCATTAGGTAAAAAACTATTAGATAAATAATTCCCATTGCACTCATTACTATTGTTACTTCTTTTTTGTAGTGAGATATAATATTTCTTTTTTTAATTATTTTTTTTAGTATCAACATATAAATAAGAAGAAATATTGACAAATATATTGTTTTATATATTGTTGACACAAAGAGAATAAAGAAAAGAAATGTAACTAAAATAAATTCAAACACATAATTTTTTATCTTATCTATACCCATAAAATCCCTTCTTTATCTACTTTCTATCAACTATATTACTTTGTTGCACTAGCATTAAATGTAACAGTAAAGTTTCCTGTAACTTCATCTAAAGGTGCTTTTACTAATTCAACAGTAACAGTTAGTTTCTTTGTTCCGTTAGGAGCAATTGCATTTGTATCTGCAAGTTCTGCTGTAACTGTATAATAATCTTTTGCATCATCATTTGTTTGTGTTGCTACTGGATTAGATAATGTTGCATTAATACCAGCTTTACTATTATTAGTTATTGTGTATTCTGCAATAACTTTTTCACCAACTGTTTTTAATGTTTTTACAGATAGTGTTGCTGTTTTTCCGTTTCCTTTATCAGCTACATCAGTTTTACCTGTTAAAGTTCCAGCAGTTGTTATGCTCGCATCAGTAAAATTAACATCAAAGTTACTATCATCTGGACTAACTGTAATATCACCATTTACTTTTAATTCAATAGTAGTAAGGGCATAACCAACTCCTAGTACTAGTACTGCACAAACTAAAGCAAGAGCAACAAATGATTTTTTCTTTTTCATCTCTTTTCACCTCCTCGCACAATATTTTTATGGGAGTAATCTACATAATAGCTACTCCCAAATAACTATCATGCTTTTTAAGGTTAAGATATAGGAGTATAAACTTTTTAAAACTAGAGTCTATCCTTCTACCTTAATCTTACAATTATAATTATATCATACTTTTCCGAAATCAGCAAAGAAAATTTCCGTTTTCGGAAAAAATTGAATTTTAACTATTTAAAAAGTAAACTATTTTGATATGAACCCCGTTTCTTGGACATAGAAACGGGGTTCATAGCATTT
>OIYG01001697.1_pt1 | contig 15823 bp, 10 predicted proteins | sample 1587861 | NCBI WGS metagenome assembly OIYG01 (sample SAMN03283272) | human gut metagenome | biome: human-associated habitat; material: feces | host: Homo sapiens | place: Peru | collected 2012 | reverse complement strand
AACTAAAATAACTGGAAATACTAATACCAAATCAATAAGTGTAACAACAGCAAACTTAGCAATAGTATATGAAGATAATAGTGCTGAGATATTAGGTAAAGACTTGATATTAGAACCAAATAGCGAAAAAGAAATTGGTACTAAAACTTTTACAGTTACTAATAAAGGTAATGTAAAAACAAGCTATGTAGTAGTAATAGATGAAACTAAAATAACAAATGCAACAGATGGAACAACAACTACATTTGAAAGTAATGATTTTAGATATACACTAACATGTACAGAAGGATGTAATGGAGTAGAAACACAAAGTGTATTTCCAATAAATGGAGGAATATTAGTAGGAAATAGTATAGATGTAGGAAAAGTACAAACATACGAATTAAAATTATGGTATATAGATACAGGAATAGACCAAACAAATGACATGAATAAAAGATTAGAAGCAAGAATAAATATAACAGACATAACACAAATGGAAAATCCATATTCAGCTAATACGAATAGTTTAGCATACAACATAATAGAGAATGCTAAAAACAAAACAAATGGAACAGAATTAGTTAGTAGTCCTAAAACAATACCCGTAAAAGAAACATTAGGCTATAAATATTATACTGATAAAGTTAATGAAGCAACAAGTGAAAATAGTATTTCAATAAGTACGAAATATCAAGAATATTATTGGACATATGGAACAGGTTATAAAGTAGATGAAAATACTGGTAAGTTTACATTAACAGGAGTAAGTACTTGTAAATATAATGATGGAACTTGTCATGAAACATTAGTAGGAAAATATTTAGTGTCTTCTTCTGTATATTCTAATTCATCAAGTTCAGACACTACAAAAACAACAACAAATTTATTAAATATTTATAAAGCAACAGAAGCACCTGCAAGTAGTACTTCAGCAATAACAATGAAAGTAAAAAAAATATCACCTATTTCATATAATCTAGAAGAAAAGGTCTTAAGTATAACAAATGATGATTATGGTACTTCATATTATTATAGGGGTTCAGTAAAAGACAATTATATAGAATTTAATAATATGTGTTGGAGAATTGTAAGAATAGAAGGAGATGGTTCAATAAAAATAATTTTGGCTAAAGAAGGATTATGTAGTTCTATAACATCATCAGATTCATCTTCGGCATTAATAAATAATGGGACAATAGTATATGGTTATAAACAAGATAATAGTGATTACTATGCAGATTATATAAATTATAATGGAGGATTATATACAACACTAAAAGCATGGTATACTTCAAGTGGTTTAGAGAATAAACAAACACAATTAAAAAATGAAACATGGTGTTTAGGTGGAAAAGATAGTTATAGGTATAATAATGAAACATTATTAACTGACGAAGAGGTAGAAGATCTTAAAAATCGCGGAAGTGGCTATTCTTACGCATCAGGAAAAAGATTATTATCAAAGGCTAGTGCAACGTTAAAATGTTCAAGTGCAGAAGACAGTGTGACCGACTATATAGGAACGATAACAGGAGACGAGATTGCATATGCAGGAGGAAAATATGATAATTCCGGAGGGACAAGTGGTCTTTCAAATAAATTGTATTATTTATATGATAATGCTCAGTCAAAGTATTGGTCTTTGTCTCGATACGGTTGCTTGTATATGGGACACTTAAATGACATGGCATTCGTTGTTGATGATAATGGAAATTTAAATGCGCAACCTGTCAACCAAGGAGGAGAAGATTATGATAGTAATGTCCGCCCTGCAGTTACTTTAGCAACTGGCACGTCAATTATTAGTGGTGGAGACGGAACTATTTCAAATCCATATGTAGTAAAAACAAATTAAACAGATACCGAACAAAGGTATCTTTTTTTCTTGACAAAATATAGAAAAATGATAAAATAATATAACAAAAAAAGAAGGGGTTTATAATGCAAGAAAAAAAATATATTACAACAAAACTAATAAATAAAAGCTTAGATAATTTAACTAATAATATAGTTTTTGATAAAAATTTAGATGATAAAAGTATTATGTATAGTTTATTTGCAATAATTACATTAGATATAATGGCAAATAAAGAAGATTTAGTAGAAAAAGATATAGAAAATAAATATACTAATTTAATGTCAGACAACACAATAGATAATATATACGAAAGATTACACATTAATAAAGAAAATTATAATATGAATGAATCAACTTTTTTTGCCAAATTAAGAGGAACTATAGCACATGGACAATATTATATAGAAAATGATAAAATTATTTTAAATATTCAAACCGGGAATAATGAATATAAAGAATGTGATGTTTCATTAGATGATTTCATTAATTATTATTGTGAATTAACTGATTTTATAGATGGAAGAATTAATGAAAAAAAATTTGTAATATATGAAATGTTTAATAAAAATGAAGATACGTTAACAACACTATCATCTAATGATAAATGTATTAAAGAATATTTAAATGGCATAATTTTTAAAAAGATTACTTTTAGTAAAATTAGTAATGAAAATCTACTAACACAAGAAAAATTTTATTTAAATAATTTAATATTTAGAATTAGATCAAAAATTTCTGAAAAAAATAATAATCATTATAATAATAAGTTTTTTGATAATATTTTAACTGAAAGTATTAAAAATAGTCCATTCTCAATTGGTATAACAAATAGTAAAGTTAGTAAAAAGTTTGATAAGTTAAAGGATATAGTTGGAAAAATAATAGATTTTTATAATAAAACAGATATACAAAATATAAATCCATACGTAACAGAACAATTATATAATTATATGTATAATAAAATAGAAGAAAAACAATATAAAAATGGATTATTAAGAACAAAATATGCTTTATATCATATGTATAAAAACAAAATAAATTCATTTAAAGATTATATAGACATATCTTTTCAACATGATGAATATTATGCCTTGTCTTATCCAGTAAAAGAACAAAGAATAAATATTTTAATAGCAATGCTATATTTTAACTATTGTTATCCGTTAGAAAATAATTTTAAACTTAATAACAAAATAGAAAATAAAGAAGATTTATCATTTATTAATTTAGATTTTAATAAAATAAAAGAATGTGTAATAGTTAATAAATTATTTGAAAATAAAATAAACAATTATATAAGAGAATTAAGTGAGAAAAAAACATCTTTACAAAACAATCTAAGAAGATGTGAAATAGGAATAGAAAATAAATTAAATAGTTTACAATATTTAAAGGATGAACAAAAAAATAGAGTTGAAAAAGAATTAAAAGAATTAAGAGATAAACTAGAGAAAATAAATGAATCAATAAAAAATATAGAAAAAGAATTAGATGAATTATTAAACTTAACTTCTTCTAAAAATATTAATTATTATAATTATACTATTATTAAAGGTATAAGAGATTCTTTAGCTCATGGGAATATAACATATAAAAATATATATTATAATGATGTTAAAGATACTTTAATTGAATTTACAGACTATTATAGAAATGAAATAAAATTTAAATTAACTATAAGAATTAATGATTTAATTTATTTATTTGAAAATAAGAATATTGATGTATTAAATAATTTTTATAATGAAAAACTTTTAAAAAAGAGTACTAAATAGTACTTTTTTTGTCGAATTTTTTGGTACGAAATAGTATTGATATTATTGGAATATAATTTAAAATATATAACTAGAACGTTTAATTATGTATATTTTTATATTTTATTTTTTGGTTTTGGTTGATCTCTAATTACTAATTAAACGTTCTAAATATTTATGTTGACATCAAATAAATTTATAGTATAATTTATTTAGATAGTTTACTTGTAAACTATTTGGGTGGTGTTATGAAGAATAATTTATTAGAAATAATTAAACTATCTAGACTAGTTATATGTAGTCATAATGATAATGTAAAAAAAGTTGCAGATAAATATAATTTAAGCTTTGCAGAAACAGATATGTTATTAGTATTATCAAATAATCCTAATATTATAAATGCAAAGGACGTAGTAAATTTTTCTAAAGTATCAAAAGCATACGTCTCTAAATCATTAAATACATTATTAGAAAAGAAACTTATTAGTATACAAATAGATGAATTAGATAAAAGAAAGCAAAAAATTATAATTAATAAAAATGCTAATAATATATTAAATGATTTAAAAATATGTGAAGAAAAATATTTAGGTAACTTAACAAAAAATATGAAAAAACAAGATATAGATTTATTTATAAGATTATATCAAAAGATAGGTAATAATATAATTAATAGAAAAGAGGATATAGATGAATAAATTATTTAAAAATTTTAATAAAAAAGATATTATATATATTTTACTTTGTATTGTATTTATAGTTACACAAGTATATTTAGATTTAAAGCTTCCTGATTATATGAGTGACATAACTAGATTAATACAAACTGAAGGAAGTAAAATTAATGATATAGTTATTAAAGGATGTTATATGCTTTCGTGTGCATTTGGTAGTTTAATAAGTGCAATGATAGTAGGATACTTTGCAAGTATAATATCAGCAGATTTTTCATTCAATAGTAGAGAAAAAGTATTTAATAAAGTATTAAAATTTAGTACTGGAGAAATAAAAAAATATAATGTTAGTAGTTTAATTACTAGAACAACAAACGATATAACTCAATTAGAAATGGTTATATCAATGGGACTTCAAATGATTATTAAAGCACCTATTATGGCAGTTTGGGCAATAACTAAAATAGTTGGTAAAAGCATGGAATGGAGTATGTTAGTTGGTGTTTGTGTATTAATTTTATTAACAACAATTGGTATACTAATGATTATTGTATTCCCAAGATTTGAAAAAGTACAAAAATTAATTGACAAAGTCAATAGTGTAACTAGTGAAAACTTAAGTGGTATAAGAGTTGTACGTGCATTTAATGCAGAAAAATTTATGGAAAATAGATTTGGTAAAGTTAATAAAGAATTAACAGACACACAATTATTTAATCAAAAAGCATTTGCTGTACTTATGCCAATAATGAATATTGTTATGAATTCATTAACATTAGGAATATATTTAATTGGTACATTCTTAATAGATAAAGCAAACATGATGGATAAAATTACATTATTCAGTAATATGGTTGTATTTACAAGTTATGGTATTCAAGTTATTATGTCATTCTTAATGTTAGCAATGATATTTATGATATGGCCTAGAGCAAGTGTATCAGCAAAGAGAATAAATGAAGTACTTGATGAAAAATTAAGTATTGAAGATGGTAATGGAGTAACAAAAACAGATTTAGTAGGTACTGTTGAATTTAAAAATGTTTCATTCAAATACCCTGATGCTGATGAATATTTATTAGAAAATATATCGTTTAAAGTTGAAAAAGGTGAAACAATTGCATTTATAGGTTCTACTGGTAGTGGTAAAAGTAGTTTAATAAATTTAGTACCAAGATTTTATGATGCAACTGATGGAGAAATATTAATAGATGGAATTAACGTTAAAGATTATACATTAGAAGAATTACATAACAAACTAGGATATGTACCACAAAAAGCAGTAATGTTTACTGGTACAGTTAAATCAAATGTATCTTATGGAGATAATGGAAAAAAACATAGTGTAGATAAAATAAAAGAAGCAATAAAAGTTGCACAAGCAAATGACTTTGTATTAAAACTAGATAAAACTTATGATTCCCATATTGCCAGAGGAGGAACTAACGTTTCAGGTGGGCAAAAACAAAGACTTGCAATAGCAAGAGCTATATATAAAGATCCAGAAATATATATATTTGATGATTCATTCTCTGCATTAGATTATAAAACTGATTATATATTAAGAAAAGAATTAAAAAAATATACAAAGGATGCAACTAGTATGATAGTAGCTCAAAGAATAGGTACTATAATGCATGCAGATAAAATAGTGGTATTAGATAAAGGAAAATGTGTTGGAATTGGAACACATAAAGAACTATTAAAAAAATGTAAAGTTTATAAAGAAATTGCATTATCGCAATTCAGAGAGGAGGAATTATAATGCCAAGACCAATGAATGGAAAAGTTCCTGAAACTTCAAAAAACTTTGGAGCCTCAATGAAAAGATTATTTAAAAGTTTAGGTAAATGGAAATATTTATTTGTAACTGCATTAGTTCTTGCAATGATAAGTGCTATATTAGCATTAATATCTCCAAATAAATTATCTGATTTAACAAATATTATAACAGATGGAATAAAACCAAATATCAATGAAACTGTAATAAAAGATATAATGAAAGATAAAGATATTAGTTTAGAAGATAAACAAAAATTTAATGAATTATTAGAAAATAGTAAAGATAAAAATGAAAAAGAATTAATTAATGAATTTGATAAATTACCTAAGTCTATATATAACAAAGTAAAACCAAAAATAAATATAGATAAAGTTAAAAAAACAGCAATATTATTAGGAAGTTTATATATAATTAGTGCTATATTAAGTTATATAGAAACCCTTATAATGACTATAATATCAAATAATTTTGCTAAAAAATTAAGAAGTAATATTTCAAAAAAAATAAATACTTTACCTCTTAAATATTTTGATAGTCATGAAACAGGTGATGTATTATCAAGAGTAACAAACGATGTAGACACAATAAATCAAAATATGAATAATAGTTTATCTACATTAGTTACAAGTGTAACTCTATTTATAGGTTCAATCATAATGATGTTTATCACAAATGGAACTATGGCTATTACAGCAATTTTATCAAGTCTTATAGGTTTCATATTTATGGGATTAATTTTAAAAAATAGTCAAAAGTATTTTGTACAAAGACAAAATGAGTTAGGTGACTTAAATGGTTTCATAGAAGAAATATATTCTGGACATAATGTAGTAAAAGTATACAATGGAGAAAAAGAATCTATAAAAGATTTTAATAAATTAAATAGTAAATTATATAATTCAAATAGAAAAAGTGCATTCTATTCGGGTTTAATGCAACCAATAATGATGTTTGTAGGTAATTTTGGCTATGTTGCAGTATGCATTGTTGGTGCAATGTTAGCAATGAAAGGTAATATAACTTTCGGTGTAATTGTAGCATTCATGGTATATGTTAGATTATTTACAAATCCACTTTCTCAAATAGCTCAAGCTATGACAAGTTTACAATCTACTGCAGCAGCAAGTGAGAGAGTATTTGAATTCTTAGATGAAAGTGAAATGACTAACGAAAAACACTTAACTGGTAAATTAAATAAAGATAAAGTTAAAGGTAAAATAGAATTTAAAAATGTTAAATTTGGATATGATGAAAATAAAACAATAATAAAAGATTTTAACGTATTAGTTAAGCCTGGTGAAAAAGTTGCAATAGTTGGACCTACAGGTGCTGGTAAAACCACATTAGTAAATTTATTAATGAAATTTTATGAAATAAAAAGTGGAGATATTTTAATAGATGATGTAAGTATACATGATCTAACTAGAGAAAATATACATGATTTATTTATTATGGTTTTACAAGATACTTGGTTATTTAATGGAACTATCAAAGAAAATCTTAAATTTAATAGCAAAAACATAACAGAAGAAGAAATATTAGAAGCATGTAAATTTATAGGTATAGATCACTTTATTAAAACTTTACCAGGAGGATTAGATTCTACTGTAAGCGATAATGATTCTATTAGTGGAGGACAAAAGCAATTATTAACAATTACAAGAGGTTTAATAAAAAATGCTCCATTCTTAATACTAGATGAAGCTACTAGTAATGTAGACACTAGAACAGAGGAATTAGTACAAATTGCTATGGATAAATTAACTCATGGTAGAACTTCGTTTATAATAGCACATAGATTATCAACAATAAAAAATGCAGATTTAATCTTAGTAATGAATGAAGGAAATATAATTGAACAAGGTACACATGATGAATTAATAAGCAAGAATGGATTCTATGCAGACTTATACAATTCTCAATTTAAAAATAGTGACTAAGAATACATAGATAATTCATATAATACAAAAAACAAGAGACTATCTAGAACGACCGCCTCTTGTTTTTTCTTCTTCGTATTCATAATTATCATATGGATTAAGATAATTATTATTATACATAACATTGTTCATATATGGATTTATATTTTGATTTAAGTTACTTTGATTTAAATTATTTTGTTGCTGTTGTTGTTGATTCTTTTGTTGTTGTTTTTTATTTTTTTCCATTTCTTCTTTCTTTTTTTTCTCTAGATTTATTTTTTCTATTTCCATAACTTTCTTATCATTATCTAATATACTTTTATCAATTTCATTACTTAAAATATTTGTTTTATCATTTTCCCTAGATAACTTATTTTCTAAAGATTCTATCTCAGAATAATAATTATAGAATTCACTAGTACTAAGAACATCATTATACTCATTACTAAATTCATCTTTAAATTCACGAACTTCATTTAAAGTTTCTAAAATTTCTTTTTTAGTCATATTTAAAGAAGTTTTTTCATTTAATAGATCATTTTTATAATTAGCACTGGGTACAATATTTTTTTCTTGTACTAATCTTAATTTACTTCTTAAATTATTAAACACTTCTTCAGGATTTTTATTACTTTCACCAGCAATTTTTATAGAAAGTTTTTTAAGTTCTAAACTATTTTTTATTTCTTTATCACCTAAGAAATATTTTGTGACTAACTCTTCTTTAGGAACTATATTTTTTATTTTAGTACTATAATTCATAACAGTCATTTGAAAATTTAATAACTTATCTCTAAATTTTAATAATTTATCATTATAACCATCCATATTTTTTTCATTGCTATCTTTTTTAGTTTCTAATTTATCTAAATTATCTTTTTTATTATTTAAATTTGATATAAGTAAACCATTTTCTTTATTAATATAATTTACTTCTTCTGTATAATCTAATTTATATTTAAATTCTGGATATAATTCATTTAAATATTTAGTATTGTTATTTTCTTTCTTTAATAAATCAATATAATCTTTTAAAGATTTAGGTTGAGTTTTAGATAAAGAGTAGGCGATTGTTATTATGCTACCATCTTTAATCATATTAATTCTATTAATAACTTCTTTTGTTTCTTTGCTATTTTTATTAGCTCTTTCAATTAATTTATTTATTTCACTCAAGTCTTTTTCATTTTCCAATTCTTGATTTATTCTATAATTTTCCATTTTAAGTTCATTAAGAGATTCATAATCTTTTTTTATTTTTTTATTAATAGATGAAATAAATTCTTTTTTTCCTTCTTCTAAATATTTTTCTTTATTTTCTTTTTCAATATCTTTTTCATTTTTCTTTTTTTTATCTTTTTTAATTTCTTCTGTTTTATTTTCTTTTTTATCTTTATCTTTTTCCTGAACTGGAGAAGCTTTTACATTCTTTTTATCTTTATTATTTAATTTATCTTTAGATTGTTTGTCATCTTTTTCCGAAACATTTTTATTATTATCATTATTAGTTTTATTATTATCTGATTTAGTATCTTTTTTTACATTATCTTTTGTTTCACTTTTATTATTTTTGTCATTTGTTTTAGTCTCTTTTTTATCATTCGATTTATTTTCTATTTTTTCTTTACTATTTACAACTTTATTATTATTTTTTACGTTTTTAGCATCTTTTTCATTCTTATTTTGTTCTTTTTTCTTAGTTTCTTCATGCTTTTTATTTTCTTCATCTTTTTTCTTTTTTTCTTCAATTTCTTTTTTTAATATTTCTTGTTGTTTTTTCTTTGCTTCATCTAATTTTTTTTGCTTTTCAATTTCTTCTTTTTTCTTTTCTTCTAATTCTTTTTTCTTTTTTTCAGCTTCTAATTTTTGCTTTAATTCCTTTTCTTGTTTTTGTTTTTCTTCATCTTTTTTTTTCTGTTCTTCTTCCTTCTTTTTCTTTAATTCAGTCATTAATTTTTCTTGCTGTTTCTTTTTTACTTCTTCTAAATTCTTTTGCCCATTATTTATAACAGCACTTCTAACTGCTTTAGGATTTTTAACATTACTCTTATCAACTTTTGTTTCTTTAGTTTTAACAGCAATAGGTTTTGAACTAACAACTTTTTTTCTTCTATTATTAACTACGTCATCCAATTTTTTTCTTCTTAGATTTAATTCTTCTTCTTTCTTTTTCTTTTCTTCTAATTCTTTTTTCTTCTTCTTAGCAAGAGCTATATAATATAATTTTAAATATTTAAAATAATCATTAACATCTTTTTTATTAGAATTCATAATATCACCCACTTAATACAAGCATATTGTATCAAAATATCCTAATTAAGTCTAGTATGTGTAAAGTATAAGAAATTTGAAAAAACCAATAATTAAAGGTAAAAAATCTAAAAATTAGAATAAAATTTTGAATATTATTATAAAAATTACATAAAATCAAAAAAAACAGTAAAAAGTACTTACTTTTTTAGATCTTTATTGGTATAATTATATTGCGCAATGAAGATAATTAAATAAAATATGTGTAACCGATAAAAAATACTTTACTCGCACTTTGAAAGAAATCGTCCGATTAATAAACAAAGAAATATACATATTTTCATTGCGTATTTTTATTTGTAATTACATATAATTTATGGAGGTATAAATTATGAATTTAATAAAATATATTATATTAGGAATAATACAAGGTATAGCAGAACCATTGCCAATAAGTAGTAGTGGTCATATATTTATTTTTAAACAATTATTTAATACTAATATGTTTAATGATTTAAATTTTGAAATATTTGTTAATTTTGGTTCTTTCATAGCAATCTTAATAATTTTTTGGAAAGATGTTATTAATTTATTAAATGGATTTTTTAAATATATATTTGATAAAAAAAATAGAGAAAAATACCAAAAAGAATTTAAATATTGTTTAATGATTATAATAGGAACTATTCCAGTTGGACTATTAGGAATACTATTTAAAGATGAAATAGAAACTACTTTATCAAAAACTTGGATAGTAGGTTTAATGTTTATAATTACAGGAATATGTTTATTAATTGTAAAAAATATAAATGGTAACAAAGATGATTATGATATTACATATAAAGACGCTATAATAATTGGCCTATTAGAAGGAGTAGCACTTTTTCCAGGTTTATCAAGAAGTGGTATGGTACTTGTAGGATGTTTGTTATGTAAATTAAATAAAACTTCTGCATTAAAGTATACATTTATGTTATATTTTCCAGTAAGTGTAGCAACAATGTTGCTAGGTGTGAAAGACGTTATTGAAACAGGCATAAGTACAAGCTTATTAATTTATTATTTAATAGGAACTGTATTTTCATTTATATTTACTTATTTAACTTATAAAGTATTATCAGAAATAGTTAGAAAAGGTAAATTATGGAAATTTTCAATATACTTATTCATTATAGGAATATTTGTATTATTATATTTTAGATAAAGTACTTAACATAGTGCTTTTTTCTTGCTATAATATTTCATATTGGAAGTGATTAAACATGAAAACAGAAGATTTTAATTATTATTTACCAGAAGAATTAATAGCACAAACTCCACTTGAAAACAGAAGTGAAAGTAGACTAATGGTATTAGATAAAGATGGTAATATACAACATAAACATTTTTATAATATAATAGATTATCTAAATAAAGGAGATAGTTTAGTAATAAATGATACAAAAGTTATACCAGCAAGAATTATAGGTGTAAAAGAAGATACGGGAGCGGTAATTGAACTTTTATTATTGAAAGATTTATCACTAAATAAATGGGAATGTCTTGCAAAACCACAAAAGAGATTAAAAATAGACACTATAATATCTTTCGGCGATGGTATTTTAAAAGCAAAAGTATATGAAATACTAGAAGAGGGAATAACTAGAGTAGAATTATTATATGACGGTATATTAATGGAAATACTAGATAAATTAGGAAGTATGCCTTTACCACCATATATTCATGAAAAATTAAAAGATAAAGATAGATACCAAACTGTGTATGCTAAAAATTATGGCTCTGCAGCAGCACCAACAGCAGGATTACATTTTACAGAAGAATTACTAGATAAAATTAAAGAAAAAGGAATTAATATTGTTCATATAACATTACATGTAGGTTTAGGTACATTTAGACCAGTAAACGTTACAGACGTAACAAAACATAAAATGCATACTGAACATTTTATAGTTACCAAAGAGGCAGCTGATATATTAAATAAAACAAAAGAGTTAGGCAAAAAAATTATTGCAGTAGGTACCACAACTACAAGAACTTTAGAAACTGTTCTAAGAGATAATGAAAAATTCATTCCATGTAGTGGAGATACAGATATATTTATATACCCAGGATATAAATTTAAAGCAATAGATGGTTTAATAACAAATTTTCATTTACCAAAAAGTACATTAGTAATGCTAGTCAGTGCTTTCTCAAAAAAAGAATATATTTTAAACGCTTATAAAATAGCTGTTGATAATAAATATAGGTTTTTCTCATTTGGAGATGCAATGTATATTGAGAAAAATAATACAAAATAAAAGCTTATTCATTAACGAATAAGTTTTTATTTTAATTCCAAAATTTTTGTATTTTTTAAAGACATATAACAATCATATCTTAATCTTACAACAGTACAATTTACACTATATAGTTTTGCCACTTTATTAAAATCATAATTGTAATTATATAACATGTTCATAAATTTATCATCATTTGGAAATATCATATATAATGATAATATAGTCAATTCACGAATACTTAAGCTCTCTTTATATTTTTTTTCATAAAGATAATAACCTTTTGATATTATTCCATCTAAAGATAAATTAGAATTATAAATCATAGACTTAACTTCTTTAGCTCTTTCTATAATAATTTTTTTTCTATCATTATCAACTAATTCTACTGCCTTTATTGAAATTTGCATATTTATTCCCCTTTCAAAAATGTTTTTTTATAATACAACATATTCTCAAAAAATGCAAATATTATTTTAATATAGTATAAAAAATGAAGTAAATTCATAAATTTAATATCATCAGGATGAAAATTTAAAAAAAGTTAAATAAATCGATTGACAGATATCTTAAATTTGTATAGAATAAAGAGTAATTATTACTTTAAGAGGGTAATATGGCTATAGTAGGGAGTGTTGATATATGTCTAAAAGAATAAAAGATGATAAAGTAATAAGTAATAATTTGAAAGGAGAAAGAAAACCACTTATTGAGAAAACTAAATTAACTCAAAAAAGTAATATTTGTTTAACTTTGTTAAACAAATATAAAGTATACTTTATATTATTATTAGTATTAATTATTCTTATTATTTCTATTATATTTGGTATAAATAAATCTAAATACAACACTAAAGTAATAAGTATTGATGATTATACTTATACAAAAAGTGATTATATGATATATATATATTCAGCAAAATATAATTATTATAAGGATAAAGTTAATGAAATAACTAGTGATGATTTGTCTGTAATGTATGATGATGAATCTAAAATGACAGTTCGTGATTATTTAAAAGAAGTTGCCATAAGTGATATAAAAACTGCATCTGCAATAAAAAATATAGCAAATCAAAACAATATTGATTTAACTGATGAGGATAAAAAAGAACTTGATAAAGAAAAAGAATCATTTATAAAAAGCTTAGGTGGCAAGAAAGAGTACAAAAAATTCTTAAAAGAGAATGGTACTACTGATAAATCTTACGATAAGATGAGTGAAACTGATAAGCTTTATAAAAGAATTATAAAAAAACTTTATAGTGAAAATAAAAGAAATGATTTAACAGAAGAAGAAAAGAATAATGCTAATGAAACATATAAAGATAACTATATTAAGTTGAAACAAATAATACTTACTACTGTAGATTTAAATACTGGTAAAAGTTTAAATGACACAACAATAAATCAAAAAGAAAAATTAGCAAATAGTATAGTTGAAGAAGCAAAAAATGGTACAAACTTTGATGATTTAATAAAAAATTATAGTGAAGCGTACGATGAAAATCAAACTGATTTTGAATTGTATTACAAAAAAGGTGAGTTATTAAGTGAACTTGAAAGTGAAGTTTTAAAATTATCTCCTGGTGAAGTAAGTAAACCAATTAAAACAAAATATGCTTATCATATAGTTTTAAGATTAGAATTAGATGATAAGAAATTAAATGATTATTATGATGATTTAAGAGAAGAAAAATGTGCTAATGACATTAAAGAATCAATTAATGATTTAAAAATAATTTATCATGGTGCTTACGAAAAAATAAAAATAAAATAGAAGGATGGAGTTTAAAAGAAGTATGAAAAAAGATACAACAAAAATATTTAGTATTGTTATAACTTCTATAGTTGGTGTACTTTTAATTCTAGGTATATTTAACATTGTAAAAGTATATAAAGTAGATAATGAAAGTATTCCAGAAGTAGTTAGTTCTATAGATGATACTAGAAACGAAGCAAAAAAATTAAATAATGAAACTAATGAAAAGATGAATGAAAATGATTCATTAACTCAAGAAAAAATAGAAAATGTTAAAAAGAATGTTAATTCAAATTATTCTAAAACAAATTCTAAATTAGAAGAAGTTAAAGAAAATGATAATACTAATAAAGATAATATTAATGAAAATATTACTAATAGTACTAAAGAAATAAAAGAACAAAATGAAAATAATACAAAAGATATAAAAGAAAATATTACTTCTAGTAAAGAAGAAATAATTAAAAATGATGATAAAAACACTAAAGAAATAAAAGAAAATAGTGATAATAATAAAGAAATTATTTTAGCTGATGCAAAAGCTAATACTAAATCAATAAATGATAATATTGATGCTGCTGAAACTTTATTAAATAATGCTATTAGTACTGCATTAAGATTATCTGTTGAACATAGTGATGCAAATAGAGAGTTAATAAATGATCATAGTGATGCAAATAGAGAGTTAATAAATGATCATAGTGATACAAATAGAGAGTTAATAAATAATCATGGAGATGCAAATAGAGAACTAATTAAATCACATATAGATGCAACTAAATTATTATTAGAAAATTCTATTTCTGCAGCAAGAGAAAAAATAAATAAGTATAATAAATATATTACTGATAAAGCTATACAAGCTATCAATAGTAATACTAATAGTAAAGTAGATGAAGCAGTTAATACTGTAAAAACAAATACAAATAACAAAGTAGATAGTACAAAAGAAGATATTATAAATAAAATAATGGGTACTAGTACTGCTGAAAACCTAACATCAAGATTTAATACAGTTGATAGCAAATTAAATGTTTTAGACACTTCAATAAATAGTATTAGAAACGAAGTTGTTTCAAAAATAGGTAATTCAACAGATAATGAAACTAATAATACTATATTTGGTAAATTGTTTGGTATTAACAAGAAAATAGATGATTTAAATACTAAAACAACTAATACAAATGATAAAATTGAAACTTTATCAACTAAATTAGGAACAAGTAGCGATGGTAATACAGTATTCGGAAAGTTAGAAAATTTAGGAACTATGGTTCGTCAAAATAGTCAAAAATTAGATAGCATTACAACAACTTTAAATACAGTATTAAATAATACAAACTTAAAAACAGTTAATAGTGCTACTATTAAAGCAATGGCTACAGTTTACGAAGATTATTGTACTGCTAATCCAACTGCATCATATGAAGCAAAAATGGAATTTATTACAAATTTCTTACATCAACGTGGATATTTAAATTAATACATAAAAAACTGCTAAAAATTGATGTGAACCCTAATTTAGAGACATCAATAAAAAAACAGTAAATTAAAAAGAGA
>OIYG01001696.1_pt1 | contig 15827 bp, 9 predicted proteins | sample 1587861 | NCBI WGS metagenome assembly OIYG01 (sample SAMN03283272) | human gut metagenome | biome: human-associated habitat; material: feces | host: Homo sapiens | place: Peru | collected 2012 | reverse complement strand
TCTGGCTGCCGTTGGCATCATAGTCCTGATACTTGACACCGGCGTTGGTCAGAGCAGTGTTCAGAGCGGCGCGAACGCTGGACAGGTAGGTATCACCAAAGGTGTACCAGAACACAGCGACTTCGCCGTCCTTTTTGCTGGAAGAGCCGGAGCCGCCGCAGGCAGCCAGGCTCAGGGCCATGGTCAGAACCAGGACCAGTGCGATGAACTTTTTCATTATAGTTCCTCCTAAAACTGCATTCCCTTCCCATTTCCGGGGAAAGGGTGAATTGTCTCAGGAAAAGAGAATATTTTCTTGCTCCTGTGACATAAAAACTATAGCACTATTTAACATTTTTGTAAAGACATCTCCGAATTTTCGTGAAATAGCTGCATTTGCTTGGCATTTTTTTGTTAACGATGCACAATTGACATTTTTGAAGGACACGGGCGGTGTCGAAAATGGTAAATTTGAAGTGTTAGAAAATAAGCGAGAACATAAGAAACCGCCCCGGCAAACGCCGGGACGGTGGATGAAATCAAAGGAGAAATTGCCTCCCCTTTCAGGGGAGCCCAAGCGCTTTTTTACAGCATCACCCGGAAGCGCAGGCAATGGTCCTCCTCACCGGAGACCCGATAGGCCGACTCCACATCCGTGCCCCAGCTGTCGATGCCGCCTACGCCCCGCATATCCGAGGCGACGGTCACGGTGGTGCGGCAGTGGCCCGGGAGCTCCCAGACGTGCTGGGCCTGCTCCAGCTGGGCGGGGGTATAGGGAATGGCGGAGAAGAAGAAGGGCTTTTCCGCCTGTTCAAGGGTCAGCGTATCGTCACCCATGTGCAGCTGGGCCTGGCAGGTGAAGCTGTGGCCGCCGCACTCCTGGGGCACCAGATAGTTGGGCACCTGGGGTGTTTCCTTATGGCTGCCGAAGACGCCGCCCTTATACCGGTCCGGGTAGGTCTCGCCGGAGTAGCCTACCCAGGCGGTTTCCTCTATGGGCTGGGGGGTGGCGAACCGCAGGCCGAACAGGGGCAGCTCCGGGGCTCCCGCAAAGCCATGGTAGAGGGCCTGGACGGTGAGAACGCCTTCCCGGTCCACCCGGTATGTAATCTCCGAGGCATAGCCCGGCAGCGCATCGGCGGCGAAGCGGTAGGTGATGGCGAAGAAATCCGCTCCCTGCTCGGTTTCCCAGCCTGTGCAGCTCTGCCAGGCATCCGCGGCGCTCCACAGGGCGCTGCGCGTTGGAAAGCCGCAGCCTAAGTCATTTTCCGTAGGAGCCCGCCACAGTGCGGGGCGGGGTGCCCGCCACAGCCACTCCCGGCCGCCGGACACCAGGCTTACGGGGCCGCCGTGAAGCTTGGAGAAGAGGAGCTCGAATTTCTCCCCCCTTACGCCCCAGGCTCCGTCGCCTTCGGTGATGACGAGGCCCTGGGTGTAGCCGGGGGTGGGCAGAGGCCGGACGGCTGCCAGAGTTTGTGCATTGGCCGCGTCCCAGGCGTCCCGCTGCTCCTTTGGCAGGTACCAGTAGCGCACTTCCTGCATGCAGGGCTTCTCCCGGCCGTCGGCGGTGACAATGCCGTTGCCGCTGAAGCCGTAGTCGCTCTGGCGCTCCTCAAAGTCGCCGCCGTAGCCCAGGGATTCGCTGCCCAGGGCGTTCTTCTGCCAGAGAGCCTGATCCATATAGTCCCAGATGAAGCCGCCCTGGTACATGGGGAATTCCTCTCCCAGGCGGATGTAGCTCTCCATGCCTCCCAGGGAGTTGCCCATGTCGTGCATATATTCGCAGAGCAGGAAGGGCTTCTGCGGATCGTTTTCCAGGTATTCCCGGACTTCTGTGGGAGTGGCGTACATCCGGCTCTCCACATCGGAGCAGCCGCCCCACTCCTTGCACCAGTAGCAGCCCTCGTAGTGGACTACCCGGCCGGGGTCCTGGGCCCGGAAAAAGTTCGCCATGTCCAGAATGTCCTGGCCGCCGAAGCTCTCGTTGCCGCAGGACCAGAAGAGAACGGACACATGGTTCTTGTCCCGCTGGAACATGGAGTTGGCCCGGTCCAGCACGCAGTCCCGCCACTCCGGGCGGCTGCCGGGTACATTCCAGCTGGGCTCCACGCCGGTGCCCCCCAGGGCATCTTTCTGCCAGGAGCCGTGGGTCTCCATATTGGTTTCGTCCATCATGTAAATGCCGTTTTGATCGCACAGCTCGTACCATTCCGTCCGGTTGGGATAGTGGCAGGTGCGCACGGCGTTGATGTTGTTGGCATGGAACATTTCCATGGCGGCGTCCATGTCCTTTTGGGTAATGCAGCGGCCGCCGGTGGGGCTCCACTCGTGGCGGTTAACGCCGTTCAGCACAAGCCGCTCTCCGTTGAGCAGCAGAAGCTTGTCCTTTAATTCAAAGCGGCGGAAACCAATGCTGTAGGAGATGCAGCTGCCGTCCTCCATGGCCAGAACCGCCCGGTACAGCTCCGGGGTGTTGTGGTCCCATTTCCGGATGCCGGGAAGCACCAGCTTCCGGGACCGGTAAAATCCATCCGCTTCCTCCAGCGGCAGCTCACTGTCGAAGACCGCGCCGTCCTTGGGGTGGCCCAGGAAAAGGTGAACCTTGGGCACGGCGGTTTGGACAAATTTCAGCCGCAGCCGCAGGGTGCCCGTCTGGTTGTCTGCGTCCAGCCCCGCATTCAGCCACAGGTCCTCCACATAGCATTTGGTTTTGGCATAGAGATAGACGCTGCGGAAAATGCCGCTGAAGCTGAAGAAATCCTGATCCTCCAGCCAGGCTGCGCTGCTGCGCTTGTAGACCTCTACGCACAGCCGGTTGCCAGTGGGATGAATGTAGGGGCTCAGGTCAAATTCCGAGGGGGTGAAGCTGTCCTCACTGTAGCCCACAAAGTGACCGTTGAGCCACACATACATGGCCTGCTCCACGCCCTGAAAGCTGATGCACACCGGGTGCTCCAGAAGGGTTTCCTCCAGGTCAAAACAGGTGACATAGCTGCCTACGGGATTGTGCCGCCAGTCGATGTGAGGAGGCCGGAGTTCCGCGTGGCCGTCCCAGTCGTAGAGCTTGTTGATGTATTGAATCTGATCGTAGCCCTGGGTCTCCATGTGGCCGGGAACCTGGATGGTGTCAAAGTCGGAGTCGTCAAAATCCGGCTTCCAGAAGTCGGCGGGGCGGCTTTCCGGATTTTCGCTCCAGCGGAAGCGCCAGAGCCCGTCCAGGGACTGCCGCAGGGAGGTTTTTCCTGCGGCCAGCTCCTGGATATCCAGGTAGGTCACATGGTCAGAGTGGGCATCCAATCGGTTTACGCGGAATACGGTGGGGTCTTCCAGCCAGGCAAGGGTGGGTTCCATAGGAAATATCTCCTTATTCTTTCGTTTTCTGCTCTTCTTCCGTGAGCTTGCGGGCCATATGCACGACCCTGGTGGCGTTCAGCTCCAGCTGGTAGCGGGGGAGCGTCCCCTGGCGCAGCATGGCAAGGCACCGGTTGTAGTCCGCCCGGGAGCCGGGCATGAACAGGTCGCCGCCGGCCAGGGCCACCTTTCCGGCGTTGGGCATGGGGTAGCGCTTGCTGTTGTACATCAGGCTTCCGCCGACGACCCAGTCCGTCATGACGATGCCCCGGAAGCCGAACTCACCCCGCAGAATGTCCGTAGTCAGCGCCCGGCTCTCGGAGGTGTGGGTGCCGTTGATGAGATTGTAGGAGGTCATGACCGCCCGGGGCTGACTCTCCCGGATGCACAGGCCGAAGCCCCGGAGGTAGATTTCCCGCAGAGCCCGCTGGGACACATTGCTGTTGTTATTGTAGCGGTTGGTCTCCTGGTTGTTGGCGGCGAAGTGCTTGATGGTCACGCCCCGGCCCGGGTGCTTCTGCACGCCCCGGGTGATGGCCGCGGCCGTCAGACCGCTGACCAGGGGGTCCTCGGAGAAGTATTCAAAGTTGCGCCCGCACAGGATGCTCCTGTGGATATTCAGGGCAGGAGCCAGCCACAGGTGGATGCCGAAGCGCTCCATTTCATCGCCCACGATGTCGCCGCAGCTCTCCGCCAGGGACAGGCTGAAGCTCTGGGCAATGGCGGTGCCGATGGGGATGGCGGTGGCGTAGCGGTGCTTGATTTCCACGCCCTTGGGCAGCTTCTTGGGCTGCCGCATGGCGGCTCTTGCAGGCCCGGGCAGCAGATCGATCATGGTGGGCAGCATGGCGCTGCTCAGGCTGTGGGCGCCGGTCTTGTCCTCGTAGTAGTCCCGGGCCAGGCGGAGCCCGGCGGGGCCGTCGGCCATGATCAGGGTGGGAATGCCCTTGTCTGCCAGGCAGGAGGCCGTTTCTCCGGCGGTACCGGGAATGGCGGAGCCGGAGTCGCCCACCACGCCGGAGCGGCTTTTCAGTTTGAAGCCGCCGATGTTGAGAAATACCAGCTCTTCGTCCGTCAGCGCCTGGACCTTCGGGTCCGGCGGCACAGGCTGCGCATCGGAAACGGTCCCCGTGGGGATGGAGGCCGCATCCAGCACATAGACCGGCAGTCCCTCCGGCATGGGGTCGGGGCCTTCCGGCACCCAATCGGAGAAGTCCGGCTTGCCCGGCAGCGGCTTGGCCTGCAGGGTCACCACGTCCTGGGTCAGCCGCAGCAGGGCAATGGGCTTGCTCTTCCGGGAGGAATTGCCGCAGCGCAGCACATAGTCGCCCTTTTCCAGAATGTAGGCATTGCGGCTTTCGTCAAAGGAGGCCAGGTCGGACATGCGCAGGCGCAGCTCCATGCGGCAGCTTTCGCCGGGGGACAGCTCCCGGGTCTTGCCGTAGGCCGCCAGAGCCTGCGCGGGCTGATCCAGCGCGCCCCAGGGGCTGGAAAGATACAGCTGTACCACTTCCTTTCCGGAGAATGCACCGGTATTGCGCACCTGGGCACTGACGGTCACCTGCTCTCCGGCCAGGGTCACGGCCTCCGGCTCCAGGCGGAAATCCGTATAGCCAAGGCCGAAGCCGAAGGGGAAGAGGGGCTTTATGTGGGCGGCATCATAGTAGCGGTAGCCTACGTAAATACCCTCTTTATAGTGTGTCTCTTCTTTTTCGCCGAATTCGGCCTGGGGGCAAATGTCTGTGCTGCTGACCCAGGAGGTCGTCAGCTTGCCGCTGGGGTAGGAGCTGCCCAGCAGAATGTCCGCCAGTACGGTGCCCGTCTGGGTCCCCAACTGAGAAAGCAGCAGGATGTCGTCCACGTCCCTTACAACAGGGCTCAGGTCCACGGGACCGCCCACGTTCAGCACCAGAAGGAATACGGGGTACAGTTCCTGCAGCGCCAGAATGTCCCGCTGCTCGCTCTCACTCAGCAGGAAGTCCCCGGGGACAATTTTTCGGTCGCTGCCCTCGCCGGAGATCCGGGAGAGAACGTAAACTGCGGTGCTGCACCGGCGCTCCAGGGGAATCTCGTATTCCGGTTCCGGCATGACGGCCCCCATGCCCTCCACCAGGGCGGGGGTGTGGTGCTTCCGGGCATCGGATTTGACTTTTTTGATGAAGGCGGCGTAGGCCTGCTTCCGGATGGCGTCGTACCGGTCCAGCCAGTCGGTGGTGAGAATCTGAAATCCTGCCTCCTGGAGGCCCTCCTCCACGGTGACGGAAAAGCGGGAGTTCACTTCTCCGGAGCCAGTGCCGCCCTGGACTGTGTGCCGTGCGCCGCTGCCGTACAGCGCGATGTCGCAGGGCCCGGGCAGGGGAAGCTTGCCGCTGCGCTTCAAAAACAGGGTGCATTCCGGAGCCAGGGAGCGAACCTGCTCCAGGTGGCGACGTTCATAATCCAGCAATTGTTCTGTCATACAAAACCCTCCTTCGTGGCGTTTTTCTTGTCTCCATTATAGCAGAAATTTCAAATGGCGCAACGGAGAAAAGGGAAATTTTCTATGAATTGCACAGTAGCGAAAAACACGCCCTGAGGCTTGAAAAAATTTGGCAGGAAATTTACACTTTTCCAAAAAATTAGGTTGAATTCTGCGTTCAAGCGTGATATGATATCTTTGTATCGATATGGGCGTATTGCGCCCGGCAGATACCCTCCGCAAAATGAGCGGAGCGCATGGCTTTCGGGAGACCGGGGCCAGAGTTTCGGGGAGGCATTCCCCAAAAAGGAGCAAGAATTATGGCAACACCCCGTACCATTGCCGTTGCCGGCAAAGGCGGCGTCGGCAAGACCACGACCTGCGGCATGATCATCGACTATCTCTGCCGTCAGAAGAAGGGCCCCATCCTGGTGGTGGACGCCGATGCCAATTCCAACCTCAATGAGGTCCTGGGCGTGGAGGCGGATGTCACCCTGGGTCAGATCCGGGAAGAGATGGCCCACGCCGAGCAGACCGGTTCCATTCCTGCCGGTATGACCAAGGCAGACTATGCCGAGATGCAGTTCAACAATGCCCTCATCGAAGAGGACGACTTTGATATGCTGGTCATGGGCCGCACCCAGGGCAAGGGCTGCTATTGCTATGTCAACGGCGTCCTGAAAACCCAGGTGGATAAATACGCAAAGAACTATGCTTATGTCGTGATGGACAACGAGGCAGGCCTGGAGCACGTGGCCCGGGGGACGCTCCCCAAGGTGGACACCATGCTGCTGGTCTCCGACTGCTCCCGCAGAGGCATTCAGGCCGTGGCCCGGATCGCCGAAATGATCAACGACATGGAGCTGAATCCCAAGCAGATGGGCCTGATCGTCAACCGCGCACCCGGCGGTGTGCTGGAGCCCGGCGTTCAGGAGGAAATCCAGCGCCACGGACTGAAGCTGTTCGGCGTTCTGCCCCAGGATGACGGCGTGTACCGCTGCGACTGCAACGGCGAGCCTTCCGCCAAGCTTCCCGATGATTCTCCCATGAAGGCCGCCGTGGGCCGCCTGATGGAGAACCTGGGACTGTAAACCATAGATACTCGAAGCAAACGCTTCTTTTATCATTCATAAATCTATTAAGGGGGATATTGTAATGTCTTTCGAACCTAAGAAGCAGCCCTACCGCGGCAAGATCAATGCCGTGACCCTGGGCACCGGTGATAAGGCAATTGTCATCGGCGGCCAGAACGTGCTGCCCTTCTACACCTTCGATGCACCCATTGAGCATGCACCGAAGATCGGTGTCGAGATCTCCGACCTGGCCGGCGAATGGAAGTCCGCAGGCCTGAGCGAGTTCTACGCCGGCTGCACCACCATGGTGGACTATGCCAAGAAGGCAGAGACCATGGAAGGTGCGGATTTCCTGTGCCTGCACTTCGAGTCTGCAGACCCCAACGGCGCCAACCGCTCCGTTGCCGACTGCGTTAACGATGCCAAGGCCGTTGCCGATGCCGTCTCCATGCCCATCGTGATCATGGGCTGCAAGAACATCGAGAAGGACGGCGAGCTGTTCAGCAAGGTCGCCGAGGCCCTGCAGGGCAAGAACATCCTGGTTCTGTCTGCCCGCAGCGAGGACTACAAGACCGTCGGCGCTTCCGTCGCTCTGGCTTACGGCCAGAAGGTGGGCGCTGAGACCGCTGACGACATCAACCTGGCCAAGCAGCTGAACATCATGCTCAAGGGCCTGACCGTTCCCGCTGAGTCCATCGTGATGAACGTCGGTACCGCAGCTGTTGGCTACGGCTACGAGTACGTCGCCTCCACCCTGGACCGCGTCCGTCTGGCCGCTCTGGACCAGTCCGACGCTGACCTGCAGATGCCCATCATCGCTCCCGTGTCTCCCGACAGCTGGGGCGTGAAGGAGTCCACTGCTTCCGCTGAAGATGAACCCGCTTGGGGCGATCAGGAAGAGCGCGCGATCGGCATGGAAGTTGCCACCGCCGCTGCTGACCTGACCGGCGGTGCCGACGCTGTGATCATGCGTCATCCTGCCGCTGTAGCCACCATCAAGAAGTTCATCAACGAGCTTGTTTAAGCGGAAGGAGGATACATATCATGGCTTTGAAAGGTCTGGACATTTTTAAGCTGTCTCCTAAGAAGAACTGTAAGGAGTGCGGCAGCCCCACCTGTATGGCATTCTGCATGAAGGTGGCCCAGGGCGCGATTTCTATTGATAAGTGCCCCTACTTCTCTGAGGACGCAAAGGCAATGCTGAACGAGGCCACTGCCCCCGCTATGAAGACCATTACCTTCGGTAAGGATCACAAGCTGGGCGGTGAGACCGTTATGTTCCGTCACGAGAAGACCCTGGTCAATAAGAACCTGTACTCCGTCCCCGTGTGCACCTGCATGACCGAGGAGGAGGTTGACAAGAAGCTGGCCGACATTGCTAAGATCGACTACGAGCGTATCGGCGAGCGGATGTACGTGGAGACCATCTTCGTGCGCAACGCCGGCACCGATGCCGCCGCTTACACCAAGCTGGTGGAGAAGGCCGCTGCCACCGGCCGGGACCTGATCCTGGAGTGCTGGGATGTGGAGTGCGCCAAGGCCGCTCTGGCTGTGTGCAAGGACTCTAAGCCCATCCTGGACGGCGCTACCCCTGCCAACTGGGAGGCTATGAACGAGGTCGCCAAGGAGAACGGCGTTGTTCTGGGCGTTTGGGCTGAGAACATCTCCGACCTGTACGACACCGTGAAGAAGCTGGAGGCCGCCGGCAACAAGAACCTGGTTCTGGATGTCACCGGCAAGACCGCCAAGGAGACCCTGGCCAATGCCGTTCTGGTCCGCCGTACCGCCATCAAGGACGGTGACCGCTCCTTCGGTTATCCCTCCATCGTGAACCTGGCCAAGCTCTGCGGCGGGGATATGCACCTGGAGACCGCTTACGCTGCTATGTTCACCGAGAAGTATGCCTCCATCATCGTTCTGGACAACATGACCTACGCCCAGGCTCTGCCTCTGTACGGCCTGCGTCAGAACATCTTCACCGATCCCCAGAAGCCCATGAAGGTGGAGTCCAAGATCTATCCTCTGAACGGTGCCGACGAGAACAGCCCCTGTGCGCTGACCGTTGACTTCGCTCTGACCTACTTCCTGGTTTCCGGTGAGCTGGAGCGTTCCAACCAGCCTGTGAACCTGATCATTACCGATGCCTCCGGTATGTCCGTTCTGACTGCCTGGGCTGCCGGTAAGTTCTCCTCCACCTCCGTGAAGAAGACCTTCGCCGACCTGGACATCGAGAACAAGATCAAGAACCGTACCCTGATCATCCCCGGCAAGGTCGCCGTTATGAAGGGCGAGATCGCCGAGAAGCTGCCCGGCTGGAACGTGGTCGTCGGTCCTACCGAGGCTGTTCAGCTGCCCAAGTACATGAAGGATAAGGAGTACGAGGCTGCTGCTGCCGCCGCTGCCGCCGAGGCCGCTGCCAAGGCTGCCAATGCCCCCAAGGAAGAGGTCAAGGAGCTGTCCTTCGAGGAGCTGCTGGCCACCAAGGTGCCCGCCATCGAGAAGGTGGACATGGGCGTCAAGTACAAGGGCTACAACCCCGAGTCCAAGACCTTCGTCACCATCGGCGAGCGGATCCACTGCATCTCTCCCGTTATCCGCAAGGCTATGGACGAGCGGGATCCCGCTCCCATCCTGAAGCGCGCTGCCGAGCAGATCGCTGCCGGTGCCACCTATCTGGACGTTAACATCGGACCTGCCGAAAAGGATGGCCCCGAGCGTATGATGTGGGCTGTCAAGCTGCTGCAGGAGAACTTCGACAATGTGCCTCTGGCTCTGGATACCGCCAACAAGAAGGCCATCGAGGCCGGTATCAAGGTCTACAACCGTACCAACGGCAAGCCCATCGTCAACTCTGCTGACGCCGGTTCCCGTATCTCCTACATCGACCTGGCTGCTGCCAACGATGCGATCTGTGTTGCTCTTTGCTCTGCCGACGGCATTGCAAAGGACAACGAGGAGCGTATGAAGCACTGCCACAATATGCTCGAGCGCGGCATGAGCCTGGGCATGGATGCTACCGACCTGTGGTTCGACCCCCTGTTCCTGGTCGTCAAGGGTATGCAGGACAAGCAGATGGACGTTCTGAACGCCATCAAGATGTTCGCCGACGAGGGCCTGAAGTCCACCGGCGGTCTGTCCAACAACTCCAACGGCGCACCCAAGACTCTGCGGCCCATCATGGACTCCGCTCTGGTTGCTATGGCTATGATGCAGGGCCTGACCTCTGCCATCGTCAACCCCTGCGACCTGCGCCTGATGGAGACCATCAAGTCCTGCGACATTTTCAAGAACCACGTTCTGTACTCCGACTCCTACCTGGAGCTGTAAGCGCAGCGTGATGCGTCACTGACTTTCCCGGCGGGGGAGGGATTCTCCCTCCTCCGCCCTTCGCTTTTTTGGATGGCAATGGGGACGAGGAAAAGTGTTGCTGCGCACCGGTCCTCAGACTGGTGCGGTAGCTTCCCTGATTTTCTGGGGACTCCAAAGAACCGGGGGATTGCCACGGCGGTGTGCGCACTGCCTCGCAATGACAGATGTTCCCCGTGCCCATTGCTATCGAAAACGATAGTAAATAATAGGAGGGAAATAACATGAGTGTATTAACCGATCTGATTTATGGCGGTTCCAATGCAGTCGCCGGACTGACCGAGAATGCCGTCAACAATGCCATTGCCAAGTATGGCGCAGACAAGGAGATTGCATTCCCCGATACTGCCTATTTCTTCCCGACCATTTACGCGGCTACCGGCGTGAAGGTCAAGACCCTGGGCGATCTGCCCGCCTGTGTGGGCGTCCTGAAGAGCCTGATCACCAATCAGGAGGATCTGGGCCAGGCCCTGAACGCCGGTCTTGCCACTGCCGTAGGCGCTGAAATTATTGAAGGCCTGAAATACGTGGAGGGTACCAACCCCTACGAGAATGATTCCGGTATCGGCTTTGTGCCCGATCCCATTATCCGTTCCCTGGGCGTGCCTCTGGTCACCGGCGATATCCCCGGTGTGGCCGTGGTCCTGGGTAAGGCAGACGACCCCGCCGATGTGGTCAAGGTTGTCAAGGACTACCAGTCCAAGGGCATTATGACCTTTATGGTGGGCGACTGCATTGAGCAGTGCGCCGAGGGCGGTGTGAAGATGGGCCTGGAGCTCCGTGTTATTCCTCTGGGCCACGATGTCACCGCCGTGATCCACGTGGTCACCGTGGCCATCCGTGCTGCTCTGATCTTCGGCAATGTGCAGCCCGGCAATTTGGCTGAGCTGCTGAAGTACACCAAGGAGCGTGTGCCTGCCTTTGTGAACACCTTCGGTGCCATTGACTCTGTGGTGGTCTCCGCCGGTGCCGGTGCCATTGCTCTGGGCTTCCCTGTGGTCGTGGATATCGACCTGGGCGAGAACCAGGTGCCCGGCGCGCTGGAATCCGTCACCGATCACAATGAGACCGTCAAGAAGTCCCTGGAGCTGCGGGGCATTAAGATCAAGGTCAAGGAGCTGCCCATCCCCGTGGCCTTTGCCGCTGCCTTCGAGGGTGAGATCATCCGCAAAGCCGACATGCACAACGAGATGTGGTCCTCCAAGAACCCCACAGCCGAGCTGGTGGTCATGCGGAATCTGGACGAAATTACCGACCACAAGATCAACATCATCGGACCGGATTTTGACCAGGCCAAGGATCTGGCTCTGGCAACCTATGTGGAGGTTGCCGGTAAGAAGATGCAGCCCGACTTCGAGTCCGTCATCGAGCGGAAGTTCCACGCCTGGTTCAACTATATGGAGGGCGTCATGCACACCGGCCAGCGGAATCAGGTCCGTGTCCGCGTGAGCAACGCCGCCTACGATGCGGGTCTGCGGCTGAAGGACTTTGCCGAAGTCCTGTACGTCATGATCATGGACGAGTTCGATGCCGTTGTGGATAAGTGCCAGGTGACCCTGATCACCGATGCCGCCGAGGCGGAGAAGTTCCGTGACGAGATGGCTATGCCCCGGTACAATGCCCGTGACGACCGTCTGGCCTCTATGACCGACGAGTCCGTGGACCGCTACTATACCTGCATCCTGTGCCAGTCCTTCGCCCCCGCCCACTGCTGTGTGGTCACCCCCGAGCGTCTGGGCCTGTGCGGTGCCGTGTCCTGGCTGGATGCCAAGGCCACCAACGAGCTGAACCCCAACGGCCCCTGCCAGCCCATCTTCAAGGAGGGCTGCCTGGACGAGCGTACCGGCCGCTATGAGTCCGTCAATAAGGCTGTGGCCGATGCCACCCACGGCGCTGTGGAGAATGTCACGCTGTACTCCCTGCTGGAGGATCCCATGACCTCCTGCGGCTGCTTCGAGTGCATCTGCGGCATTGAGCCTGTGTCCAACGGCGTGATCATCGTCAACCGGGAATACAAGGGCATGACCCCTGCCGGTATGACCTTCGGCGAGCTGGCCTCCTGCACCGGCGGCGGCGTTCAGACCCCCGGCTACATGGGCCACGGCCGTCACTTCATCTCCTCCAAGAAGTTTGTGGCTGCCGAGGGCGGCATTGAGCGGATCGTTTGGATGCCCAAGGAACTGAAGGACGATGTTGCCGAGAAGCTGAACAAGACTGCCAAGGAGCTGTACGGCATCGACAACTTCACCGACATGGTGGCCGACGAGACCGTCACCACCGACTGCGAGGAGCTGCTGAACTGGCTGACCGAAAAGGGTCACCCTGTCCTGGGCCTGGAGCCTCTGATGTAATTTGATATCCCTGCGCGCCCGGAAGGATCCCCCTTCCGGGCGCTTTCCAATATGCGCAGTGGGGCGGATATTAAGAAAAAATGCAGCCTGCTACAAAAATTCTCAATGCAGGTTGCAATTTGTTTCTATTTTCTATGGAAAAACTTATCCGATAAAAGAATACTGATTTCTATGGACATTTCGCAAGAACCATGCTATACTGTACAATAGAAAATTATGAAGAAAGAAGGTAACACCCATGCCCAAGGTCGTATTTGATATCGAAGGCGGAAAGCCCGTTACCGCCGAGTGCAACGTAGGGGATAACCTGCTGGAATTGGCCCGCCGCGCCAATGTTGCCATTGACGCGCCCTGCTCCGGCAACGGCTCCTGCGGCAAGTGCCGGGTGAAGCTCACCGCCGGAGAGCTGGACAGCATCCAGACCCGGCATATTTCCGATGAGGAGTATGCCCAGGGCTGGCGCTTAAGCTGCTCTTCCAAGGTGGCAGGGGACTGCACCGTTTTCGTGCCGGACATTGCCTCGGCCTACCAGAGCCGGATGAAGACGGCGGACCTGTCCTCCCCCAAGGAGGTTGCCATCTTTGACAAGGCCCAGGAGGATTTGAAGAAGAGCGGCATTCATTTTACCAATTCCTACCGCAGCGTGGTGCTCACCATGGCAGAGCCCAGCCTGGACGACACCATGCCGGACAACGAGCGCCTGACCTGGGCCATTGAAGAGGCCCTGGGTGTGGAGACCGTGAAGATCCCCCATACGGTCATGGTCCGCATGGCGGCCGTTCTCCGGGAGAACAATTTCACGGTCTGCGTCAAGGGCCGCCTGGAGGGCAAGACCTTCACCTGCATGGAGATTTGCAGCCCCGAAAACACGGGCATTTACGGCTGCGCCATTGATATCGGCACCACCACCGTTACCATGGTTATGACGGACCTGACCAGCGGCAAGATCCTGGCCAAGGGCTCCTCCGGCAACGGCCAGATCCGCTATGGCGCGGATGTCATCAACCGGATCATTGAGCAGGGCAAGCCCGGCGGCAAGAAAAAGCTCCAGGATGCCATTGTCAAGGAGACCCTGACCCCCATTATGGCGGGCCTGTGCAGGTCTGCGGGGCTTGACCCCCGGAGCATCCTCAGCCTGTGCGTAGGCGCCAACACCACCATGAACCACCTGTTTGTGGGTGTGGACGCCCAGTCCGTCCGCATGGAGCCCTATATTCCCAGCTTCTTCCACTGGGATGGACTGCTGGCCGGGGACGTAAAGCTCCCTGCCAACCCCCTGGCCCAGGTACTGATTGCCCCTAACATCGGCTCTTACGTAGGCGGCGATATCACCGCCGGTACCCTGGCCTCCGGCATCTGGGACCGGGACGAGATGAGCCTGTTCATCGACCTGGGCACCAACGGCGAAATTGTCTTCGGCAACCGGGACTTTTTGATGAGCTGCGCCTGCTCCGCCGGTCCTGCCTTTGAAGGCGGCGACATCTCCTGCGGTATGCGCGCCACCGACGGCGCCATTGAGGCCTGCACCATCGACAAGAACACCATGGAGCCCACCCTGACCATCGTAGGCGACCCGGGTCAAAAGTGCGTGGGTATCTGCGGCTCCGGCATCATCGACATCATCTCCGAGCTGTTCCGCTGCGGCATGATCAACGCCAAGGGCTTGTTCGTCAAGGAGGGGGACCGCATCCGCCGGGACCACCACGGCATGGGCCGCTACGTTCTGGCAGAGGCCAGCGAAAGCGAGACCGAGCGGGAAATCTCCATCAACGAGGTGGATATCGACAACTTTATCCGGGCCAAGGGCGCTATTTTCTCCGCCATTGACACGCTTCTTAAGAGCGTGGACATGACGGTGGACGGCATTGACGATGTGTATGTTGCCGGCGGCATTGGTTCCGGCATTAACATGGGCAATGCGGTGAACATCGGCATGTTCCCGGATGTGCCCCTGGAGAAGTTCCATTACATCGGCAACTCCTCCCTGACCGGCGCTTACGCCATGGTCATGAGCGACGAGGCCAATGCCAAGACCGCCGAAGTGGCTTCCAACATGACCTATCTGGAGCTGAGCACCCATCCTGGGTATATGGATGCCTTTGTGGCCGCCTGCTTCATCCCCCATACCGATTCCCGGCTGTTCCCCCACAGCGTTCAGGAGGCCTGAAAAATGCTGGAAGGAATGCACCATGTGGCGATCATTGCTACAGATGCCCAGAGGACACTGGACTTTTATGTAAATAAGCTGGGCTTTACCCTGGAAAGTGAGGTCTGGCGGCCGGAGCAGCAGGACTACCTGCGGATGCTGCGGCTGGGGGACCTGGTGCTGGAGCTGTTCGTGAAGCCGGACGCTCCGGCAAGGCCGACCATGCCCGAGGCCCGGGGCCTGCGGCATCTGGCCTTCCGGGTGACGGATATAAAGGCGGCGAGGGACTGGCTGAATGCCAAGGGCATTGCTACGGAGCCCATCCGGGAGGACACCGCCAATGGGGGCCATTATGTCTTTTTCCGGGATCCGGACGATCTGCCCCTGGAACTACACGATTGAGGAATAAAAACAATGGAAATTGAAAATCACAAGGAAGAGGTCCCCTTTGCCCACTATGAGGCCCTCTTCAAGGACTTGAACCCCCAGGAGGTGCTGGAGCGGCTGCCGGATGTGGGCTTTGACGGCGGGGCCTTTCAGGTGACGCTGCTGGGCAGAGGCTTCTCCATTACCTACCCCGGCTGCGAATTCTCTGCCAAGGACGGCGGGACCCTGCCGCCCCTGCCCACCCGCACCTTCCTGCTGCGCTACCTGCTGGAGAGCAAGCAGGTGGCCTTCGGCGGGGAGTGGAAGACCTTCCGGGAGATGCCCTGGGGGGAGATGTACATCAAACCCTATACGGGCCGCGTTCTGACCCGGGCCGCCTTCACCTTCGGCACCCGGGTGACCGCCTTCAAGGCCGCCGCCGAGAAAATGGGGGCCGTGCCCTTAAAGCACGGCGATGTGGGCTTCCAGTTCGACCTGATCGGCCCCTACCGGATGCAGATCATGGTCTGGGAAGGGGACGATGAGTTCCCGCCCAACGCCCAGGTGCTCTATTCCGACAATTTCGCCGAGGGCTTTGCCGCCGAGGACCGGGTGGTGGCAGGAGATATCCTGATCTCGACCATCAAAAGCTATCTATAAAAAGCTCCCCTGAAAGGGGAGCTCAGCTTGTCAAAAAAGCCTCGCAGAGTTTGGCGGCGTAAGCCGCCAAATAAAAT
>OIYG01001694.1_pt1 | contig 15841 bp, 19 predicted proteins | sample 1587861 | NCBI WGS metagenome assembly OIYG01 (sample SAMN03283272) | human gut metagenome | biome: human-associated habitat; material: feces | host: Homo sapiens | place: Peru | collected 2012 | reverse complement strand
TTTTATTCATATTATTTAATATGCTTAATGCAACATTAACATCTTTACCACGAATCAAATCAACAACTAATCTTGTTTTGATAGGTGATACTCTAAGAGTTTTTGCGATTGCTCTTGCTTCCATATCATTTTCCTCCTAGTCATTATTTCTTTTTACTATCGCCGTGACCACCAAATTTACGAGTTAAAGCAAATTCTCCTAATTTGTGACCTACCATATCCTCAGTTACATAAACAGGAATAAATTCTTTTCCATTATGAACTGCAAAAGTGTGTCCTATGAAGGCAGGAAATATAGTTGAACGACGTGACCATGTTTTAATAACTTCTTTCTTACCACTTTTGTTTAATTCTTCAACCTTTTTAAGTAATCTTTCGAAAACGTAAGGTCCTTTTTTTAAACTTCTACTCATTTATTTTTCCTCCTTACTTTCCATTACGACGACGTACTATTAATTTATCTGATGCTTTTTTCTTACGTGTCTTATATCCTAGTGCTGGTTTACCCCAAGGAGTAACTGGTCCTTTACGTCCGATTGGCGCACGACCTTCACCACCACCATGTGGATGGTCATTAGGATTCATAACTGAACCACGAACTGTAGGTTTGATACCCATGTGACGACTACGTCCAGCTTTTCCTAATTTAACAAGTTCGTAATCTTCATTTCCAACTTCTCCGATAGTTGCATAGCAAGTACCAAGAATTTTTCTTTGTTCTCCACTTGATAAACGAACCATTACATAATTACCTTCACGTCCAAGTATTTGAGCAGATGCTCCTGCAGAACGTGCAAGTTCTCCACCTTTACCAGGTTTTAATTCTATATTATGAATAACAGTACCAACTGGGATATTCATAATTGGTAATGCGTTACCAACTTTAATATCAGCGTTTTCTCCGCTTACTATTTCCATACCGACTTTTAAATCTTTTGGAGCAATTATATATCTTTTTTCTCCATCTTTATAATTAATTAATGCTATATTAGCGCTTCTGTTTGGATCATATTCAATTGTAGCTACAACACCAGGAATATCTCTTTTATTTCTTTTAAAATCGATAATTCTGTATTTTCTTTTCTCTCCGCCACCTTTATGTCTAACAGTGATTCTACCTTGATTATTACGTCCACCATTTTTCTTAATTGTTACAACTAAGCTTTTTTCTGGCTTATCAGTAGTAATTTCAGTATTTATTAAGGTACTCATTTTACGTCTACCATTGGTAGTAGGTTTATAATTTCTAATTGCCATAAGTAACCCTCCTTCTATCCAATATCGATAGTTTGACCTTCAGCTAATTTAACAATAGCTTTCTTACTACGATTGCTAAGTCCGCTGTAACGTCCTACTCTTTTCTTCTTTGGTTTTTCATTTATAGTAGAAATTTCAACAACCTTAACATTGAATATTTTTTCAATTGCTTGTTTAATTTCTGTTTTATTTGCTTTTGGATCAACTTTGAAAGCATATTTTCCTTCATTTTGAGCCATATTAGCACTTTTTTCAGTAATAACTGGTGCCTTAATAATTTCTAAGTATCTTGTATCCATTATCCTAGCACCTCCTCAATACTTTTTAATGCTTCATCTGTGATTAATATTTTATCTGCAGCTATTAAATCTAATACATTAACTTCTCCAGATTCAATTAATGCTATATTAGCTAAGTTTCTAGAAGCTAATATAATGTTTTCATCTAATTCTTTAACAATTATTAAAGTCTTAGTATTGTCTAATTTTAAATTAGCAAGAAGATTTTTCATATCTTTTGTTTTAGGAGTTGCAAGTTTTAGCTCTTCAACAATTATCATATCAGGTGCTTTAGTTGCTAATGCACTCTTTAATGCTAATCTTCTTTCTTTACGATTCATCTTTTTAGAATAATCTCTTGGAGTAGGTCCGAATGCAATTCCTCCACCTCTCCATTGAACAGCTCTAATAGAACCTTGTCTAGCATGACCTGTTCCTTTTTGACGCCATGGTTTTCTTCCACCGCCACTTACTTCTGCACGAGTTTTTGTACTATGAGTTCCTTGTCTTAAAGATGCTCTAGCTAAAATAATTGCATCATATAAAACATTTTTATTAGGCTCAATAGCAAATATATTTTCATTAAGTTTTCTATCTTTAATTTTTTCGCCATTTAAATTTACAATTGCTTGTTTTACCATTTTATTTCCTCCTTTCATCACATTAATAATTTAATTATTGTTTCTTTTCTGTGATGATTACTCTTCAGTAGTTTCAGTTACTTCTTCAGTTGCTTCTTCAACTGGTGCTGTTTCTTCAACTATTTCATAGCTGATTAATTCTTCGGCTGGATTTACTTTTTCACCTTTTTTAACTGATGTTTTGATCATAACTAAAGATTTTTTTGGACCAGGAACGTTTCCTTTGATTAAGATAACATTGTTTTCTAAATCAACAGCAACAACTTCCAAGTTTTGAATTGTTGAGGCAACATTTCCCATATGGCCTGGTAATTTTTTACCTTTTAATACGTGCATTGGTAACATTGTACCTAGAGAACCAACTCCTCTATGGTATTGTGATCCGTGTCCCATTGGTCCACGAGATTGATTGTAACGTTTGATAACGCCTTGGAAACCTTTTCCTTTGCTTGTTCCGCTTACGTCAACGATTTCCCCTTCTTTAAAAATACTTGCATCAATTACTTGACCTAAAGTATATTCTTCAACATTTACTCCTCTGATTTCTTTTAAGAAGCGCTTAGGAGCAGTGTTAGCTTTGTTAGTATGACCGATTTTTGCTTTGTTAGAAACTTTTTCTCTAACAGTTACTGCTGCTAATTGAATAGCATTGTATCCGTCTTTTTCAACTGTTTTAATTTGAGTAACAACATTTGGTTCTACTTCAACAACAGTTACAGGAATTAGTTTTCCACTTTTAGTAAAAACTTGAGTCATTCCAACTTTTTTTCCTAAGATTCCTTTCATTTCTTGTTCCTCCTATAATTATAATTTAATTTGAATATCTACACCACTTGGTATATCCAAATGAGCTAATGCATCAATCAACTCTTTGCTTGGATTTTTAATATCAATTAACCTTTTGTGTGTACGCATTTCAAATTGTTCACGTGAATCTTTATACTTATGTACAGCTCTTAGAATAGTATATTTTTCAACTTCTGTTGGAAGTGGTACTGGTCCACTTATTTCACTATTCATTCTTTTTGCAGTTTCAACTATTTTTGTTGCTGCATTATCAAGTATTCTATGATCATATGCTTTTAATTTGATACGAACTCTATTTGACATTTCATATCCTCCCTTCGCCTATATCTTAGTATAGACTTGCTCCATGTAAGTAACCCGATTCCAATTAATCAACTTAACCTGGTGTATCGGCAACCTCACACATCTAAGCCAGTCACACGTAGTAGATTATATCACAAGTATATGTAATAAATCAACCCTTTTTTTAAATAAAAATAAAAGAAATAATGAGTGCTTTACTTACTCATCATTTCTATTGCTTTTTGTAATTGATTATCGTTTGCTTCTTTACGATTTGTGTAGTATTTTGGGTCTAGCTCTAATTCTACAGTAGGAGCAATTCCTTTTCCATCTATTTCTTCTCCCTTTGTAGTTAACCAATTTTGGGTTGTATATTTTATCATTGCTCCTGTTGATAGTGTTCTTGTCTTCTGTACTTTTCCTTTACCATATGTTGTTACACCTATTACTTCTGCATTTATATTTTCTTTTAATGCTGCTGTTAAAATTTCTGAAGCTGATGCGGTTGACTTATTTACTAAAACTGCAACCTTTAATTTTATTGATGGATCCTTTTTACTTTTGATTTTATCTATCTTTCCTTTTGTATCCAATTGATAAATAATATCTCCTTTTTTAACAAACATTTCTGCTATTGATGTTACGCTTGTTAAATATCCACCAGTATTACCTCTTAAATCTAGTATTAGAGAATCTACTTTTTTATTTTCTAATTCTTTTTCTGCTTTTTCAAATTGTGCATATGTATTGTTAGCAAAAGTTGATATATTAATATAACCTATTTTTTTATCATTTTTTTCATATATTTTAGTTGTTACTGATTGTATATCAATTTTGCCTCTTGTAATTTCAAATTCTTTTTCTTCTTTATCTCTTCTTATTGTTACTTTTACTTTAGTACCAGACTTTCCTTTTACTAAAGCCGATACTTCAGTTAATGTCATTCCTTTTACTGCTTTATCTCCAACTTTTATTAATGTATCATTTGCTTTTAGACCAGCTTTTTGTGCAGGACTATTTTCATATACTTTACTTATATATATTTCGCCATTTCTTCTGAATGTTATTTCTCCACCCATTCCTACATATTCGCCTTCTAATTCTTCATTTAAGGCTTCTGTTTTATCTTTATCTAAGTATTTTGAATATGGGTCATCTAAATAATCAACCATTCCTGAAATTGCCGCATTTATTAATTCTTTTTTATCAATTTTCTCATAATACTCATTTGTAATTGATTGATATGTTTCATTAAACTCTAAAAGTTCTGCCTCAGCCATTATTTTCTTTGATGTTTTATTAATCACATAAGAAACCTTTATTGTTAATGTAATTGAACACACCGCTGTTATTACCATTATGATTACTACTTCTAATAAATTAAATTTTGCTGTTGGTTTATTTTTCTTTTTTTCTTGAACTTTTTTTGACTGTTCCTTTATTTGACTAGTAAACACTTCTTCATCTTGCTTTTTATCTATCTTATCATTTTCAATAACCTGTTCTTCTTCCTCTGGCTCCTCTTGCTTAAATACTTCTTCATCTTGTTTCTTGTCAATATTATCAAATATATTAATATCTTCTTTAAGTATGTTTTCTATGTTTGAACTTTTATTTACGTTTTTTTTGCGTGCTACATTCTTCTTAGCATGATTATTTTTATTACTAGCTACATTTTTCTTTGTTGAATTTACATTTTTTCGGTTGGAAATCTTTCCCTTTTTATTATTTTCTGTTGCCATTTTATACCTCTTATCCTAAATTTTGTGAATAATCCTTAATATCTTCTATACCAGTTACAAATTTTGTTACTTTTCCATTTTTAATTCTTATTAGAGTTGGATTTTCTACTTTTAGTTCATCTATATTTTTAGGTGCTCTATCTATATCTTCTCCATCTGCTATATAATTAGTATTGAATTTTTTATCCAAGTCCACTTTATATGTTTTTGTAGTGTTTTCTAATCCCTGAGTAATTGTTTCAAGTAAATTTGCATCATCTCCACTAAACTCATAGAATAATACAAAGTAGTCATCACTATTTTGTTTGAATGTTGTTTCTGCTAGGATCTCAACATATTGTATTGTTGGTTCTGTTTTCTTATCTTTCTTTAATTTGATTTCCCCAGTTAACACTGCGAATATTAAATAGATTAATACAAATACTATTATTACTCCTATTGCTATTTTTACTATTGTTGATGCCTCTGTTGAATTATTTCCTAAATTTCTTTCAATTACTTTTTTATTTTTATTTTTCATTTATATCACCTACTACTAATTCTAGCACAAAAAAAGACAAAAATAAACACAAAAGTGTTTATTTCATAGTAGGTATTGAACTTATTGAACTTGCAATTTCAATTAACTCTATTTGACTCATAGCGTCTGATACTATGTAGTAATCTATTCCATTACTTGACCAAGTAATTGAATTATTGGTTAATGCTCCTATTGTATCTATTAGTAAATATGGTTCCCCTAATGTTGGTACTATGCTAAATTCATCACTTACTGAACTTGTCTCTTCTACTAATAAAAATGGTTTTTCTCCATCAAATGTAAGGATTACTCTCTCTCCATCTGTTTTTGATACTTTTTCTTTATCTATTAATGATGTACCTGTTGGAATATATAATGGATATATAATATCATCAATCGCACTTGATTGCTCTGTTGTTTTATCATTTATATTGTTATTGTTATTATTTTCGGTAGTAGTATTCTTATCTTTATTTGTTTGGTTATTATCATTATTATCTTTTGTATTATTTTTTAGTTTATCATCCGGATTTTCAATGTTGTCTATAATACTATTTAAATCAAAATAATTAGAATTAAAATTGCTATTGTAATCTATGTTATCAAATTTCATTGTCATTTGTGTTATTCCATTATTATTTTGGACTTCTATTGTTTTTAAATTTAATTTATTATCTAGAGTTATTACTTGTTTTGATAGTTCTGTGTTATTTGGATAATTTACCTTTGTAGTAAATATGTAATTGCCATCTTTTTCTTCAAATTTTCTTTCTGTATCATTTTTTATGTCATTAAGTATAGATGATAATAAATATATTTGTGAATTATTTTTTGGCCAATCACTTTGGAATTTAAAGCTTTTATTTAGAGATGGTGTAACCACATAAACTCCATCGCTGTTTTTTAGAATTATTTGCTCATGATTATTTGATTTATTGATTAAACTTACTCTGTAGTTATTATCTTTTTTATAACTTGCATCTACTGTATATTGATAAGTATCATCATTATTTGTTATCTCTAATGTTCCTGTTACTCTATAGCTGTCTGCTTTATCAATCTTTTTCTTAAAATCTTTTATTGCATCATCCTCTCCATATTTTCCACACCCAACTAATAGAAGTGTAAAGAAAAAAATCATCAAAAATAAAATTTTCTTTTTCATATTTCACCCCAACTTTTTATTTTCATTTAATTATATGGTTATCTTTTTTTTATATTACCGAATAAAATAAGAATTTTTGTTTATTATAATAGTGAGTTAGTAAAAAGGAGGAAGATTATGAAAACACTTCAAAGAATAGCTTTAGTTTTAACTATAATTGGAGCATTAAATTGGGGACTTATTGGATTTTTTGATTTCAATCTAGTTACAGCTTTATTTGGTGCGAATAACGTTGTTTCAAGAATAATATATTCGTTAATTGCTATTGCGGGTATAATTAATATTGGTCTATTTTTTGAGGACTAAAAAAGGAAGCTCTTAGGCTTCCTTTTATTCTGCACTTATTCTTACTTTAACTTTCTTTGTTTTAGACGTATAAGTTATTTTATTATCATTTCCGGTTACTTTTATTTCTACTTCGTGTTCACCAACTGATAAATCTGCTAGGTCTATATATGCATTTATTTTTGATGAATCAATGTCTTTTATAACTGATTCACTACCGCTTATTATTACTGTTACACTACTATCTTCTTTACTTAATGCCTGTACCTTTAATCCTGATGCTAAGTTAATTGAATTTATTCTTACATCAGGTATTTCTTTAGTTACAATATTATCAACTACCATATTTACAGTAATTTTAGTTGTACTCATTTCTCTTACACCAGCTGGTTTTTTTAGATTAACGGTGTATTTTTTATTTCCTTTTATTCCACTTATATCTATTTGTGCAGTTACATATTCAATATCTTCTAGTGCTTGATCAGAACCATATATAGTTACTGATGAAATATTAGATGTTAATGATTTGATTGCTTTGTTATCAAGTGAACCCTTTGTTTCAATTTTAATTGGAACTGTTTTACTAGGAGAACTTAGTTTTATGGTTGCATCTACTTTTTCTGGTACTATTTCAACATCTAATACATTTCCTTCTTGGTCATATGCTACTAATGGAACATCTTTCATAGTAACACTTCCAACTTTAGGATTAGTTAAATTATCAAAATCTATTAATGCTTTTACTGATGCAACTTTGGCTAGTTTATATTCTGCACCTTTTATTATTACATTATCTCTACTTAAAGTTACTGATTCTATATTTAATTTAGTATCTAATCTATCTTTATGTATAACATCATATGTAAGTTCTCTATTTGCAGACATTTTTTCATATACAACAACAGTTACTATAGATGGATCTATCTTATATTCAACAGAAGAAACTTGTTGTTTATATTTAGTTGCCACACGATGTGTTCCAGGTTTTAAATCTTGCAAGTCTAATGTTATTTCATCTGCAGGATATTGTTTTGCTAAATAAACATCCCATTTTCTACCAATTAAGGTTACATCTGCAGTTTTAGGCACTCCCTCTACCACATATAATTCTTCGTTGTATATAGCACGTACTGGTTGACTATATAAAACTTCTGCCGAATTATCAACAAGTGTTGTGGTTTTTTGATCTACTGTATAAAATATTAAGAATGCTGCTATTAAAGATATTATTAATAATGATTGTTTGTTCATTAATACTCTTTCAATACCTTTTTTATTAGCTTTGAAAAGGTTGCTAAATCCCATTATGAACTTTGTTATTGGAGTAATTATGTATTTATCAAAAACATCAGCTATACTTTTAAATATACTTTTTTTATTTTTCTTCTTCATAATTATCATCCTCTTCTACTTCTTCAATATCTTGCTTTGGTCTTAATTCATCAATTAACATCATTCTTATATCATCAATTGTAAGATTATAGAATAGTTCTCCCTTTACTGCGATTGATAATCTTCCAGTTTCTTCAGATACAACAAGTGCTATTGCATCAGTTTCTTCTGCTATACCTAATGCTGCTCTATGTCTAGTACCTAATCTTTTATTTGTCTTTGGATTACTACTAGTTGGGAAAACTGCACCTGCACAGCTTATTTTATCACCTTGAATGATTACACCACCATCGTGTAATGGGTTGTTAGGGAAAAATATTGATATTAGTAATTCACTAGTTATATCACCATATATCTTCTTAGCTTTTTCTATGTAATCACGTAAGCTTACATCACGTTCTATTACTATTAAAGCTCCGATTTTCATTTTTCGTAAATATTCCATTGCTTGTACTATTTCATATACAAGTCTTTCTCTTTCATCTACTGTAAGTACTTTATGCCTTCCTAAAAGTTGGCTTCTTCCAAGCTGCTCTAATACAGTTCTAATTTCTGGTTGAAATATTATTATTAAGGCAAGTGGCCCCCACATAATTATGTACTCTAGTAATAGTCCAATTGTTACGAAGTTAAATATATCACTAACTAATTTTAGAACAATTACTATAACTACACCTTTAAATATTAAGGTTAATTTTACACTGTTTCTAATGCTTTTTAATATGTAATATAGTACTAGCCATACCAACAAAATATCTATGGTTTTGTTTAATATGGACATAACACTTTCTAAAGTTATACTCATTTTATTCCTCCATCTTCATATAGTTACTATCTTGGGCTTAATATGAAGAATAAATATTATGATTTTCACACTAAGCAAGTATCACTAACTATTCCCTCTATTCTTTTATTATAATATCACATCTTTTATTTTTTTTCTATTACTATTTACCATATTCTTGAACTAATTTTTTAAAATGTTCTCCACGCTTTTCAAAATTCAAATAAAATCCATAACTTGCGGCCGCGGGTGACAATAGACATGTTTTGTTATCTTTTGTGACTTTATACGACATTTTTACTGCTTCTTCCATATCTTTTACGCAAAATATATATTTAGTTTGTGTATACTTTTCTAAGAGACATTTTATTCTTTCTTGAGTTGCTGGTAGCAAAATTATATTTTGAACAGAACTTGTGGATAAAAATTCAGCAAGTGGTGTATAATCTAAGCCTCTATCCATACCACCTATTATTATAGTATCAACATCCTGTATACTTTTTACAGCATTTATTACAGCTTCTTGGGCAGTTGCGATTGAATCATTATAAAACTTTATGTTTTTAAACTTTCCAACATATTCTAATCTATGTTCTAATCCTTTGAATGTTTTAACAGCTGATAGGGCATCCTCTACTTTTACACCTAGTATATTGGTTGCCATTATTGCGGTAATAATATTTTTTTTATTATGTTCTCCAAGTAGGCTTGTTTCTATTTTAGATGTGTCTATATTTAATGGATTATCATCTATATATAATTTATGTGCTACTAAATTATCTATTTCTTCTTGTTTTATGTATTTAAAAATATCGCCATATATTAGATAATCATTTTCATTAAGGTATTTATATATGTTCTTTTTACATCTTACATAAGCATCTATTCCTGTATAATGATCAAGATGTTCTTCATATACATTTAATAATATCGCAATGTGTGGACTTTTTTTCACATATTCAAGTTGGTGACAAGACAATTCATATACAAGTATTGTTTCATCTTTTAATTTGTCAATAACATTAAATGAGGGTACTCCTATATTTCCAATCAAATATGCATCATATCCATTATTTTTTAATATGTGGTATATAAGTGATGAGGTTGTACTTTTACCCTTTGTTCCTGTAATACCTATTATTTTATTTGGACAAAATCTTAAGAACATATCTGTTAGAGAAGTTATTTTTTCTTTTTCTTTGCCACTAATATAATCTTTTATTATTATTCCAGGAGATTTTATTACTAAATCATAATCTTTAGTTGAATCTAAATAGTTATCCCCACAGTGTTTTTCTACATTATCTATATCTATTTCATTTTTATCAGCAATACCTAGTGATTTATATTTAATATTGTTTTCCTTTATGAAATTATATGCCGATTTTCCTTCTCTACCGAATCCTAATATTAGGATTTTTTTATTTGTTAGAAATTCAATTATTTTATTTTTCATTTGTATCATATCCCATCATCTTTAGAAACTTTTTATTTATAAAGTTCTCTATATTAAAATAGTTTTCCACATTATAAGTTTTATTTGGATTATAAAGGTTATCTTTATAGTATTTCAAAAGTTTTGGAAGTTTTTTATATTTTTCTACTGCTAGTTTTAATGCATAGTCAACTTCTTCTTTTGTACCAACACACTCAAATGGCTTATCGTAATTGTTATTTATAAGTCCTAACAGCATATCTTTATTCTCTTCATTATCAAGCATGTTATTATGGAAAATTTCTATTAGCTTTTTCTCATCCACAAATGGATATAACATTATAAACACATATAAGCATTTTGAACAAGCTCCACACCATGTATTTCTTTTGCTTCCTATGTTACAACTTCTAAATATATCTAAATATTTAGGTGCTTTTAAAAATCTTTGTAATATTTCAAATTCATTCCAACATCTTAGTATGCTAAAATATTCAATATATGGTATGAAGTACTTCATTGTATATTCTCTAAAATCACGTTCAAACTCAAAACTCTTTGAGTATTGATGATTAATGTTTAGTCCTTCAACATTACCTTCATTAGCACTTGCTTCATTTGATAACACAATATATTTTTTATTATTTAAATATGCCATAATATACGAGGCAAAAGCTAGGCATGAAGAAAATGGTACATGTCCATTATAAAAACCTTGCTTATTTAGTTCTAACATTAATGGATCAAGTGTTACATTAAAAGATAATATGTCTTTGTCTTTATAACCAGCAGTATGAATTGTATTTAGACTTGCCAAGTCATCCGGATAAATGTTTCTTTTATATAGAAAGCAACTATTTTTAGATTTCTCTGGTTTTAATATCTCTAATGTTACAATTGAATCTTTTCCTCCGCCTATTGGAATTAAATTTCCGATAAAGGTGTCTTTTACATTAAATGTATAAACTTGATCTTGAGCTTCAATATCTAGGAAATCATTATATTTAATATCTAGTTTATTTTTATATAATAATTCTCCCAGTCCATTATAAAATAGTTTCTTAAAGAATTCTTTTTGTTCTTTATTCAAACTACCACACTCTATTATAAACTTTTTTGCTATTGTTAATTTGTAGTAGTTTATTGCATTTATTATTCCAAAATTAAAAAGTAAGTATTCTAAGAAGTTCTTATCTATATTTTTATTTGTTATATTCTCTCTATATATAGTCACAACTGGTTTAAATTCATACTCAGAAATTTTATATACATATGTTACAGTGATTTTATCTTCATTATAAATTACTTTATAATCCTTATATATAAAGGTATTATATTTTTCTCTTATATCAAGCATGTTATACCTCCTTGTTTTTTGAATAATAACTATCAATTGATGCGACTAAAAACTTAGCTTCATCATCTATTACATAATCTAACTCATTTTTATGATCATATTTAATTCTTTCAGTTATAAATGATGTACATAATTTATCTACAATATCAGAATCTTCAAATACAACTTTTGTTTTTCCTACACCATATTTTTCAAGGCCAATGTTAATCATACTTATTGTATTGTAATATTCACTATTTTCTGAAGTTTTCTTTTTCCTATAATAATAGTATGTCTTTACCGCATTTTTAATTAATTCCATTCTTATGGCTGTATATCCACAATTTATTAAATCTTCTCTTATATTGTTTTCTCTTGAAAAGTAGTCATAATTTTTATTTAATGCAACTTCTTTTAATGCATTTGTTGTATTTTTTAATGCATAATTCATTGCCTCTTCTCTAGTTATTTCTGTATTACTTTTAAAATATTCTTCAAATGATATTTTAAACATTAGATAACAAGATCTATCTATTATTTCAAGTGCTTTTATATGAATCACTCCCTATTAATTTCTATAAATATTATACAAGATTGTATCTATTAAATCAAATCAGTTTAAAAAAATATTGAACTAGTCAATATTATTTTTTATTATCCTCTTCAAGAAACTTTAGAATTTTGTTTTGATTAGTAATAATTTTTTCCATCTTATCATGCAAATCTTCTAATATTAATTCGCTTTTTAAATCTGTTTTATAGTCGTTTTGACTACGCATACTATCTTTTTTTGCTGCCCTATTTTGACTCATCATAATTATTGGGGCTTGAAGTGCCGCAACGCATGATAATACTAAGTTTAATAATATAAATGGATATGGATCTACGTTTTTAAATGCATATAGATTTAGTAATATCCAGAATATTAAAAATAAAGTAAATCCGATTATAAAGCTCCAACTACCTGCGACTTCTGTTAATTTATCTGCAACTTTGTCTCCTAGTTTTTCTGTATCTTTGTCTTGCTTATCAACATCTACCGCAATTGGTTGATCAATTAATAAATCAAGTAATTGTTCCTCATCCTCTATATCTAAATTTTTGTTTAAAAGCATTTTAACTATTTCTTTTTTTGTTTTTCTTTTTTCCATACTATCACCTATAAAAATAATACAACTTATTTGTGTTAATGTAAATAAAGGTTAACGTTATTTTATTATTTTATTCAGCCATTTTAAAATATCATTATAAACAACTTCGTTTTCTAATTCATTTAGAATTTCGTGTCTTTGATTCGGATACAGTATCCCTTTTATATTCTTGTACCCCAAGTTTTTTAAGAAGACTTGTGCGCTGTTCCAATCTTTTTCTGATGATGTTACAGGATCATCTTCGCCTGCAATGAATAATATAGGAAGGTGTGGGTTCTTTTTACTATATATCTTAGGATTATAAGTATCCAACATTAGTCTTACTATATTTTCATATCCATTTAATGTATATTCATACTGGCACAGTTCATCTTCATTATATTTTTTTACTATTTCATTGTTAGTACATATCCAATTATTTGGTAATTCACCTTTCTTGTTGTATCCTCCAAACATTAATTTTTTAATTAATTTACTACGATGTTTGTCACCTTTTATTTTCTCCATTATCTTGATTATTTTTAAACCAAATGCTGCTGCCTTGTTTTTGCTTGGTGAACCACAAACAATTAATCCATCTATTATATCATCATATTTAGAAATGTATTTTCTTACTATCATTGAACCCATACTGTGACCCATAAGAATTATTTTTTGCGTTTTATATCTTTTTTTTAGGTATTTTGTTAATTGATGTAAGTCTTCTACAATAAAATCTGCTTTTTCATCATAAAAGTAGCCTAGGTCTTCTTTACTTTTTAAGCTTTTCCCATGCCCTCTGTGATCATTTATAAAAGTAGCATATCCATTGCTTGCTAAAAACTTCATAAAGTCAATATACCTTTCTTTATGTTCATTCATTCCGTGTGCAAGTTGGACTACACCATTTATTTCTTTATCAGGTTCTATTAATAGACAGTCAAGAACTAATCCGTCCATTTCTGATTTAATTTTAATTTTTTCTTCTTTCACATTATCATCCTCTTTTTTATTTTATCATGTTTTCTTGCCCTAAACTAAAAAAAGTTAACAATTGTTAACTTTAAAGAGTATGTCCTTTACTATCTTTTTCATTTTCATTTATATCATATGTCATTAATTGTGTTTGGAGTTTTCCATCTCTATTAAAGGCTTCAAGAGCATAATCAGAATCTATTTCTTCTACTCCATAATAAGCTCCTGCTTCTTTACGAAAGCTTTCCATTTTACTATCATATAATTCTGAATCCTCATCCGTTAGTACACCTTTTTCCTTTTTGTCCATACATTTGTTGTAGGTATCCCTTAAATCAATATATTTTTTTACTATTTCTTCCATAATATTTTCCTTTCTGGATATAATTATTATCATACCGTATTTTTATTTAAAGTTGAACTTGTGTCCAACTCAATTCTTTAATGGTGGAGCCGGGGAGAATCGAACTCCCGTCCAAAAAGGATGACAGATAGACTTCTACAAGTTTAGTTAATTAACTAAATTTACTATACAACAAGCAATTAACAACCAATTATATAGCTAGTCTATAAAATTTCATCTTGGCACATAGACATTACAAAGATATATCCTACTAAAATAAGCCCTAGATAATTCCCGTAGGAAAAGAACTATATAGAGCGCATTCCCTAATTAGATTAGGCAAAAGCTACAGCGTTCTTATTGAACATTGAAGCGAATGCTTCTTTAATTTTGTTTCCAGTTATTTTAACTGTTGCAATTTAAGGTTTGCTTCCTACTTGCTATCTAAATTCTATTCTTTCTGTCGAAACCAGTCGGCCCCGTAGAAGAAATTATACTATATTTTGTATTTTTTTTCAATACTTCTACCTGTATTTAGCTTTTGTATCTTTATCTAGTTGTCTTTTTATATCTCTTTCTTTTATACTTTCTCTTTTGTCATAATTCTTTTTACCTTTACATAAACCAAGCAATACCTTAGCTTTATTGCTTTTAAAATACACTTTTAATGGAATTAATGTATATCCTTGTAAAGTAATCTTATCATTTAGCTTTAGTATTTCTTTTTTATGCATTAGTAACTTTCGTGTTCTTGTTTCATTATGATTAAATATATTTCCTTCTTTGTAGTGTGAAATAAACATGTTAAGCAGGAATAATTCATTTTTTCTTATAATAGCATAACTATCCTTAATATTAGCTTTTCCATCTCTTATAGATTTTATTTCAGTACCTGTTAATACTATTCCACATTCATATTCCTCTTCTATAAAATAATCATGTCTTGCTTTTCTGTTTAATATTTCCATATTGTCACCTATAATCTTTTTACTAATTCAAAATCTATGGTTTTAGCTTCTTTTGAAGCTGCTTTTACTTTTATTAATACTTCATCCCCTAGGGTAAACTTTTCTTTTGTTCTTTCCCCAATTAATGATTGTGTCACTTCATCAAATGAGAAGTAATCTTTCATATCATTTACATGTATTAATCCTTCTACTAAATTATCAAGTTGAATAAACATACCAAAGTTTGTCACTCCTGAGATTATACCTTTATACTCTTCTCCAATATGATCTTCCATATATTCGGCCATTTTCATATCTTCAACTTCTCTTTCACATTCGACTGATTCTCTTTCTTTAAATGAGGAATTCTCAGCAATATAGATTAATTTTTCTTGCCATTTATTTATAGTTTGATTTGACATATCATCATTAAATAAATACGTTCTAAGCAATCTATGTACTGTTGTATCTGGATATCTTCTTATTGGTGATGTAAAATGGGTATAACATTTACTTGCTAGT
>OIYG01001692.1_pt1 | contig 15852 bp, 15 predicted proteins | sample 1587861 | NCBI WGS metagenome assembly OIYG01 (sample SAMN03283272) | human gut metagenome | biome: human-associated habitat; material: feces | host: Homo sapiens | place: Peru | collected 2012 | reverse complement strand
TCCTTCTGCCCCTGCCACACCAAAAGCCTTGAAACAGCGTGGTTTCAAGGCTTTTTCTCTATCTAAAAACATACGGCACTCGGTCTATTTTACCGCATTTTGACGCTCAATTTGAGCGTCAATTTCGTGTCTATTGCCACCTGTTTCCAACAATTCCGTCTGTTACATCATCAATATAGCATCAATATTCGCAAAATAAATAGATGCTTATCTTTGTTTCATTAAATTTCATTTTCTTCATATGTTTCTTCTAAATTTTTATTCTTTTCTAGGCCTTGTTGTCGCATATACTTGATTTTGTGATACAAATTCATTTACTTGTAAAAATGATTTACCTAAATCGTTTAATCTTAGAACCAGCATATATTCAGCAACCTCGCCCGAATGGTCAATGCTACGCATTGGATCCAGGTTTCTACGATACTCCTCAAATGTATCGCCCATAACAATCCATTCGTCATCTTCTTTGTCATAACGGCAATGGTATTCATGCCAATAATATTCATCATTATCCTCATAAAAATCTTCATCTGCCGAAAAGTCTGCCCAAGGAAAAAGGCGCGAGAAAACTTCAGTATACGGTGTAAAAGGAAACCAATATGGATATGAATATGTTTTAATGCTTTCTCCATCATCCACAATTAATTCTGTTTCACCTCTGCCGCTGCTCTTATTTACCCATTCACTTGAATGCAATTTAACTGTTCCACCATCTTGAATAATTTGCATAAATTCCTTTTGGGATAATAGAAAGTTGTAATTCACAATGTATTCTGGCAAATTTGTAAAAGAAAGAAGTTGAGTGTTTGACGAGCTGTTCAAGAAAACCTGTGTTAATGGAACTTTAACGAAAAAGCCTTTTCCATCTCCACCTTTTGTTCTTTCAATGGTCTCGTTCGTTAATTTTTGCCAAACACAAGTTTCGTTGCTAGGATTATATAAAACTACAATGCAAGGCAAAGAATTCATAGTCCAATAAACATATTGTCTCTCGTTAATATCTCGAAAAATTATGCATCCGTCTTTTTGATATTTGAACCAACTTTCGCCAGTTTTGATTTGTAATGCAAGTAATTGCTTTGGTTTACCAGATGAATCAACGAACTCGATATGAGCATCAATGCCTATGTCATTAATTGGTTGTTCTCGAAACATCCAATTATTAAGTTCAGCAATTTTTGCGCAATGATTTACGCCAATACGGTCGATATGATTCGCCATAACTAATCTCCTATTTAAAATAACTATACATTTGTAACATTATATCGCAAAATCTGTTTTTTTACAAGATTGACTTTTCTTTGATTACTGCAGTCCAAATTTTGACCGCAGAGATTTTTATCTCAACGGTCTTTTTTTATTAAATAAGCTATCAAGATCCTAATATTTGTGATATAATAATTTTATAGGGGCGATATAAGATGAAGATAATTGATTCGGGAGATTTTTTCTAAGTTGAACCAAGCGAAATATATCCAGAACAAATTCGTTAATACAGACAAGATTTTTTGACAACCGATTGTTCAATGGATGGTTGCGGACCTCTTCGCAAATGTGAAGATCCTATTACATACATTTCGAAATGTCAAAAACACACCGTGCGTGAAACCGTTCCTGATGGCTCAGTTGTTGCGACGCAATTTTTATATGTTCGCAAAGCGAATAATCATCTTGTTGGAATGATACAGGTAAGGCACTATTTTAATGATTATCTTTCTAAATACGGCGGACACATCGGGTATTCCGTAAAGCCGTGCGAAAGGAAAAAAGGATATGCTACATCAATGCTCCGTGCTGTTCTTCCATATTGCAAAAAAATCGGGCTTAATAAAATACTCATAGCCTGTATTGATGGCAATATAGGAAGTGAGAAAACAATTCTCAATAACGGTGGTGTTTACGAATCTACTGTATATGGGCTGAGAAAAAAGTTTAGGCTGAAAAGATGTAAGTTCAAGAGGTTTTGGATAACACTGTAATTTTGGGAGAAACTACGTTGTATGAAAAAGCAATGGCACAATCGGTATGAATTTTGACCGCCGAGGTTTAACTTCGGCGGTCTGTTTGTTGTGTTTAATTTGGAGATATGCAATCGGGTTACATCTCAAAGCCTTCGGTGATACCGTTGAGCCTAGATGTGTCTTTTCTGACATAATAGAGTTCAGTAATTTGCGAGGTGCTGTGTCCGAGCAGGTCGGCAACTTGGCGAGGAGTTAAGGATTTTATTGAGCCGTCCGGTTGCTTAATACCGTTGACGAGATTTGTCGCAAATGTATGGCGCAGTGAATGTAGACCTTTTGTTTCAATTCCTGCGGCTTTCAGTATTCTGTAATATCTTTTTCGGAAATTTACAGGTTTTGTATAACCGCCGTTCTCGTCGGCCACAAGGGGCGTATTTTCGCCGAAGTAGGCTTCCTTGCGTAATTTCTCTATCATTTCTATTGCCGTCCTATTGAGGGGCACAGTGCGTTTACTGGCGGTGCTTTTCGGCTTGCCGATTTTAATTTCCCGTCCGCTTGTAAATTCCGTACCGTTTCTTCTCGATACCTCTTTTACACCCTGCCGTACTGTCAGTGTTTTGTTTTCTAGGTCAATATCGCTATTTAGTAATCCAAGTAGCTCGCCTGTTCGCAGTCCTGTGTTCAGCATCAGAATGTATGCCGCTGACTGCTGATACAGTCCTTTTCCCGTACCCCAACACCTAAAACATTCCTTTTTGAATTTTTCAATTTCTTCCGCAGTGAAAATTGTTACAGTTTCATTGTTTGGAAGATTTTCTTTATTCTGTGCCGATAGGAAATTTGATTTCTTTATCATTTCCACATTCGCCATGGGATTTTTCGGAATCAATTCTTCTCGGTAAAGGTATCGGAAATATTCATTCAGCACCACATAGGCTTTTTTGACCGTGGTGCAGGCATATCCCTTGTTCATCCAATAGTTCAGAAGATTCTTAATGTCAGCCGAGGTTATATCGCCGACCGCTTTCTCACCGAGCAGAGGATAAATTTGATTTTTGGCACTGCACTCGCTTCGGTCATAGGTAGTCGGCTCGACTGACGGGAATTTGAACACCCGAAGCCAGTTTTGCATACTGTCTTTCAGCATTTTCTTGGACTCATCTGAATCGATTATCTGATTTTCAAATTCAGAAACATATTCTGTCATTTTCCGATTGACCGCCTGTTTCGTTGTTCCCGAAAATGATTTCCGTTTTCGTTCTCCGTGCTCATCCATATACCAGACCACACCGCACCACCGTCCGTCTGTTCTTTTAAAAGCACTGCCGTTAGTTAATAGTTTTCGTTGCATAATATTCACCTCGATATATGATTTTGAATTTATACATGCTGTTTCTCGTTACCATTACAAGGTCATCCTCGGTTATTGTGTATTCGCTGAAACCTGTGCTTAGGCAGTTACCAGAAAATCATTAAACACAATAAATCTTTTGCCCTTAAAATTTGGGGTGCTTTCATAAATTGTAAGTTTGAATTGAAATCTAAGGAACGCCTCCCGCCATTTCCGCTCTGAATATTCCATATCGGAAAGTTTTTCGACCGACACAAGTTCTGCAATCAAAAATCTTTCTACAATAATCGGCATAAAATCACTTCCTCTCAAGCACCATACAATACCACAATGCTTTTTCAATATCCAGCTAATTATTGATAGATTAAAATTAAAATGATATAATGTTATAAAGATACATTGGGATTTGTGAGGGGGCGTAGAAAGATGAGTCAAAAAGAGAAAATAATATCTTTACTCAAAGTAAATCAAATAATGACGCAAAGCGATTTAGCTGAGGATATTTACGAAGACAGATTCCATACATCCAATATTTATTCTGCACTTATGTCACTTGTGGACAACGATATTGTCACTCGTTCTGGAGAGTATCCTGCAAGATACTCTCTCAGTGGGACGCCTATTTCTGAGGAAACCACAGTAATCAAAAAGAAGGCCGAGGTACAGCAATATAAGGTGCAACAACAAACTGTTACTATGTCTGTGGAAAAAGCAACTCATCTTATACGAGATTATTTCAACAAAACCGTAAAAGATAAACATGGTAGATATATGTCTTGGAGACATTGCTACAAAGCATTTTCAGAGAACAGAAATATTACAGATGAGCAGACCGTGGATTACCTTGCTCTTCATCTTGCATTCTATTTAGCCAGTTGGGGAATGTACAGAGGCTCCTCTTTCCTGTTACAAAAGGATTATAAGGTACATATTCCTATAGTTAAGATAATTCAAAAGGGAAAATATAATTCTTTATTTGGAATCTCTGCTGAAGATTTGTGTAAAAAAAGCAATCTCGATTTATTAGATGAAATTGCAACTAGAATCAGAGGCTGCTATGCAGAAGAAAGACCGTCTGTTGATGGTGTTGTTAACCATGCAACAGATACGCTGATCACAAAAATCCTACTTGGAACATTAGGCTGTGTCCCTGCTTACGATCGTTACTATGTGCAATCAGTCAAGAAACATCATATATCCAGTGGTAATTTCAATAGAAACTCTGTTTATTGTGTCGCCAAATTCTATTGCGATAATTTGAAAGACTTTGAAAAGCTACGGTGCGAATTGAACAAGTGCGGCATGGAGTATCCCCCTATGAAGCTTATGGATATGTGTTTCTGGCAAGATGCATACATTAACGATTTAAATTAACGATAAATACCTACTTGCAGAATTCATGTACAACTAAAATTATAGCACACAGTTTTTATATGATTTGCAAAAGAATTTTCCATTATCGTTTTAACCAATCTCTTAAATTGTGCCGATATTTAAGGGAATAACACAGAACACGTAGAACATCTGCTCTATATGAGCAGGTGCTTTTCTTATGCCGATTTATATAATTCAAGAGTTTACATATGCATTTCAAAGCCTTGCTCCGCATTTTCACTGTAATCCCGTTGTACGCTATGGTCGGTTTTCAAGCCGTGTGCCTGCTTTTTCTGTTCGATTTTAGATTTCAGTTTAGAATCCATTTGTGCGCAGAGTTTCGCTCTGCGTTTATGACAGCTTGACGCTATCGCTTTGGCAAGCTGAACAACAAGATTTCCGATAGAGGAATTGACCGATACAGGCTGTCCCTGCTGTTCGGTTTTCATCATAAGAACGGCAGAGCGGATAACGGCATTTTTGATATTTCTAAATTCTTTGTTTTCTTCCAACGGAATATCCGGCTTTTTCTTGTCATAATAAACGGACAGTTTCTCACGGTTCGCTTTATTCCATTCATAATACAATTCTGCAATTCGTTCGTCTTTTGCAAGCTCGGCAACAATAGAATCAACCGTTTGTTTAATATTTTTCGGCAAATATCCGTATACCTTTTTACCTTTGTAATCCGATAGCTGACTAGTCAACCGTACATACAGATTTTGAATTTCTTCCGATGCAGATGTCGGTGTTTCTGTATCTCTTAACAGTTCGTCTATTCTCTTTTTAGTTTCTGCACGAACCTCGTCACGTATTTGCGTTTCTAAGGTGAACGTAAGATACATTTCATTACGAAAAATATCTTTCGCAAATACCCCTCGCATATCTTCAATTCCTTTGTTTGTAAGATAGCCTTGTTCCGCATCTTTTGAATACACAATCAAGTGAATGTGCGGATGATGTGCCGTGTTATGAAAAGCGCCGTACCATTGCATTTCTGACGGGGCAATTTTATGAGCCTCTGCTATTTGCAAAGCATTACGGCGGACAAGCTCTTTCCATGCATCTGCATTGTTGTATCCGAGCCTTTCTGCATCCTCACTCCTTAGGCTGATTACGTGTGTCCACAATATGCCTTCATGATTGGACACTTCATCTGCAATTTCATCTATATCAATTTTGTCATCCGTCTGCGAAAACAGTCCATGTCTGCCAAGCTTTTCAACACCTGGGCGCTCACCGTAATATTGTACTAACTTTTTTACGCCGTCAATACGGTCGGCGTTGCGTTCTATGAATGCATCAAGAAATTCTGTTGCGGTATATCGGGTTTCCTGTTCCTGATACATTTTCAGTTCGGGATACATAAGAGCTTCAGGAACAGCGGTTATACATTCGCATATCAAATCCCGTTGCTTTTGTGTCGGCGGTTTGTTATCAATTCCGTCGGGTAGTTTTTCTACACCCTCTCGTGTGCCCATATATCTGATAAGCTTTCCTGCATTCACCTTTGCGGGATTTTTGATATATCGGCTTGTAAATATGATTTTCGACATTGTTATTCACCATGCTGCCATTCATAGGCATCCTCAAATGTTATAACACCGCCAAGCCGTGCAACTTCTTCGCAACATGAATTTCTGAGTCTTGCCATTGTGACCTCATCAATTTCGTTCTGACTTGCAATTAGATTGTTCACGATGGATTGCTCCACAGACAGCTTAAAAAGCATTTTTGAGATATTCTGCTCAACACTGCCAATCTCACTTTTGATGCTTTGTGCAAGAATGGGAGATATGAAATCCACGCATTTTTTCTGCCGTAAATATCCGATATAGAATTTGATTGCTTGCGTTACAAAATCGCTTTTTGATGTCGCATTTGCATCGTCTAACATACTTTCCATTTCCATTACCAATGACGGTTTCAGCCAGTATGCATATTTCTGTTTTTTATCTTCCATAATTTCGTCCTTTCTGATAGACCCCGTTTTTCTTTTTTCAAAAGCCTCTGAAATGCGGTCGGCTCTGCCGTCCGCTGTGAATCGTGAGGGGCAAACAGACCCCTCTCTTTAACCTGCTTCCCCATAATATCCGCCGATTTTGGGCGGATATTATGCTATCCAACCTTTCTCTGCATGTTTATCAGGTTTGCACGTTCCAACTGTTGCTCGTAATATCGAGTCACTGCTTGCCCTATCGGCAAAATTGTATAGAGCAGATTACCATTGCGTTTCGCGCCGTTCAATGTGCGGACATCTGTCGGCTCCATACTTATCAACTGCTTTTGCTCAAGCAGTTTCACATATTTACTCACCGTATTGCGTGACATTTTCAATGCGTTGCCTATGGTTTTATAGCTTGGATAACACTGAAAAGTTTTTCTGTCCTCACAGTAGAGCAGATATGCATAGACAGCGATTTCACCATAGGAAAGATTCAAACAAAAGATTTCATTCGGCAGAGGAAATTAATTTTTGACGGCGTCCCGTTTCAAACATTGCTGATACTTCAATCTATCGCTTGCTCCTTTCCGACTGCTTGTTCGCCCATTCAATAAACTTTTCTTTTTGCACGATGATACGATTGCCGATTTTTATGCTTGGGAAATCTTCTCGGTGCATCAGCTCGTATGCAGTTGTTGACGATATTCCAAGCACTTTGCTGACTGACTCTGCATTGAAAAACAACGGCAGTTCGTCATAAGACTTGTAAACGGATTGTTTCATTTTTTACCTCCTGTAATTTTTTCACAGCGTTATGCCGTGTATGTAACTTCACCGCTGATTAAACATTTTCTTTCTGTCTGTGTGTTAAAATGTTTTTGGCAAAACAAAAAAGACCTCACCTCACGTTCAGATACGGATATGAAAACAAAGCGGACAGAATGTTCGCTTATTTTCAGTAGTCCATGCCCGAATATGTAAGTAAGATCTTTGCGTAAATATGTTTTATGTTATGTTCCTGCTCTGTAGCAGGATTTCATAGGCACTTATTAAATTGTAATATTATTTTAGCAGAACATTTGTTTCCTGTCAAGTCTTATGTGAATAATATCTACAAAAGACGTAACTACAGAAAGAACGTTATATTTTACCAGTGAGTTTAAATTTCACATAATAGTAATAATAGTATTTATCAATATCAGATTTGGTAAGACCTTTCTGTTGGCAAGCGTTTAAAAATTCAGTCATCCTTTTACACTCTTTATCAATTTGTATATTTAAATTATCAACCATGTGTTCGCTTATTATATTTAGATAGACTGTCTGATAATGGTCTACTATTGCTAATTCTTCGTTCTTAAGCGTTATTGTTTTGCCATAATGGAGATTATTTCTTATAATGCGATTCAATTTCCAAAAATTATCATTTTGTATATCGCTTTCAAGAGATCTTTTGATATTGTTGCAAAACTCTGTATCCATATTTTTTAGTTCTTTCCCAACTATCTCAATGATAATAGCTTTGTATTTTCTAAAAAATTTCTTTAAACAAATAACGCAATTGTTTCCTAAATCTATACTAAACGAAGGCAATACATGTTCAATATTAGTTACAGAAGAAATCATCCTATATCTATATAATATAAATATTTTATCAATTATATCTAAAGATTTAGACTTTGAAAACAGCGTATATGAAGAATAAGAATACCTGCTACAATGGAGCTTGTTTTCAACATCTAAAGCAATTTGCTCTAATTGTTCAGAAATATTTTCAAATACATTATCTAAATTTATGTCGAAATTTAAACTTAATATAAAAGCATCGAGAGTACGCCTTGGGAAATCAAACAGTGATTCCCAAAAATCAAAATTTTCTTCATCAACCCTATCCATATAATCTTCATAATTCATTCCAAACAATTTATTGTTACCGATAATTATATTCATATCGTAGACTTTATTGTTAAAATCCAATCCCATATCCTGCGCTATTTCTTCTTTTCGAGATGATTTTACTATTATACATTTAATAGCCCTCTGCCTTTCGTCATGTATTTTTTGGCTCATTCCCGGATTAAAGAAATCATTTTTATTCATTATTCCAAACTTTTGAAGTGAATTTGCAATTTCATATGCATATATAGGTGCTAGAATTTTTAAAAATTGAGATAAATATGTTTTTACTTCAATATCTTTAATGAGAGTTTTAATCTTTAAAATAAATTCAAAGCAAATTAAATCTCCTATAATTTCATATATCGTCTCTAATGACCATCCTTTTTTATATTTTATTTTTTCGTCCATAATAAAATTTCCTCAAGTATAATCAAATAAATGAATTATCTGTATAATTAAATTATAATAATATTTTAACTTTAATTCAATAACTTTTGTATAACGAATTAATTTCAAAATTCCCATAAGCCTAACACAATGCTAAAGTCAATAGGCTTCACAATCTTCTCAAAAATCTCATAATAAAAAATAGAAGCGTCTTTGAATAACGCTTCTCAGGTTCGAATACTATTTAATTTTCTTAAACACAAAAATATATTCGTGTTTAAACAGATAAAAATCACTTGATAATGCACGGTAACGCCAAATTGCTTTTTGATTTGCTTTTCCCTTTGTGTCCTCAAAATTCTTAACCAATATTGCTTTGAGTTTAAAGCCACGGAACAAAAATAAATTCATACAATGGAAACCTAGCGGAACGATTTCGCTATTAGCGTACTTATCACCGATAACACAAGCACAATATCTGTTCTTTTCTAAATATTGAGCCGTATTATCAATAACCTCTCCAAAAGAATTGTTAAATTCTTCAAGAGTGTTACAGTTAGACAAGTCCTTTTCGTTGTCACTGAACTTTATAATATCCCAATAAGGCGGATGATAAATAATAAATTGCACCTTGTTAATGCCGAAATGCTTCAGCTGTTCTCCAATATTAGCCGTTCTACTATCACCGACAATAATTGTTCCTTTGAAGTCTTTTGCTTTTTCTTGTTCTACTAAATCGTGAGCTGTTTTTGCCACATCTCTCTGAAGTTCAATCCCGATAGCATTTCTGCCGAGCCTTTGTGCCTCTATCAAAGATGTACCGCTACCGACAAAGGGATCTAATATCCAATCGCCTTTTTTAGTGTACCTTCTAAATAATTGATTTGGAATTTGAGGAACAAAGTTGCCATGGTAAGAGGCGTTATGAACACCCGACTTATCCCTTTTATCAAAAATCCATAAGGAATCAGTGAGAATATCATCATATTCCTTCCAGTTTTTCATATCCAAATCATTATATTTTGCCATAATTACAAATCCTTAATAAATTACTTTTCGAATTTGAGATGCTTTCTAAATTCAATAGGATCATGCCAAAAGCATCCCTCACAACCATTTTGACTGCCATCATGCTTATTTCCACCTTTGTAAAAGGACATCGGATAACCTAATTTTTTTGCATCAAATCTTTCACCCGTTTTTTCACAAACTTTGCAAAATTGTCTTTTGGCATCATTTGCGGCTTTACTCAGCGGTTGAAAATCCGAGAACTTTTGCGAGGCCATAGTCATAACTTCAATATTATTTTTCCAACCGTTTTTGTGGTCAACTTCCGGTTTAGAAGTTCCCAAAACAACACATCTTTGTTGTTTATAATAATTCTTAATGTCTGCTCTTATCGCCTGAGTACCTTTATATGTATTATTAAAACCATTTAAACGAATAGCATCAACACTGTTTCCGGGAGTTAAAGACTTATCAAATTCAATTATATATTTTTTTGCTAATGACGATTCTGCTCTACACCAACTTGCACCATTTTGGAACATCAAATCTGCATATTTTCCAACAAATTCGGATTTTAAAACCCACCTACTAATTCCGTTTTCATCCGGTTGTGCAATCTGATAGAACAAATAATTTTTTGTTCCCTTTTTGAAAGGATTCGTCATAATCATTTTACCTCCGCATTAACTTCAATAAAATGATTATAACATAAAAAAAGTGGCTTCACAATACGAAGTCACTTTTTTATCAAACAATGTAGATATTCGACGGTTCTAGCACTTTTATGGTTTCTGTTTTCGTCCGTGTCAGCCTTAAATCTTCGATAGTCCGTAGAGAACATTTCGTACTCGCCGTAGCGTTGCATTACCTCTCGGATAGTTTCAAATGGCATTAAACCTTCGTTATTATAACTTAGGAATATGTATTCAAAATTTGCATTTTTAACAACTTCATCGAAAGCTTCAACAACTGTTCTTGGTGAGCAAAAATCACTTTTCTGCTTTGAGTAATCACGCAGTCCTGTTTTACCCTTTAATTCAGGTGAATCATATCTTGCAATAGTTTCGAGAACATGATAATTTGCACAATATTGCCGTGCATTGTAAGGCGGATCAAGATATAAAATATCACCGCCTATTGTTTTAATTAGGTCTGATATATTTTCATTATAAGCCTTGCTTGCCCTGTCGCCATCTATTATCGGTAATAATTCTAATTTGAATTCTTTTTCTGCTGATTTTTTGATATGTTTCAGAAATGCACCGTAAACAGAAGCTGTATTTGCATATTTATCTATTGAGTTTATAAGACTCGCTAATAGATAATAGTACTGTGCCTCATCAATTTCTCCGCAATTTTTAAGTCTTTCCAACTCAATTCTTATTGAATCACACTTTTTTCCATTTTCATCCGTGAAATAGTTTCTTCCGCTGCCTGAACCAGAGCAATAATTTTTATATATAAATCCTTCTGTTCCTTTAAGTGTATTCAAATGCTCTAATATTTTTGTTTCAAGCGGAGGCACATTTTCAATCAAGTGCTTGTTGAGAACATAACTGTAATACTGAATATCATTAGATAATACTCTATATCCCTTTTCCTTAAAAGTTTTACCAACTACACCTGTTCCTGCAAACAAGTCAGCAAATACTTTGTTTTGCGAATCATTGCCTGCAACAGTATTTATCGTTTCGGTTAAGAAATCCATCAGTGAATACTTTGAACCAATATAATTCATGTTCTCACCTCGCTTTCGTCTTTGATTATATCACATTTGCTTTTATATATCCAGCATTTTTTAGAAAACTTTTTCAAAGGTAATATCTTCATCAATATTAAATGCAATATACTCTACCGCAGAAGCAGAAATATTACCTTGCGTTTGATATACCAAAATATTAGCTAAATTATTAAATTTTTCGCGATTTCTATCTCCGGTTTTCTTCGCTATAATAATAGGATTAATTGTTATTTGTTTTCACTATATAAAGGATACCAATAATTCTTTACCCAATCAATATACCAAGGCAACTGATATGTAATTATGCTATCGTATGGTTCTTCGTCTTTTAACTCAATTATATTAATTTTTACCGAACGATTATCTTCCTGAACAGTCACAACATCAATTCTTTGCATTCCCACACCGCAGGAAACTTCATTGCCAATCCAAGTGGTTTTTTCAGCATCAACATGTAGAAGATTGCACAATGGTTCTGCAAAACAATTTTGAACAATATATACTTGTAAATGTGATTCGAATGCATTTCCACGATGACATTTGACCAATAACCTGTCCTTGATTGATACCGTTTTTGTTTCGCCTTCATATAGAGCAGTTTTGTTAATGGGAACGATTTTCTCTTGATTCATATCATAAGTAAATGAAGTTCCTTCCAAAGCAGTATTTGAATTCTCTGCTCTTATTTTTCGAATTAACTTTTCGGCTTCATAGTCAGTAATCATCGTGCAACCGCGTTTACCTTTGAGTTTTCTGTAAATAAGACTCCAACACATTTCACTTGGATGGTTAATTCCATCCAAAAGGTCTAAAGCTTTGTGTTCAGAAACTCCATTTGCATAAACTTCATCTGATTCAATTTTAATACGCAAATTCAATTCTTTTCCCATTTCTAAAGAAAGATAATTGTCATTATTTGAATCATAAAAAGGTTCTCCAACAGCTTGAAAGACACCATAAAATTTCCCTTCATGATTGCTTGCCTGAAGATAGAAAACAACTTTGTCTCCGGAACGAATTCTTGATATATCCGCCACCATAGCTGCAAAATTTCGTTCGGAAGTGGCTTTAAGGCCGTCCTCTTTTCTTCTGGAGTTTTGATAATTAGTATTCTCCAAAAAAGGAGCATCACAATTAGCACCTATTCCAGCAAACATATATTCAAGATGGTACTTCAATGTTATAACATTAACTATAAAAACGTGTGTCATTTTATCAGTCCTTTGGGAAATTATAAAAATTTTATATAAAGTCATCTTCGATATAGCATTATAACTAATTGAAGTTGATCCTGCAATAGAAATAATTTGCTCAAATGATATTTTACAAATCGCTTGTGATAGTAACAAATTGGTGGTATTATTAAATTGAATTATTTATAATAATAACATTTTAAGAGGCACTTCAAATGAATATTACCAACACATGGGAATTATTATTACAATTAAGTCCTGATGATTTACTGGGATACTTTTATTACAACAGAAACATTCTAAAAGATTATCGAGTTATTCTATTCCCAGGTGAAAGCAATAAAATTCCTAATAAATTTAAAAATATTGTTTCAAACAATATATCTTTGTTAAGTCTATCACCGAAATCTGATTTTTTCGTTCTGGATTATGATACTGTTGTTCAAACCTTTTTGCGCAATGGAAAATCAGATGTAAGACTTAAAGGATGTGTGCATTTCGACACACAAATTGTAAGTTATCTTAATCGCATTTATGATGATGGAACTAAAGATGCTCCAATATATGATACATATACTTTTTTAAAAAAAATACTTGAAGAAAGATTAGATTTCACAGATTATTTATATCTTATCGAAAATGGCTTTAAAATCAACGATGTAAAAACATTAAAAAAAATGAAGGATTGTTTATTATCTTATGCCCATTATAAAGAAACAACCCCTAAACAATTTGAAAGTGATTTTGGTAAAAAGAATATTTTTACCATAGATGACTATAAATTTATTAATAGAACTGTTAATGATATTGATAAGATTATCAAAAAAGGTTCTCATTTTCAAAATGTTTTTGATTTAATATATTGTATGTTATTAAAATTAGCTTGTATCGATTTTTCATCTAATAAGTCATCTAAAAACAAGTTCTTGTTGCTAAACTCATTTATCATAAATGAGTTAGGTATATATTTAGAAAGAGAGCTCGCTGTCTGTTATTTTTATTTATATAAAAATGATAATGTAAAATCTTTTTTCAAAAAATTCCAAAGAAATTCAAAAAACTTAGTAGATGTAATTCAGGGAATGGCTTGGGATTTAACGCATATAAGGACAATTGAATTTTTTATGGCACAAGATCAAGTTGGAAGCCGATATTTCACTAATCACTATATTGTTACTTACGATCAAGGTTTACGAGACATCTTAACAGCCTTTCCATTAGATAGAATTGTTTTTCATAATGGTGATTATAGAGAAATCTTTAAGCAATCATTAACATCCTTATCCAAAGACATTGATTTAACTAAGCTATATTATGAATCTATCAATGTGCGTGAAAATGTTAGAAAAAATCGTGATCTTACAAAGCTAAAACAAAGCTTAATAGAAGAATTATTTAAAATTTTACAAGTATAAAAACACAATTTAATATGTCAATACAGTAATAAATAAAGGTCGATATCATTTAGAACAAACGGCTATTCACTGATTATTACAAGTCACATAAACACAGTTTAAAAAGACTTTTTGATGAGTTTTATAGTCTGTTGACTAAATGAATAAGGAGGAAATTATGATTAAGAATAATTTGATATATGCATTGAAAGATGGTAAACTAACTCATATTTCAGAAGTTGAAAGTGGATTAAATTGTGCTTGTATTTGTCCAAGCTGTGGTGAAAGTTTGGTAGCTAAAAAGGGCAATAGAATGATTCATCATTTTGCGCATAAAGCTAATAGCGAATGTATATATGGATATCAGACTTCACTACATTTATTAGCCAAGGATATTTTATTAGAAGAAAAAAGAATTTTATTGCCTAAAGTTCAAATTAATTTTTATGCGCATGATGGTTCATATAAAGAAGTAGAAATTTCTAATGAGAAATTACTAGAATTAGATAATGTTGTACTTGAGAAAAAACAAGGAGAAATAATACCTGATGTTATCGCATATTGTGGCAATAAAAAATTATACATTGAAATATATGTCACACATAAAATTGATGATAATAAAAGAAATAGAATTATAAAAGATGATGTTTCTACCGTTGAAATTGACTTGAGTGAAGTTGATCGATATATTTCAAAAGATATGTTAAAAAAGATATTATTAGAGGAAACAGCTCAAAAACAATGGATATACAATTCTGCAGAAAATAAGTGGTACAAAAAATTCATAAATGATGCAGATTCTTTTGAAATGAAAGGAAGTATAATTAACAATTGTCCTATTAGAACTAGAGTAGATAAACATGGCAATCCCTATGCTGTATTTATAAAAGATTGTATCTATTGTGAATATTGTGTAGATGTCATAAGAGATCAAGAAGGATTTAATTTAGGAATAAAATGTACTGGAGCAAAAAGAATATCAGAAATATCAGATTATAGCAAAACTCTCAACGAAAGAATTGCTATAAGTAATCAAAAGCTATATGACATGCGAATAGAAGATTTATCGAACGGCCTCTGTCCATTTTGTCTAACTGAACTTGTAAAAAGGGTTGGAAAATACGGAGTCTTTTATGCTTGTTCAAATTATAGTTATTGTAACTTTACATATTCAATAGACGAAGAAACTGGTGAATTAAAATGCAAATACCCATTGCTATAATTATATATAATTGATATTAAATACACTTAAAAAGCAATGTTTGTTCTTTGTTTACTGCGGCGCAATTATTGAGCAGGTCGGCACAGTAAAAATGATTTGACTTTTTCTGCGTTGTAAGGTAATATGCAGACGACAAAAGGCCGATGTTCTAGGTAGAGCATCAGCCTTTGAGATTTTTATATCATCAAATTGTCAGCGGTTATTATATAGTAAGGGACAAAAATTCCATAGCATCAATAAAGCATCAAATGGCATGCGGTCTTAGGGCAAAATCGTGGCAAAAGGCTCAACAGAGCCAATCATATCAAGGATTTTCTGCTTCCAACAGCCACTCCAAAACCGCGTGCCGAGGGTTCAAGTCCTTCTGCCCCTGCCAC
>OIYG01001691.1_pt1 | contig 15868 bp, 11 predicted proteins | sample 1587861 | NCBI WGS metagenome assembly OIYG01 (sample SAMN03283272) | human gut metagenome | biome: human-associated habitat; material: feces | host: Homo sapiens | place: Peru | collected 2012 | reverse complement strand
TGTATTTATTGTCAAGCGAAGAAGTGTTTGGAGATTTTGCAACTTCATCGATGGCTGGTCATGATACATCAGTAGGAACATCAAAACAATTAGATTACTATAAAAATCAAGGAGTAACATTGAGTAATTTTGAAAAATCAATAAAGCAATATGAAGGAAGCAATGATTATTGGTGGCTTCGTTCGGTTCCTAGTGGCGATCCTTGGTGCGTCCTTGATGTTGCCAATACTCGTGGTTGGAGTAACACTAGTGCGATGAGCTATAACGGCATCTCTCCATCATTTAGAATAGCTTAATACTAAACAGAATTTTATTCTGTTTTTTATCTGCAAAAACAATTGAAAAATTAAGATGATTTCTATATAATTATGTTTAGAGTAGGATTTGATTTTATGAAGAGATTTGTTAGCATATTTATTTTTGTTTTTTTATTATTTCCTATGGCGGTATTTGCTCAAAATGTTGAAATAAAAGAAGTAAAAATGGTTGAAAAAAGTGAAAATGCAGAAATAGTAGCAAATCCTAAAATAAATGAACTAGCAATAGATTTTAATATAAAATTAAATGCCGTAAATGATTATGTTAAATATAAAGTGATTTTAAATAATAAAGATGATATTGATTATATAATAAGTAAAAGTGATTTTGAAGATAATGAATATATTAGTTATGATATAGAGTCTGATAATTTGGAAAAGTTGGAGGCAAAAAAAGAAAAAGTAATATATTTAACAATAAAATATGAAAAAAAGATACCGGAGGAAGTTTTTTTAGATAATAAATATGTGTTAAGCAATAATTTTTCTTTTACATTAGATGACGGAAAAGAAGAAGTTGTAACAACAAATGAAATTACGAATAAAGAAGAACAAATAAAAAATCCGGAAACAGGAATAAAAGATTATGGAATTATAGTAGGAGTAAGTATTGGAGTACTTGCTATTGTAATATATTGTTTTAATAGAAATAAAAAATTTTTTAAACCATTAGTTTTGTTTTTAAGCTTTTCATTTTTAATATATCCAGTTGTAGGAAAAGCAATTATCTTAATGAAGTTTAGTATGGAAACAACAGTAACAATTGAAAAGGGTGTTGCTTTGTATGAAATATCAATAAATCCAAATGGAGGAACATATGAGGATAAAGAAGAAATAACTAAAGTAAAGTTAATCAATGGAAAAACCTATAATGTAAGTAAACCAAAAAGAGAAGGATTCATATTTAGTAGATGGGAAGTAGAAGGAAAGACAAGCAGTATATACGATAAAGAAACAGACAAGATAAAAATAGTAAGCAGTGATATATTATTAAAAGCTGTTTGGGTATCAGAAAGTAATATAATAGCAAAGATAAAAGAAACAGGTATAGTTTATGAATCTATTCAAGCGGCATATGAAGCGGCAAAGGATAAAGAAACAGTAATATTGATGAATGACACAACAGAAAATACTATAAATACTAAAAACATAACATTTGATCTTAATGGGCATACTCAAAGTGGAAGTTTAACAAATAAGGGAGATATCTTGTTATATGGAGGAAGTATAAAAAGTGAAGATATTGGAATAAAGAATGAAGGTACAGTAACATTAGGATTTGATGATGGGGAAGTAAATAGTTATGAATGTAAAGTAGGAGAAGATAATGGTTGTATATCTGTAATTGGAAAGAATCAAGGAATAGACACTCAAAATGGAACATTTAATTTTTATGATGGATATATAAAAGGAACAATTGGAATAGTTGGAGGATGTAAAAAAACACCATATTCAGGATTAACGGATGATGGAAGTAAATTATATTATCATGCGACAGTAGATAATGATAAAAATGGATATCAATATGTATATTTAACAGATTCATCGAAAGCTGTGTCAAAGACTATAACAAATGGAGAAGTATATTATTATAACTTACAAGATAATTTTAATAGTTCAATGATAAGTGGATATGAGGTTTATGCGGTAAGAGATTTTGAAGCAGCATATATACTAAGTGTAAATGAGGATAAGAAGATATTATTTGATGTAAATGGATATAATGTACAGACAGGAAATGACATTAATAATAATGGAACATTAGAGATAATAAATAGTAATGAAACTAGAGGAAGAATAGAGTCAAGTCATAGTATTATAAATAATGGTCTTTTAAAGTTAAGTAAAGTTAAAATTGAAGGAAATTCAAATGCAGCAATAGTTATAAATAACAAAGATTTGGAGATGGTATCTTCAACAATAAAAGGAAGTACTGGATATGGAGTGTCAGCAAATGAGTCAACGGGAACAATAAAAATGGATGATGATTCTATAATAGCATCAACATCCAATGCAGGTTTATACATCTCGAAAGATGTAACCCAAACTATAACAAATGGAAATGTAAAATCTGAAAAATCATATGGTATATATAATGTTGGTACATTAACTCTTGAAAATGTTAATGTAAGTTCTAAAAGTAGTAGTGCATTATATAATTATGGTAAAGCAACATTTAATTCTGGAACAATAAACTCCGAAACTAATTATTCATTATATAATTCAGGCGATATGATAATCAATGGTGGTACAATAACGGGTACTTCATATGCATTATATAATTATCAAAATGTGGAAATAAATGGTGGTACAATTAAAAGCGAAAATAACTATGCTTTCTACAATGTTTCCAAAGTTACAATTAATGGTGGTGAGATTGTTGCTAACAAGAATTCTGCTATTTATAACACTTCAACTTGGGGAAGAGCGGGAAATGTGGAAATAAATGATGGAATTATAAAAACTATTGATTCTTCAAGCACTGCAGCAGCTATATATAATGGATCAACTTTAACAATAACTGGCGGATTTGTGGAATCTACGGGTGCTTATGGAATATTAACTCAGGGTACATTAAATATAGGAAAAGATAACGAAGAACTTGATACAACAAAACCTATAATAAAGGGTGCTACTTATGGTGTGTATATAAGTGGTAATACGACAAATTTCTATGATGGCATATTAAAAGGAAAAACTAGTGGATATTATGGAGAATTTTCCTCTGTAAGTGATGGTGCTTTGATTAATAGTGGAACTGAAATAATAAATAGTCAAGAATATAATACAAATTATTTAGTAAAACAACAGGATTTCCTAGAAGTAAATGGTAAGAAATATAATTCATTTGAAAAAGCTTTGTCAAATATTGAAAGTAGTGGAACTATTAAAGTAATAGCTGATGCAAATATTAACTATGCTATGACGATTCCAAAAGAAAAGGAAGTAATTTTAGATTTAAATAGTCATATGATAACAACAACAGTAATGTTTACTAATAATGGTAAATTTAGAATTGTTGATAATAGCAATACAAAAAAAGGCTCAATTGTTAATAACAAAAGCGTGTTACTTCAAAATGGTAATTCATCCGACTTAAAACCGGAACTGATGATTACAGGAGTAAATTTAACAACGAAAGATACAGCAGCTATTTCAAATTCATATGGAAGTGTTAAAATTAGTGATTCTAATATTGTTTCTGAAACGGGATCTTCGATATATAATAGTTCTGGAAATATAACAATTGATTCGAGCAAAGTTGTTACTGGTAATCGTAATGCAGCCATAAACAATTATTCTACTTTAACAATTAATAGCGGTGAAATAGAAAATTCATATTCATATGGAATATATAATACAGGTACTATTGTTATGAATGGAGGAACTATTAAATCAACTGGCTATGCAATTCAAAATTACGAGAGATTTACGATAAATGGTGGAACTATTATCTCAACAACAACATCTGGCATCTTAAATACATCTACTTGGGGACATGTTGGATATCTTTATGTAAATGGTGGAACCATAAAATCAACTGGTTCATCTAATAATGCTCATGGAATTCAAAATCAACATTATTTGACCATAACAGGTGGTGTAATTGAATCTGCAAGTAGTTATGGTGTATATCAATCAAGTGGGACATTAACTATTGGTACACTTGACGAAGATGTAAATATTAATAGTCCTGTTTTGATGGGCTCAACTTATGGATTATATATGGCAAATGGAACAATCAATTTTTATGATGGAATATTAAAGGGAAAAACTAATGGTTATTATGGAGATTTCTCAATGGTTGTTGATGGAATGGTAATAAAAAACGAAGAAGAAACTATTAATAATGAAAATTATAAGGTTAATTATTTAGTTAAACAAAGTGACTTTTTAGAGGTTAATGGTGTTAAATATAATTCATTTGAAAAAGCATTAAGTTCGATAAAAGAAACTGGCACGATTAAAGTTATAGCAGATGCAAATATAAATTTTGCAATGACAGTTCCGAAAGAAAAAGAAATTACTTTAGAATTGAATGGACATACTATAACAACTAGTGTAACTTTCATAAACAATGGAAAACTAACTATAATTGATAGTGTTGGTAATGGAAAAATAGTTAATACTAAATCTTATTTAGTACAAAATAGTGGAACAAGTAATATAAAAGGAGAATTAAAGCTTAAAAATGTCACACTCAAATGTGGGATTTCAACTTGTGTTACTAATTATAATGGCGATATATCTATTGATAATACTGAAATATATTCTTCTGATTCAACTGGCTTATATAGTTCAGATGGAACAAGTATTGTGACAATAAAGGATAGTTTAATTAGTACTGATAGATATTCGGCAATCGATGGATATTCGAAGTTTATAATAGATAACAGTACAATATATACAAAAAGTTCGTATGCTATATCTAATCGAGGTAATATTACATTCAATAGCGGAGATATTAGTTCTGATAATTCGTATGCCATTTATAACTATAATGTGTTTGTAATTAATGGCGGATTAGTTGAATCAAAGAATAGCATTGCAATTTATAATGCTTCTACATATGGTTATTCAGGTAATATGACTATAAATGGTGGAGTTGTACATTCTTTATCGACAAATAGTAATTCTTACGGAATACAAAATGGAGCAACATTAACCATTACTGGTGGCACTATTGATTCAACGAATTCATATGGAATATATAATACTTCTACATTAACAATAGGAAAGAACGATGAAACTGTAAGTATATCTTCGCCAAATATTAAAGGTAATACTTATGGATTATATATAAATGGTGGAATTGTTAATTTCTATGATGGAATATTAAAAGGAAAAACAAAAGGTTATTACGGAACTGTGAATAATATTCAAGAAAATTATGAGATTGCTTTTGATGAAGAAACAATAGGAGATGATCCTTATATAACTAATTATCTAATAAAAAAAAGTGAATATATACAAAATGAAAGATTAAATAAAAAATATGTAAGTTTAAAAGTTGCTATTAATGAGTCAAAATCAGGCGATACTTTAAAGATTATTTCTGATGGAAATAACTATGACGATATATCTATTGAAAATGATATGACATTAACTATAGATTTTAATGGTCATACGGTAAATACTTCAAAAATTATTCGAAATCTTGGAATTTTAAATCTAACCAGTTCATCATCTGATATTCTAGCACTTAATACAACTTTGAATAGTTATTTAGTGTATAATAATGGTATTTTAAATCTAAATGATGTATATTTGAAGGACAATTCTAGTACTTCGGCAATAGATAATTATAAAACTTTAAATATTATTTCTTCAAAAATTGATGGAGGGTATGGTGTTTATAATGAAAATGGAGGAACAGTAGTTGTTAAAAATTCAACAATTATTGGTCAACAATATGCAATATATAATAGAAATAAATTTGAGATTTATGATAGTGTTATAAGTGGAGCTTCATATGGAATTTATAGTGATGAGTCAGCGAATAAGCAAGTGAATATTATAAAAGACTCTGAAATCGAAATGACTAGTGCTACAACTGCAAATGGAATATATAACTCAAGAGGAACTATAAACATGGCTAATGTTGATATGAATTCAGGTTTGACTTCAAATGGAACACTTACTTATGATACTGGAAATCTCGGTTATTCTATAATAAACTCTGGAACAATGGATTTAAATAATTTGATTGTTAATTGTGACGGCTATGCAGCTTATTATAATTCTAAAAGTATCATTTCAAATACTAAGAATATGACTTTAAAAAATTCAAAGATAAGTTTAATAAATCCTTTATCGAATGATTTAAAAGGTATATATAATGCTGGTGCAGGAACTTTATTGATTGAAAACGTAAATGTTAATTTGGATAAAAACGATAAATATGGAAATTTATATGGTTTATATCAAGGTGGAGGAGTAATCAATTATGTTACTTCGAATCTTAATATAAAAAATGGTGCTAGTACGTATGGGGCTTATATTAATAATGGAACCATGAATATATTATCTGGTGAAATATTTTCTAACAATAATAAAACAAATGCTTACGGTATTTACATAGAAAATGGAACTGTTACTTTGGGTGAAGCTGAGGATCCTTCTAGTGAAGTATACGGAACAGAAAACGCAAATGTAAGTATAACTAATCCAAGTATTAAAGCAATTGGAACTACAACTGGTATTGGAGTAAAAAGAGTAAATGGATACTTTAATTTCTACGATGGAATAATTACAGGTTCAACAAATGCAAAACCGGATATAACTTCAACTGTTGAATATAAATATCAAGTAGAAAATTATCGCGATTCCGATAATTACGAATATTGTATACTTGAATATATGAAGGAGTAAAAACATGAAAGAATTTATTAAAAAAAATATATTAATTATTTTAGGAGCAATTTTATTATTTACATTATTAATATTATTAATAGTAAATAAATCTATATCTCCACTTGAAAAAATTAAATTGGAAGAGGTGAGCAGTGATACAACAAATTATTTCTTTGAAGTAGATAATGAAGATAATACTGAAATTGATAAATATATCAATTATGCTTTTTCCTATAATTTAAATGAAAATGATAAAAAAAGTATTTCTATTGATGATATATATAACATTATAAATTCAAAATTTAAAGTTGATTTTAAAAAAGAAGATATAGTGAGTATTGGAATAACGCCTTCAATGGCTTTAAAAGGAATAATGTTTAATAATGATACAAGCGAGTTTTATATAAATGATTCTAAAAAGTCATATGCTGAAATCGCTAGTACGAAAATATATAAATATAATATTAAAAAGATAAAAAAAGTTAGTAATAAAAAATATTCAATTATTTATGATAAATATGTTATTGAAAATCCTTATGAAGTTTTAAATTATTATAATGAACTTTCAAATGATGAAAAAAATAAAGATAAATATTTAGATATTGCTAATAAGATTTCTTCTTATTTAAAAGGAGAATCAACTTTAAAGAGTATTATTCCATATATAAATAAAGACGTTATTAAAAAATGTGGTAAACGTGAAAAGACTATTAAAATAACTTATGTTATTGATAAAAATAGTTTACTTATAAAAGAATTTAAATAAAATAGTTTATTAAAAGGATTATGAGGTTTCTCATAATTTTTTTGTTGAGTTTTAATTTTATTTATGATAATATTGGTATGTTTGTTTGGAGCGGATAACTATGAAATTTTTAACAAGTAAAGCAATAACTGAAATAAACAGTAGTTTAGATAAAAAAGAAGTGTTTCCTATCTTTAGTGAAAATAGAGTTGATTTAGATGATTTAAAAGAATATGCTGGAGTTCGTGTTATTTTTAGTGAAGAAGCATATGTAAAACTTCTTCAATTATTAGGGAAACAAAAAAGCATTGGTTCTTATTTCTATGGAACAATATCTAATAATTTAGTTTTTGTTTCTACATCTTTAAGCGATTATGAAATACAAAAGAGAAGATATACTAATCCAGTTGTTAGTGCTAAAAATGATAATCTTAATGAATTAAAACTTATGACTGAAAAAAGCGATGCAATAAAAAGTCCTTATAATGCTGTTATTGATTTTCGAGTATATATGCATGATAATGTAGTAGAAAATGAAACTGATTATATGGATTCTGATCTTTATTCTTATGCCTATCAACAACTTTATATGCAACCATGTACAGGTAATTCTATAATATATTTTGGTATGATTTCAGTAAAAGAAAACGGTTCTTATAAACTAAGATGTGTTTTTTATGATTCTCTTGATCGTACATTTATTAAGGTTAGTAATTTATATTATATGCGTGCTAAAGAAATACATAAATTTAATAATGATTCCGCTAATAAATCAATTGAATTAACATGCGTGGAAAAACAAGATATTTTAAGAAAACTAAAATCTTATATGGAAAGTGGTATATAATCCACTTTTTTTATTATATACTTTTAATAGTAGGAGAGATAGTTTATGAAGAGTTTAGTAATTAATTATGATAATTTAAAACATTTTTGTGATATTAATGATTTTATAATAGTTACAGACGAGATGTTAAAAAAAGAAAATATGTTTAAGAATTTTGTTTATGAAACAAAAAATAATTTTGTTAACTTTCCGATTTATCCTAAAGATATGCCAATACTAATGAATAATGACATATGGAAAAAACTTATAATGGTTAATCGTGAACTAAAAAAAAGTGATTTATGTTTAACTATATATGATGCTTATAGACCTATACAAGTTCAAGAATTATTTTGGGAATTTTTTTATGAAAAATATGGTTATTATGATGAATTAAAAGTGGCAAATCCTAAAAAACGAGGAACTCATAATATAAAAATGAATGCAGTTGATATTTTGCTTTCAAATATGGATGGAGTAGTTGCTTCTTTACCTTGTGACTTTGATGATTTCTCTAAAAAGTCTAACGTTGAGTATAATGGTTGTAGAAGAAAAGAAAAATATAATCGTGATTTATTGATAAGTGTTGCTTCTAAATACGGATTGATTGTAAATCCTGAGGAATGGTGGCATTATACTGATGAATCTATACAAGATTATGGTTTGCATTACGATTATAATAATACTGACTTAGTTCCACTTGAAGAGGAAATAACTTTTCTTTTGAAATAGCTTTTTGAAATTCTATTTGCTTATGTTATAATACCTTTCAAAAAAGGCGGGATTTTAATGGATGTAATTGCTGATGCATTAAGAATTGTGGATAATTATGGTAATAATTTAAAAAATGCGTATTTTCATGAAGAATCTTTTATTTATATGAAATCAAATGAAAGAATACAGGATTATGTGGACTATTTATTAAATAAAAGGCGAATTTTATCGGTTATTGGTTCGGGGGATCAAATACTTAATATGTTAATTTCTTATCCTGAACATATTGATTGTTTTGATATAAGTGTTTATCCAGAGTATTTTTTAAATTTAAAATTAGCGGCTTTACAAACTTTAACTCAAGAAGAATTTTTAAATTTTTTCTTCTCTTCTGCTAAAACATCTTTGGATGAATATTATGATGATTTATATTTTGAAAAAATGAGGAAGAGATTAACTGAAAAATATCGAGAATTTTGGGATGCTTTACTGAATTATACAAATTGGTATGAAATAACTAATTCAAGGTTATTTTCAAGTGAAGTGGTTACTAAAGAATATGCTTTAAAACAAAACATGTATTTAGATGATAAAGTTTATTATTCTATCAAGGATAAAATAAATGATGTGCAATTTACTTTTCATACCGGAGATATTTTTAAAACAAGTTCTAAGTTTAGGGATTATTATGATTTAGTTTATTTATCAAATATTTTGGCCTATTCTGATAAAAGTCAATATAAAGAATTAATTGAAAGTTTTAATTTAACAGCTAATGGGTATGTTTTAACCTATTTATTTGGTAATTTAGATGAATATAAGATATATTTTAATGGAAAGATACATAAGTTTGAAGAGTCAGACAATGGTATTTTATTAACAAGATAGACGATTAAGTTTTCTCTATGTTATACTAGTATTAGTCTATATTAAGGTAGTGATGATATGTTTAAAAATAATAATATTGATCTTAATTTGATTAAGGTGGCCATTTTTGATTTTGATGAAACTCTTGCATTACATAAAAGTTTAGAATATATGAAAACTTCGGATGAAGATATGTTTATTAGTTATTATGTTAATGCTTACAATAATTCTGAAGATTTTTATGAGGTAGTTGACCCTTGTATACCAAATGAAGATATATGTAAATTAATATCTATTTTAAGGAATAAGAAAATTAAGATGTATTGTGTTTCTGGTATGAAATTTACATTTAATCTAGAAGCCAAAAGACACTTTGTGCATAAGTTTTTTGATAAGGATATTGAAGTATTCTCATCAGGAAGTCAAACAGCAAAAATTGATGCAACAAAGATAATTGCTAAAATAAATAATTGTAAATTAAATGAGATTTTATTTATTGATGATATAAAGAAAAATATTAGAAAACTAAATAAAAGTGGTGTTTGTTCCATTATGGTAGATGATGTTTCATCTTTAATAGAAATGGAGGATAATTAATATGGAAATACTTAATTTAAATGGAACACCATATGAAAATGGTAAAAAATCTGGAGAATTTTTTTTAGAAAGATTAAATCTTAATCTTAAAGAAATTGTAGAAAAACTATATACTGATGATTCAATTAAAAAAACCGTTGAATTTCAATTTAATAAATTAAAAAATACTTTCCCTAAATACTATGAAGAAATTATTGGTAAAGCTGATGGATTGAAAATTGATCGCTTAGTTTATTTTTCTATAATGTGTCCAGAAATAATGGATTTAAATTTTGAACACTGTACAACTATTGTATATAAAAAAAATAATGGAAAATTTATGATTTCTCATAATGAAGATGATGAATATATTGATGGCAATTTCTGTTTGAGTAAAGTTAAAATAGATGATGAAAATTGGTTTATAACTAATGATATGTATAATATGCCTTTTGGTAATGGTGTTAGTTTTAATAGCTATGGAATAGTAAAAACAATCAACTATTGTCATGATGATAATTGGGTTGTAGATTATACTCCAAGATATTTTTCTCAAAGACATATAGCAGAATCTTCTTCAATTGATGATTTAATAAAAAGATGTAAGGAAATAAACAATGCTTCTGGGTATCATGTAACAGCAATTGATATAAATACGAACGTGGCTGTGTCAATTGAGGTATATAATGATACAATTGATGTCGTTTATATTAATGATTGTTTTGTTCATTCTAATCACTTTCTTCGTGGAAAATACTCTAATAAACTATCATTGGATATGGGATCAAACAGCTTTTTTAGATATAGTAAAGCAAAAGAAATGCTTTTGAATAATAGCATAAAGAGTTTAATAGATTTAAAAGATATTCTTGATTATAGATCTAAAGATGATACATTTTTTGAATCAATATTACAAACGAAAAACGATCCGTATGAAACTATTTTTAATTTCTCTTATGATACTGAAAATAAGGAAAAATTGTTTTTTGATGTTTATGCACTAGGAGAAAAAGTTTCTTTAGATTACGATATTGGTCATTAGTAAACAATTGAACTTGGAAATTTGATTTCCTTTTTTTATTGTAGGAATAATGTATAAATGATATAATTTGTGTATTGGTTACGATGATTTTATTATTCTAAAAATGGAGGATAATTAATATGGAATATAGATATAAAATATATAATGACGTTTATAATGATATGATTTCAGGTAAGAAAACTGTAGAGTTTAGATTATTAAATGAAAAGTCTAATAGTATTAAAGTTGGAGATATAATTAAATTTTTAGTTGTAGATGACGAAAATAAATATTTGCTTGTAAGAGTTATCGATAAATTTATATATGATGATCTAGCTTCTGTTTGTGAAAGTGATGAATATTTGAATAATAATTTAGATTGTTCTAAAGAAGAATTTATATCTTTATTTAATAAAATATTTGGTGAAGATATGGTTAAAAATTCTAAAATTGTAGGATTTAAAATTGAATTAATTTAACTGAAACTAGAAATGAGGTTATTATAAATGCTAACATGCGAAAATATAATGATTTTAAATGGTGTAAATCTCGAGATAGATAAAATAGAATTAGATGAAAACGGTTTATATATAACTGATAAAACTCATAGATATAGTTATTATGTACATATATATAATTGGGATGAAATACATAAAGTGCCAATAGGAGAAAAGTATGATATAGAATTTAATGAATACAGTTTCTGCGAAAATGGGGAATCTGCTCTTATATGGCCAACTACTTGTTATATTGAAAAAACAACTATTAATTCTATAAGATTTTATTTTAAGTTTGACGATTTTACTGATGCATGTTATATGAATATGAGAGGACATTTAGATACAAAGTTAGAGTCTTTAGAAATTAATGTAATAAATAATTTAATTAGTAATAATTAATTTAATTATTGATTTTAAAATATTAAATATTGGTTGTGAGTGATTTTATGAAGGTAGTATTAAAAAATAATGATTACAATGTAAAAGATATTTATCTTATAGATGAAAATAAAACTTTATCCATAATGTTTGCTGGTACAGGCGATTTATATTGGATTATAAAAAATACAAATATAAACGAAAATGATGAGTATACATATGATAGTTTTGAAATAACTAGAGAAAACTATCAAATATATAATTTATTTCAAAAAGTTTTTGATGATATTAAATCTATTAATATATTTGATGAAGAGTTAGAATTTCCTCCATATGTTGAAACGGATGAAGAAAGAAAAGAATATTTAGAAAATATTGAATTTGACAAAAAAAGATATAGATTTTTTAATATGTCTCATTATAATGATTTGTATGATGAAGAGACCGAAACTATTACTTGGGTATCAGATGAAACTGCATATGAAGTTGGAAACATAGTCACAATAAAAAAGCTAAATGATAAGTTTTTAATTGAGTTTAAAACTCAACCGTATATTGATGGATTTGATAAAGAGGATAATGTTTTAGGAATGATGGCAATAAGATTTCGTAACTCAGGAAGCAGGTATAATCCGTTTAATATGATATTTATGAGACTCTTTAAGAATTTACAAAGTGTAGATGACGTAAACGATTATGGCCATCAGCTTCATATGGAAGAATATTTATATGAAAAAAATAAGATTAAAAGTTTGTTAAATAAAAAAATGAAAGGAAGTAATTAATGAAAAGATTAGTAAATAAAAAAAATATTATAATTGGTGTAATTATATTAATTTTATGTGCAGGATTAACGGCTATATTTATTTTAGGAAATAAAAAAGATTCTTCTTTAGATAAACATTTTAGTAATAAAGTTAATGAATCTAATGAAACAATTGCTAAAACAACTGAAGAAGTTTCTGAAACAACTGTTAATGCAGAAGTTGATAAGACAACTATTACGAAAAATAATGATAATGATAATGATAACAAAAATATTCCTAGTACATCTAGTACTAGGGTTCAAACTACTTCTGGTGGAGTAACAACTAAAAAGAATAAAAGTGAAGGCACAACGGTTAAAACAAGTTCGACACAAACGAGTAAAACAAATATTACTAGTGCATCTCAAACGATTAAAACTCAGTCTCAAAAGAATGATGAATATAGAAATCAATTATTGACAAAATATAATGTCTTTGTTGGATATAAGGATGAGATTGATGGAGTATATAAAAATTCATATGCAAAGCCTAGAAAAATATATGACGATGAAGTAATTAGTTATAATTTAACTAAAATTGATGATGCATTGAAAAAATATCCAAAATCATTTTTTAGTGAAATAAAAAGAAAATGGAAACCAATTTCAATTTATTTAGTTGATTATATTAATGGTTATGCTGGAGGAGTTACAGATAATAACAATAGTTCAACATTGGTGATTTTAATTGTGGCAACGCATTCTCCGAAATCTTCAATTTTGGAAAATACAGTACACCATGAAATGATGCATGCAATAGATTGCTATTTTACTTCAAAAGGTATATATAGTAGTTACACTTTGGAACAAAGTATATCAAAATATAATCCAACAGGATTCAACTATGGAGTTCAAGACGATAAATATGTTTATCTTTTAGATAGTCCTTATTACTTTGTATCTAAATATGCTAAATCTGCATATAACGAAGATAGAGCTGAAACTTTTTCTAATTTAATGTATAGAAGTTATGCACCGGCGTATTTAAAAGCTGGTCAGCCAATTAATGAAAAAGCAAAAGTAATAACTAGTCAAATAAATCAAAACTTTACTTCTGCATTTTCTGGTAATAATAGATGGGATAAATTAGTAGCTCACTAGAAAAAAGTTGCTCTCTTATATAATTAATATACTATTATGAATGTATAAATACTAATGTATTTGTATAGTGTCAGTTTTTAAATGACAAAAATTATAAATCCTAATAATCGTTGAATATATCCGGTAAAGAAAAAAGGCATTTCTTAGGATAAATTTTTCTTAAATCAGTTTCATTGTCAAAAACATTTATAATAGTATTATTCATGGGAACAAAAGTATAACATACAAAAAGCCACAACGTGGCTTAAAGTGATAAATAAATTTTATTTTTTATGAATATTTACTTATCTTTTTTTATAAATTTGCATTTAGTCTAAAAATTCACAGGATGTACTAGAAATTCGCTAGATTAATTGACAAAAATCAAAATCAATAATATAATTACGTGGACTATACATTCTTAATCAAAAAATTTGAAGATAGGAGGTTGATAAAATGCTAAAAAATGCTATAGCATATATTTTAAGAAAAAGAAATAGAACAATTATAGTATTTATTATTTTAACAGTAGTTCTCTCTTGTTTATATTCATGTTTGAATATAACAAAATCAACAAATAATTTAGAAAAAAACTTATACAAGATTTCAAATACATCATTATCAATAACTAAAAATAATGGTGATACTTTTGAAACTAATCAGTTTAAAGAATTAGATAATATAAAAGAAATACAAGAAATTATCACTAAGTATGATGGACTAGCTAGAACTACAAACATCAAAGTTGTAGATGGAACTCAATTAGTAGAACGAGATGATTTATCAGATGAGTTCAAAAATATGCTTTCAGTAGAAGCTACTAATAATAGTGAAAAGAATAATTTATTCAATAGTGGTATTTTCACTATTATAAAAGGCAGACATATTAATAATAATGATAGAGGAAAAATTCTTATTCATAAGGAACTTGCTGAAAAAAACAACCTAAAACTTAACGATAAAATCAAACTTCAATTAATTGATTTTAATAATAGTGAAAAGAAATTAGAATATGAGTTTGAGATAATTGGAATCTTTTCAGGTAAAAAACAAGAAAAATATACTGGCTTATCATCAGACTTTAGTGAAAATATGGTATTTATTGATTATGAATCAAGTCAAAAAGCATTAAATAAACCTGAAAATAACAAAATTGTTAATAAACTTGCAATATTTTCAGACAGTTCAGAAAATACAAAGGTAGCATTAAATAAAATTAAAAAAATTAAAATTGATTGGTCACAATTCAATGTTTCAAGTGATAACCATGTATTCGAAGAAACACTAGAGTCTATAGATGGAATAAAACATATTATTAAGATCATGACATATTCAATTATGATAGGTGGAATAACAGTATTGTCATTAATATTAATATTATGGTTAAGAGAAAGAATACATGAAATAGGAATATTGTTATCAATTGGTATAAGTAAAATAAAAATTGTAACTCAATTTATACTTGAATTGTTATTTATATCACTACCATCTTTGATATTATCATTGTTTATAGGAAATGTAATATTAAATATTATAGTCGGTGGATTTATGAATTCTGATGATTCAACAATAATGGTTGATAGCTTACTTAAAAACAATAATTTAATTTCAAATCTTATAACATTTCTACAAAGTTACGGAATATTAATTGGAATTATTGTTCTATCAGTTATTATTGCAAGTTT